>OCTX011923388.1_pt1 | contig 15867 bp, 14 predicted proteins | sample 1539691 | NCBI WGS metagenome assembly OCTX01 (sample SAMN02144231, study PRJEB22623) | gut metagenome | biome: sheep rumen | host: Ovis aries | place: New Zealand | reverse complement strand
TCTTATTCATTATTCGATAGAATATAGACCTCTAAATATCATTTATATATTTTTTCTGTGTTTAGTTTTTATAAGGCAGATTTATTATATGCATTCATCTTGGGTGCTAGATTATGATTACAAGTTTTTTTGGAACTACCTATAAATTAATTCTTATGAGTAATATTAATAGACAACGAAAAAAAATAATATTCGTGTCCAGTTATCTGGCACGTAACGGAACAGAGGCATTTTTGATGAATGTTTTTCGAAATATAGACAAATCGAAGTATCACATTGATTTCATGTGTTTCTCACGTGAAGACATTGCTTATGAAGACGAGATTGTACAAAATGGCTCGAAGGTGTTTGTACTACCACGTCGTAAGGAGGGTATTGTTTTCTATAAGTCTCTAAATTCTTTTTTCAAAGAACATCATTATGACGTTCTACATTGGTGTGCGTGTAGTTGTACAACAATTGCCCCATTGTTTTTTGCATACAAGAATCACGTACCCATAAGGATAACACATTCTCATAACTCAAGTTGCTTTGGCTGGCATAACAAATTTTTACATTATATTTTACGCCCATTTATGAATATTATGACTACCAATCGTCTTGCGTGCTCTGAAAAGGCTAGTAAATGGTTTTTTGGAAATAGAGAAAGCCTAATAATAAAGAATGGTATAAACATTAATGCATATTCGTTTAACGAAAAAACAAGAGATAAAGTACGCAGAGAATTCGGGATATCTGATTCAACAAAGATCATTGGACATGTCGGACGTTTTGATCCAGTCAAGAACCATGATTTTATAATTGATATTTTTGCGTCTTTTACAAATACTAATAATGCAAAGCTGATGTTGATCGGAATAGGCGCATTAGAAATGAAAATAAAGGAAAAAGTGGAAAGATTAAATTTGGAAGATAAAGTACTTTTCCTTCGCGAAAGATCAGATGTCCCAGATTTAATGCAGGCAATGGATTTGTTTCTTATGCCATCCTTGTTTGAGGGTCTTCCTTTTGTTCTTGTAGAAGCACAGGCTGCAGGCCTCCCCTGTCTTGTGTCAAAAAATATTGATATGAAAGTAAAATTGACCCCTGGCATAACGTTTTATTCAATCGAGGAGAGTGCTGATAGTTGGTCGAAAGAAATGAAAAATGTATTTGCTAACTTCAAGAGATGCTCAACTGATGAGTATATAAAGGAAAGTGGATTTGCTATTGGGGAAACAGTGAGTAAGCTAGGAAATATCTATAATAAATAGTGACAAATATGAATCATAGTTGCAGTCTGGGGGGGTAGAATTAACTATCTTGATGCCATAAAATGTTTGGGGATTTTATTGGTCATCGAAGGACATGTTTGGGATTTTGGAATGGGAATAGAATCGTATGATTCACTTTCGGGTTTGATGCTCTACTCGTTCAATATGCCAATCTTTTTCTTTGCCAGTGGATTTCTGGCTTACAAAGCCGTACGTCCTTCCGCTAGTGAGTATCTACGTAGGGTATGGCGGAAATTCTTGTATTTGGTTATCCCGGCTGTGGTATTTTTTTTTCGACAGTTGATGAGTCAAAGCAGTCCTTTGGAATTGTTCATTAACGGAACTGGTGGCTATTGGTTTACGATTACGCTATGGGAATGCTTCTTACTATATTATCTTATTACAGTGATATTTGGCAACAATAAACTTCACGATATTGCAATCATAGCTCTCTCGATTCTAGGAATAGCGTTCTTAAGCATTGTTGGTGAGTACGGCCCTAAGCTTCTTGACTTAAATCGTTTGACGAAATACTTTCAATTCTTTGCAATAGGTGTTCTGGCGATGAAGTATAGAACGAGTTACGAGAAACTTATGCATTTTGAACCGTTAAAAGCTATTGCCTTGATTGGATTTTTCGCACTTTTGTTTACGGTAAACTTTGACATTTGGCCGAGACCGGTATTCCATTTCTTGAGGGATATTGTTTTGCGCTATCTTGGCACTTTCGTAGTGGTATCATGGTTTGTTAACCACACGGAAGCCTTTAATGTAGACTCGAGAATAAATAGGCTGATACTTGATATTGGAAAGAAATCATTGGCTATCTACTTACTCCAGTATTTTTTTATTCCGGATTTTAATGCGTATACAACATGGCTTTCGGGAATGGACGGTTTTACGGTTCATGTGATTTCCTTCGCATATACTGTAGTGATAGTAGCGGTGTGTTATGTGTTCATATCCTTACTCTCGAATAGTACTATGATTAAGAAATATGTTTTGGGACAGAAATAGGTTATGTAGGAATTTTAAATGTAATAATTATTATACTAGGATATAAAAATGGCGTATGTTCAATAACATGATTAGTAGATTAATATGAAGAATATTAGAGTAATTACATTATTTTTGTTGTTGCTATTCATGACTATAGCAATGAAAGCTCAGGTACCTAACTTTGCAGGTACAGCAGGGAAAGATAACATTTATGGTTATTTCTCATTCAAAGCTCGTCCAGGTATAAATAATCAGGAAACTTATAGTACCATCCAATATGGTGCGACTAATTGGATGGCATTAGGAGCGGATTATTATACTGGAATTGGTCAGAGGTATTTAGGCATAACGGCCCGTTTCGGTAAACTCCCATTGGCCAAATGGTTTAACGTGGGTGCACAGTTCACCCCATCATTTGATTTAGAGGACAACTTCAAATTCAGTTATCTGACATCTGCCCTTTATATAAATGGTGATATTAGCTCAGATGGAAAACTATTCTATGTGGCTGACACATGGTATACCGTTAATAGAGGGGAGGCAGAAAATACAATTGACCAATGGCTATATCTTGCATACACATTCCCATTTAATAATGGTCATTCCATTACTCCAATGGTAGGTACTATATACTCTTGGAAGTTTGACAGAGATCCTGATCTTGCAATGGGTGCTTATTACTCTATTGGAAAGTGTAATCTATATCTTTGGGGTAATGACTTTTTCAAGAAAAATCCAAGGATAGTACTTGGTCTTGAATTTAAGTTTGATGTTGGTTCCAAGAAACATTAAATCTGATAATAGTATGACTAAAGAAGAGACCTATCAGTTTTTGACAGACCATGGTGTTGCTTATGAAGTAACAGAACACGGGGCTGTATTCAATATGGCAGAACTTGATGCAGTAAAACTGCCTTATTCTGATGCAGATGCGAAAAATTTGTTTGTAAGGGATGATAAGCGGAGATATTACTATTTAATTACTGTCAAGGGAGATAAACGAGTGGACTTGAAAGACTTCCGGAGAAAACACGAATTGCGCCCGCTCACTTTTGCATCTGCTGATGAACTGATGGACATTATGAAATTATATCCCGGAGCCGTAAGCCCTTTGGGACTGTTGAGTGACGAGGAGCACAAGGTAAAGCTTTACATGGATGAGGCTTTCGGGGAGGGGCCTGTTGGTATCCATCCTAATGACAACACTGCCACAGTCTGGCTTAAGACAGCGGATTTGGTACGTGTTATCAAAGAGCACGGCAACGACGTAGAAATAGTAAATTTTGAATAATAGATATGCTTAATGAGAAAAAATAGTAGTACATCAAACTGGGGATCAAGATTTGGATTCCTTATGGTTGCCGCAGGTGCAGCCATTGGACTAGGTAATATCTGGAAATTCCCTTATTTGGCTTATAGGGGAGGTGGCGCGATATTCCTCTTAACTTATGTCATAATTGTTTTCATTATGGCACATCCAATGGTAGAAATGGAAACAGCCATTGGCCGCCACGGTGGGAAGGATACTGTTACCAACTTTGAAGTAACGAATAAGAAATGGGGCTTTGTAGGTTGGATAGCAAACATTTGTACCTTGATGATAAACTTCTACTATGTTGTAGTAGGAGGCTGGGTACTCAAATATGCCTGGACTTTTATCAGCAGCGGAAACTTTGGTGATGATGCGAATGTTTTCTTCCAGAACTTTATTTCATCACCAGTTGAGCCAATTGTGTGGGCCCTTGGATTGCTGTTCTTTGTGATGGTTATGCTTTTATTTGGTATAACAGGCTATATTGAGAAGTTCTCTAAAGTCATTATGCCTGGCTTGGCTATTCTGTTGGTATTCTGCAGTATTTATTCATTAGCAGTACAGGATGGTGCGGCTGAAGGGTTGAAATATTACCTGCTTCCTGACTTTACAAAATTCAATATCAAAGTGTTTGCAGATGCTGCTACTCAGGTATTATTTTCCGTGGGTATTGGTTGGGGTATTTTTACCACCTTGGGTGCTAATGTCCCGAAAAAGAACAATATCCGCAAAGATGCCATCTTTATCAGTATTGCTGATACTGCATTAGCTATTCTTGCCGGATTTGTTATCATACCTACTGCTTTCGGAGCTGGTGTGGATGTGCAGAAAGGTCCTGCTTTGATATTTGACGTAATGTCTAATATCTACAATGGGTTGCCAGGAGGACGCTTTATTGGCTCATTTTTCTTTGCGGCCATTGCTCTTGCAGTGATTTCTTCACTATTTACCTTCATCGAGATTTCTGTCCGTACATTTGAACTGAAGTTCCACATGAGAAGGAGGTACGCAGTCTTAACATCAACTATCATTATTGGACTGGGTAATATACTAGTCTCTCTTGGCTTTGGCCCGTTGAAGGATGTAAAATTGCCTTGGCCTTCATTTGGAGGAATTGAATATTACGGTTTCTATGACTGGTTTGACTGCTTCTCTGGTTATGTTCTTCTACCACTTGGTTGTATCTTGGTATGCTATTTTGTTGCTAAAATTTGGAAGTTCGATAACTATGAGAAGGAGCTTACCTCTGATGGTAGAGATGGCAAACTGAGAAGTTGGGACAAGTGGATGACAATAGTTATTGTGCCTGCCTTGATGATTGTTGTGTTATTGAACGTTTTTGGTGTGATAAAGTAATAATAAATAAATGAAGATGTTTAGTGATGGACAAAGACATTCGTAATCATAAATTTATTTCTTTTGTAGAAGACCACTACAATCCTCTTGATGTTATCCGTAGTCTTGGTGAGGTAGGTATCAACCCTATTGTCATTCTGATTGGCGAACATCCTTGTATGATTAACCATTGCCGGTATGTTGGAAAATTACATCAGGTTAAGACTAGGGAAGAGGGATATAAGATACTTATTTCAGAATATGGACATGAAGTTTTAAAACCTTTCATTTTCTGCAGTGATGACAAAAGTATCAGTTTTCTAGATCAACATTATGAAGAATTGAAAGATCACTTCATTTTCTATAATGCAGGAGAACAGGGGCGCATTACATGGTTGCAGAATAAAGACAATATTACAAACCTTGGTGCTGAAGCAGGATTGTATTGCCCCAAGAAAGAAATTGTGGACACTGGTGTCTTACCAAAAACGCTGAAATATCCTGTCATTACAAAGGTCTTGGCTTCTACTATGGGTGGTTGGAAAGATGATGTACATATTTGTCAGAATGAGCAAGAACTATTAGATGCATATAAAGTAATAAAATCTCCTAAGTTATGTATGCAGGAATATATACAGAAAAAAGGAGAATTTTGCATAGAGGGCTTTTCTATTAATGATGGAAAAGATGTTTTTCTGCCTTATGTTGCAGACTACATTCGTTATTATAATAATAGTTATGGCCACTTTATGAATATGATACCTTTCAAAGATAATGTTCTTAGAGCTAAGATAGAACAATTGTTCCAACTCACCCATTACAATGGGATTTTTGAAATAGAATTCATGCGTGGACCCGATGATGAAATTTATTTCCTAGAAATCAATTTTAGAGCATCTACTTGGAATTATGCGCCGACTGTAGGTGGCGGAAATTTACCCTATTTTTGGGCAAAGGGAATGCTGACCGGAGAGATTGCTTATGACGAGATGAATCTGCGTGATACTCCGTTTAAAGCAATGGTAGAGCCCGCTGATTTTATTAGAAATGTGAGGAGAGTAGGTGTTTGGCAGTGGATTAAGGATTTGAGGAGTTCAGAATGTAAGTATTACTTCAATAGCAAAGATCCTAAACCTTTTTACTATTATATTTTGAATCATCTCTTTAAGGGAAAAGGAAGAGCATAGTATTATTTCATTCTCAATAAAATGAATAAGGTAATTGTCATTGGTGGTGATCATCATAATACATTGGGTGTAATAAGAGGCTTAGGAGAAAGATGTGTAAAACCTGATCTTATTCTTGTGACTCCTTCAATAAGGACATATGTTGACGCGAGTAAGTATATAGCCAGACAATGGAAAATCAATAGTGATGACGAAATAGTAGATTTGTTGCTTTTACATTATAAGGGCGAGAAAGAACAGCCTGTAGTGATATGCTGTTCTGACACTTCTTCTGGTGTAATTGATGATAACAGGGATAAAATTATACCATATTTTATACTTCCTGGAGCAGAAAAACAAGGGCAGGTATCTTCTCTCATGAGTAAGAAGAGAATGGCGGAACTTGCGATAGAAGTTGGGCTGAATATTCCACATACAACTTATGTCAATAATTCAGCTGATATATCTAAGATAAAATTGCCATGTATTATTAAGCCGCTTGAAAGTAGAAATGGGAAAAAAACAGATATAGCTATCTGCAGAACATTTGATGAACTGGAGAAGTATGCATCTTCAAATAATCTCTCTAATGTTCAAATACAGGATTTCATTGATAAAGATTTTGAATATCAATTAATAGGCTGTTCAACAAAGAGCGAGGTCATAATCCCAGGAGTATCAAAGATATTGCGTCCATGTAAAGGCTCTAATACTAGTTTTTTGCATTATACAACTTTAGGAAATGGTTTCTGTGAGATAGAAAAGTGCAAAGAGTTTGTTCGGAGAACTGGGTATCATGGCTTATTTAGCTTAGAATTCTTGCGGAACAAAAACGGTAAAGACTATTTTATGGAAATCAACTTCCGAAATGATGGTAATGCTATCTGTGTGACGGCTGCAGGTATGAGCTTACCTTATATATGGTACTTAGACTGTATTGGAGAAGATTATTCACTAGAAAGTAATAAGAAAATAAAGTCGGTATATGTTATGCCGGATATGGCAGAACTAAAGCTCCTAGCAACAAGGCAGATAAGTTTGAAAGAGTATATCTCGGACTTTAAAAAGACCAATAGGTTTATGGAATATGACAAAAAGGATAAAAAACCATTTTGGAAATTAGTACAATTTCATATATGCAAAAGACTAAGTATTTAATCCGGCTTGACGATGCCTGTCCTTATATGGATTCAAAGAAGTGGCAGCGGATGGAGGATATATTGGATAAATATGAGGTAAAGCCTCTGGTTGGCATTATTCCGGCTAATTCAGACCCTAAAACGATGATAGAGACTGAAGAACCCGGCTTTTGGGAAAAAGCGCATTCATGGGAAAAGAAGGGTTGGCAGATAGCTCTTCATGGGTATGACCATGTTTGTATTTTTGATGGAGGAATGGAAGGGTTGAATCCTTTTTGGAAACGATCAGAGTTTGCTGGACTACCTCTGGAACAACAGCAAGAGAAAATAAGAAAAGGATATGCTGTGCTGAAAAAACAAGGCTTTGAACCCAAATATTTCTTCGCACCAAGCCATACTTTTGATGAGAACACTCTGGAAGCATTGCGAAACGAAACAAGTATTAGAATTATTAGTGATACTATAGCTCGCTATCCTTATAAGAAAGGAGACTTCGTGTTTATTCCACAAATTTCTGGTCATTGTGTTAAGATGTCATTATCAGGAATGTATACGTTTTGTTTTCATCCTAATACAATGAATGATAGTGCTTTTGTTACATTAGAACATTTCTTAGAAAGATATAGAGATCATTTTACTGACTTCGAAAGCATCAATATAGAAGGAGTTAAAGAGAAATCTATATTGGATATATTTATCTCAAGAGTTTTCTTTGGTCTAAGGAAGGTGCGCGGGTTAAAATAATTTGAAAAGCATGATAAAAGTTCTTCATGTGATGCCCATGTTGGGCGTTGGAGGTGCGTCAAATCTGATGTCGGAGATAATACCGTGTCTTAACTCACAGCCAGGAATTAAAGCTGAGCTAGTCATTAGTAAGTTTTTGGACAAAAGTTTTCTTCCAAGGTATAAGAATGCAGGCGTAAACGTACATGTGATAGGTGGAGGAAGTACGCATAGCTTTAAGAATATATTTCAGATTGCACGCCTCATAAAAGATTATGATGTTGTTCATGTACACCTATTTCCATCTTTATACTGGGTCGCATTAGCGAACGCCTTCTGTCATAAGCCACTTGTTTATACTGAACATAGTACATCAAATAGTCGCAGGGGAAAGTGGTTTCTGCGAGGTGTAGAGAAGTGGGCATACAAACATTATAGGAGAATTATATGTATCAGCGAGCAGACAAAAAATAGTTTGCAAAGTTGGATTAAGGCCAATGATGATGATTCACGCTTTGTAGTGATAAATAACGGGGTTAATCTGTCATCATTCAAAAATACCCAAATAGAACAAATATATCCTCATACACTAATAATGGTAGCCAGGTTCGCTCCGGCTAAAGACCATGAGACAGTTATAAGGGCGTTGACACTTCTAGGCGATGACGTCCATCTCATTTTTGTTGGTGATGGCGAGAGAAAGGCAACTTGTGAAAAACTGGTCGATGAATTAGGCTTAAAAGACCGTGTACATTTCGCAGGTGTTCAGTCTGATATCCCCAAATGGTTAGGCAAAGCAGACATTGGAATCCAATCGTCTCATTGGGAAGGCTTTGGTCTTGCCGCTGTAGAAATGATGGCAGCAGGATTACCTGTTGTTGCCAGTGATGTGGATGGCCTAAAGCAGGTGGTGGAAGGCGCTGGACTTTTATTCCCTCATGGAGATTATGAAAAACTAGCAGAAGAAGTGGGGAAACTTTTATCTGATAAAGATTATTATAATAGTACCAAGCATAAGTGTTTGGAACGTAGTATTAACTATAGTATTGACTCAACTGTAAAGAAATATATTGATATATACAAAATGCTATGCAAGTAAAAGAAAAAAAGAAAATAGGAATAGCCGCAGTAACATATAAAGATAATTTTGGTAGCGCTTTGCAGACGTATGCAACACAGTATACGTTGGAAAAACTCGGATATGATGCTCGCATCTTCGAGATTAAAGGCGTATATCGTGGTATAATGATTAAGAAAATCTTGTACTATGCGGGAAGATTATTTGATCCTATAGAGGCAAAATATCTTTTTGCAAATCTGAGTAGTCGCTCCAGAAAACAAGCTTCCGTTTCTACAGACCATTTTGCAAATGATATGAAGGTGCGTCACCAAATGTATCAAGATTTTAATAAGCGTTGGAATAAGATGCTACCTTCAGTTAAGGGATGGAAAGGACTGAGAAAGCAGGCATCAGAAATGGGTGCAGTCGTAGTTGGTAGTGACCAGCTTTGGAGGCCTTCAAACATTGTGGGCTGCTACTATACGCTGGAGTTCGTGCCAGATAATGTAAAAAAGATTTCATTTTCTACAAGTTTTGGCGTTCCCGAATTACCATCACGCTTACATAAACATGCCAAGAAATTCCTTTCTCGCATTGAGCATATTAGTGTGCGTGAGGATAGTGGAGTTGATATTGTTAGGAAAGAGAGTGGGAGAGATGCTACTGTGGTGTGTGACCCAACGATGATGTTGACTGCAGAGGAGTGGATGCATATTCAGAATGATAAACCATTTTCTGAAGGAAAGTATATCTTGATGTACCTGATGGGGGATAATCCGGAACAACGTGAATTTGTAAAGGCATTGAGCAAAGCGACAGGTTGCAGAATAATAGGACTGCTACATGGTGCTACATATATATCATACGATGAAGATGTGGTGGATGAAAAGCCGTTCAATGTTGGGCCTTCAGAGTTTGTGAATCTTGTTCGCAACGCACAATATGTTTGTACCGACTCCTTCCACTGCTGTGTGTTCAGCATATTGAATTCTACTAAGTTTTTCGCTTTCCGCAGGTGGCCAGATGGTAGCAAGTTCTCTGCCAATGACAGACTTTATACGCTGCTGAAGTTTACTGGACTGGAGCGTCGGTTGTTATTAGGAACTGAAGATGTAAAGAGGTGCATTGATGATTTGATTGACTTTTCAGATGTTCTTTCTCATGTCGCAGAACGAAGGAAAGAGTCCATGGACTATCTTGTAAATGCCCTCAATTCATAGTATAAATGCCGAATCTTGTTGATTGGAAAAACTGTTGTGGATGTGGATCTTGTGCAAATAAGTGCCCAAAGAATGCCATTGGTATGCAGCCTAATCAGGAGGGCTTTCTCCATCCTGTAGTAGTCGCTGAAAAATGTGTGGAATGTGGTGCTTGTGAAACAGTATGTCCAGGCCTTTCTCCTGCAAAAAAAGAAAACAATAATCTGAAAGCCTTTATAGTTCAACATAAGGATGATAATATTAGGTATGAGTCAACTTCTGGAGGTGCTTTTACTGCTATTGCTGAAGAAGTTATCAGGCGAGGCGGGGCGGTTTTTGGAGCTGTGATGACGGAGAATCTGACTGTTAGACATGAATGCGTTGATTCGATAGAAGGTTTAGCACGATTCAGAAATTCCAAATATGTGCAAAGTGAGATAGGCGATTGCTATAAAGGAGCAAAGAGACGATTATCATCAGACCAATGGGTATGTTTTAGTGGTACGCCTTGTCAGATTAATGGCCTTCATAAATTTTTGGGCAAGGATTTTGATAAATTGATAGCCGTTGATGTGGTTTGCAAATCGGTACCTTCACCACTTGTGTTTAAGAAATATATCGAGTTTAAGAAAGCCAACGAAGGAGATGTGACAGATGTGGTGTTTAGAGATAAGAAACGAGGCTTTCTATATTGCACTATGGCACATTACCTATCACATGAGAAAAGACTTATGGGAAAAGATTGCTACCGAAGAGGTAGCGAATCTGACGAATGGCTTCGACTTTTCCTCAGTGGAAAGATTTCAAGACACTCTTGCATGAATTGCCCTTATCAGACCTTGGACAGAGTAAGTGATTTTACACTGGGGGATATATGGGAAACAGGTCATGCAGAGATTGATGATAATAAAGGAACTACTTTAGTACATGTATGGACGAAGAAAGGTGACGATTTCTTGGACAGCATCAAAGAAAGGGTACACAAGGAAACATATCCTATCGGGAAATCAAGAGGCGTGGAGAGAACAAATGCCATGAAAGTTCATTCGAATCGAGACCAATTATTCGAGGATGCCAATTGTTTGCAAGCAGATGATTTCTTCTCAGAATATGCTCCTTATACAACGAAAGTGCGCATGAAAAATGCAACTCGGTATTTGTTATGGAGATTGGGCTTGCAAAACATAGTGAGACATTTGAAACACCTGATTATTCATAGATAAATTTGAAAATGAATAGATTATTTATAGTAGTCAATGTTGATTGGTTTTTCCTTTCGCATCGCATGCCAGTTGCCATGGCTGCGCAGAAGGCGGGATGGGATGTAACCATTGTTACGGCGGATACAGGTAAACTGGAAGATATAGAGGCAAAGGGATTGAAAGTGATCAATCTGCCGATGTCGCGCTCTGGGATGAATATTAAGGAGGAACTAGGAACTCTCCGTTTTCTTTATAAATTGTATAAGAAAGAGAGGCCCGATGTGGTTCACCACGTTGGTATGAAGACCATCCTTTGGGGAACTTTAGCTGCTAAGTTTGCATCAGTTCTGGGTGTCGTGAATGCTGTTAGTGGTCTTGGTGGATTCTTTGCGGAGGATAATAAATCGATGCTGGCTAAAATAATGCCAAAGGTACTGAAGTTCTCGCATAATAGAAAGAATCTGCTGGTGATATTTCAGAATCATGAAGATGAGGCCATGTATGTGAAGAAGGGCATCATCGATGATAGTCAGGCCAGGTTTATCAAAGGGTCAGGCGTGAATCTACAGGAGTTCTGCTATACACCTGAACCTGCTGAGGGCAAGGTAAAGATTATACTGACAGCCAGAATGATTGTTGAGAAGGGTATATTCTTATTGACGGAGGCTGCAGAGAAATTGCGTTCTGAGTATGAGGATAAAGTGGAATTTTGGCTAGTAGGTGGGCTGGATGATCATCCTGGAGCCATCACAAAAGATCAATTAGATGCAGTTTGTGATGGGAAATATATCAAGTGGCTGGGCTATCGGACGGACGTGAAGGAACTGTTGCAGCAAAGTCATATTGTAGCATTTCCATCTTACTATATGGAGGGATTGCCCAAGTCGTTGATTGAGGCATGTGCCATTGGTAGGCCAATCATCACTACGCAATCAATTGGGTGTAAGGATACGGTGGATGACTGCGTAAATGGCTTCTTGATACCTCCAAAGAATGTTGATGCGCTCGCTTCAAAACTGAGAGTGTTGATTGATAATCCCGAAATGCGAGAATCTATGGGCAAAGCCTCCAGAGCGAAAGCAGAAAAAGAATTCTCGCTTGACGTGGTGATAGAGAAGCATCTGAGTATATATAATGAATTGATTCGTAAAACCACAAAGAATGTTTGATTATTATAGATTGAAATGATAAAATTAAGATTATTAATTGCTTGTATAGTGATAAGTTCATCTAGCTTTGCTCAAGATGATTCCCAAACTATAAAAGACCAAGATGCAGTCGTCACAAACTCGTTTTGGGATAATTGGTATGGGCAAGTGGGTGTGGATATGCATCTGCAATTCCCCAAAGGTCACAATATGTTGGACGTTTTTCCCAATGGTCAGTCTTTTGGTGTTGATGTGGCTGTAGGGAAGTGGTTCTCGCCTGAGTTGGGTGGGCGGTTTAAGGTGAAGTGGAATAACGGTATCTTTAAAAACGATAAAAATATATGGCTTAGGCCTTATGGAGTGCCTGGAGGCAACCATGATGAGGGGGGCTTTATAACATTTGTTGGTGATATGCAATTCAATTTGCATAATATCTTTGGCACGTATAAACCTGAAAGGAAATGGAATATAATCGCTTCTCCTCGCTTTGGAGGATGGTATGATTTGGGTAATGGAGAAGGTTCCCCCGTGTTAGGAGTAGGTATAGTCAATACATATCGACTGGGTGAAAGATGGAGGCTGTTTGCAGATATTGGGTATTTCTTTGTTGGGAGTCTAAATGGTGTTTCGTCAGGTACAGGCCATGGCAGTAATGGTTATGGGGAAATTAATATCGGTGTAGAAATGGATTTGTCTACACAAAATAGATTCTATTGTACTTCCGACATATTTTCTAAGAATACTAAGGATGTGGTGCTCAATTGTATTTGGGATAATTGGTTTTTACAAGCAGGTCTGGGTATGTCTCTAATTAATGCATACGACACCAATTTTGCCAATGTTTTTCCTAACGGGAAAACGTTTGGTGTCAATATCGGAATAGGAAAATGGTTTACTCCGGATATTGGAATACGTGGAGGCTTGAATTGGCAGAATGTCATATTTGGAAATGGGCATGCCTATTATTTGGATGGTTTGGATTTGAATGGTAAAGATATTGTTGATGTTGAAGAAGCAGGCATTGATCTGAACAGTATAGTCAAAGAAGGTAGTAATAAGGATAAACACGGCTATGTTGCGCTGTATGCTGATTTCCTTTTAAATTTACATAATATCATTGCGGGATATGATAGTCATAGAAAGTGGAACTGTATTGTTTTCCCAAGGATGGGTATCGCCAGGAACTTTTCGTCTGAATACGAAGAGAATCCTATTGTTGGTATAGGAACGGAACAAACATTTGCTATTAGCAATAAGTGGAAAATTTATGCTGACCTTGCATACCAAGTAGTAACTAGTGGCTTCTTGAATAGAAGGTTCCCTACTGGGGCGGGGGCTGGAGCAAATGGCTGGTTTGACCTTAACGTCGGCATTCAGTATGATCTCGGAAAAAACTGGTGGGATAGGCCTGGAGAGAAAAGTCAGGAGGCTTATAGTGCTCCAATGCATAATTGGCCGAGACTCATTGTTAATACAGGAGCCTCAGTGATTGTGGGATTTGGTGCTAAGACAGTACTCAAAGCAATTGTTAATGAGAAGAGACCTGATCACTCGGATAATAAATCATTCCCTTCAGGACATGCTACCATGGCTTTTGCGGCGGCAAGATCGATAGATAAAGAGTTCAGGAAGGATTGTATTTGGATTCCCATTGCTGGCTATGCGGCAGCTACAGCTATAGGTGTTGAACGCGTGGTCAACAAGCATCATCACTGGTATGATGTGGTGGCTGGCGCAGGTCTTGGCATCGGTGCAGCAGAATTGACGTGGTGGCTGAGTGACTTGGTGTTCGCTAAGCATAATAAGCGTTTCGCTATCGGCTCGTCAGGAAATACTTTGGATGTGGCAGTAAGTTGGTAAGTATGAAAATATTGATTACAGGAGTCCATGGGTTTGTTGGCTCGAATTTGGTGAAAGCATTATCTCTGGAACATGAGATATTTGGGCTGGATATCATTGCACCGCAGAAGGATGGGGTAGTGAAAACGTTTGGGTGGGACGATATCAATCCAAATGCTTCAAGTGAAAAGTTAAAAGATCAAAGTGATAAAATTCCTGATGTGGATGCAATTGTTCACTTAGCAGGTAAGGCGCATGATACGAAGAATCAGAGTGCGGCAGAGACTTATTTCAAGGTGAATACTGGGTTGACGAAGAAGATCTTCGACTGGTATCTGGCACACCCAACAGCTAAGAAGTTCATACAGTTCTCTACCGTAAAGAGTGCTGCTGATAGAGTGGAAGGGGATTATCTAACAGAGGAGTGCGTGCCTACACCTGTAGGCCCTTATGGAGAATCGAAGATAGCGGCAGAGAACTATATTATAGAGAAGTTCGCACCGGAGGCATTGAAACGTCCGTTCCATAACTTTACGGATGAGGATGCTGTGGTGGATGGAAAGAAGGTGTATATCATGCGACCTTGTATGATTCACGGTCCAGGTAATAAGGGCAACTTGAACTTGCTCTATGGTGTAGTGAGCAAAGGGTTTCCTTGGCCGTTAGGAGCTTTCGAGAACAGACGTTCGTTTACGAGTATCGGAAACTTGCAGGAGGTAATCAAGGGCTTGCTCACCAAGGACGTCCCCAGCGGCATCTATCACATGGGTGATGATGAAGCGCTATCCACCAACGAGCTGATTGAGGTTATTTGCAGTGCCTTGGGCAAGAAAGCGCATATCTGGAATATCCCTCGAGGGGTGATGAACGGTGTGGCAAAGTTGGGTGATGTGTTACACTTCCCATTGAATAGCCTCCGTATGCAGAAACTGACCGAGAACTATGTGGTGTCGAATGCTAAGATCAAGGCTGCACTGGGCATGAAGGAAATGCCTGTAAGAGCGAAAGATGGGCTGAGAGAGACGATTAAGAGTTTTGAAGAGTAAATTTGTCTCTTATGATTTGGACATACGTAATTATTGCGATTCTACTACTAGCTGTAGAACTAATATATTTTAAAGTAGCTGATCGGTTTAACATCATTGATAAGCCGAATGAGCGGAGTTCGCATACTCGTATAGTGCTGAGGGGTGGAGGAATCATCTTTACTATCGCACTATGGATATGGAGTGTCTGGTATGGCTTTAACTACCCTTGGCTGTTGGCAGGTGTGACTTTGGCTGCAGGAATATCGTTTGTTGATGATATTCATTCGTTGCCAGACTCGCTGAGATTGGTGGCGCATTTCGTGGCGATGTTTTTGGTGTTTCAGGAGGTAGGTATTATACAATGGGATATGTGGTGGATCATACCTTTCGCACTGATCGTGGCTGTGGCGGGTACGAACATCTTTAACTTTATGGATGGTATCAATGGCATCACCGGAGGGTAT
>OCTX011895679.1_pt1 | contig 15879 bp, 17 predicted proteins | sample 1539691 | NCBI WGS metagenome assembly OCTX01 (sample SAMN02144231, study PRJEB22623) | gut metagenome | biome: sheep rumen | host: Ovis aries | place: New Zealand | reverse complement strand
GGAGGATAATTTCGCCGTTCCACACAATTGACAAGAACCCGAAAGCGATGTGAAAAATCACACAAAATAATAGCCCGGAGCGACACAAAACTCGCCGTCATATCATTCCTATATGCGACGGACAAGCGGTGCCGCCGCTGCGGCAAATTCTGATTTGTAAATATGTAAAGGAGAGCGTTGAGCTCTCCTTTTTTTGCGTATTAGTTGCAGCCGCAGCCGCAGCCGTTGTTATTGCCGCATCCGCAGTTGCCTGCACAAGCGATGATAAGAACGAGGATGATGATCCACCAGCAGTTATTGTTTCCACACATAATGAAAGTTCTCCTTTTCGTAGTATTATAAAACGCTTTGCCTGCGCTTTATAGTACAGTTTATGACGAAACGGAAAAACTGTGACAAAAAAACTGCCCCGAATGATACGGAGCAGTGAGCAGCCTATTTCTTGCCGTAAAAATCGCAGAACGCCTTGAAGCAGCCCTCGTGATACGGCATCCTGTTCTGCTTTACCTGCACGAGCAGGTCGAATTTCGGTGCGTTGGTCATCTCGATGATGACTCTCTTTATCGACGAGCCTATCGTGTATCTTTTGACAGTCACCGATGCGAGCTGCTGATAGGGAATGTAGAAAAACTGGTCAAATCTCGGCGCAAGGTTCTCTGCCTTGATGCCAAGACCATTGGTGCTTTCAAACGGGAGAATGCCGAAGCCAAGCTCGTTGACGTTGAGCAGATAAGCTGCCCAGTTTCTGTTATTGGCTGCATTATTCATTCCCGAAACAATTCCGCCGACAGCGCCGAACATCAGAGCCTTGGTCGGTACTGCGGTGGTGGCGTAGAATATGCAGTTGTTCTGACCGATATAATTCACCTGAGCAAAAAGGCTCATCGCACCTTCAAATGTTTCAAATACAAACATCATATCTCCCCCTTATACATCGAATGATAACACTTTTCGACAGCTTTGTCAACCGTATTTTTCGCTTTGGGAAAAAGGACAAAACGGACAACGAAAGCAGATTTTGTCCGCTGCATAGACTGAACCATGCGGCGCTGCGAATAGAGCGGTGCGCATTTGTCAATAATCCTTATGCAAAAATCAACGAAAGGTGTGAAGGTATATGGATACGAGCAGTTTTGACAGCAGCAGCTACACAAGGGATTCTCAGCGCCTGATAAAGCAGGCGGCAGCACTTGCGGGCACGATGGGGCATACCTATGTGGGAACGGAGCATCTGCTGCTTGCTGCGGCAAGTCTTGACAGGTGCGCTTCCGGGGCAGTACTGATGCGCTTTGGCATAGTCCCCTCGCTTATCGAAAGGGAGATAACCCGTGCTATCGGCAAAGGCACGCCCTGCCGTGTGGAGTGCAGCGATATGACCATGAATGCAAGGGCAGTTATAGAAAGTGCAGCAAAGACGGCAAAGCTGTGCGGCGATAACAAAACAGGCACCGACCATATCCTGTGGGCGCTGTGTTCAAGGCACTGCAGTGCCTGCGATATAATTCGTTCCTGCGGCGTAAAGCCCGAGCTTATCAGCCGTGAATGTATCAACGCCGAGCTTTTTGCCAAAACAGCGCAGCCTGCCGTTAAGCTGAAAGCACTTGAAAAATTCGGGCGTGAGCTTACGGGAAGAAAGAACTGCGAAAAGTTCGATCCCGTGCTTTGCCGTGAGCAGGAAACGGAAATGATGATAGAGATACTCTGCCGCCGCACCAAAAACAACCCCTGCCTTGTGGGCGAAGCAGGTGTGGGAAAAACTGCGATAGTCGAGGGGCTTGCCGCAAGGATCACCAATGCCGATGTCCCCGAAATGCTTTGCTCAAAGCGCATTTTCGCCCTTGATATAACTCTGCTGCTGGCAGGTGCAAAGTACAGGGGAGATTTTGAGGAACGCCTCAGGGACTGCCTTGCCGAAGCCGAAAAAGCAGGCGATGTGATACTTTTCATCGACGAGGTGCATAACATAATGGGAGCAGGCGCAGCAGAGGGTGCGATAGATGCCGCAAATATACTCAAGCCCCAGCTTGCAAGGGGCGGCGTAAGGCTTATCGGAGCCACCACCTTTGAGGAATACCGCAAAACTATCGAAAAGGACAGTGCAATGGACAGGAGATTCAGCAAAATAATCATCAGCGAGCCTACCGCAGCGCAGACCGAGGAGATACTCAAAGGGCTGAAAGCAAAGTATGAGCAGCACCACAAAGTCCGCATACCCGATGATACCCTGCACCGCACGGTCGAGCTGGCGCAGCGGTATGTAACGGGCAGGTTTTTCCCCGATAAAGCAGTGGATATTCTCGATGAGGCGTGCGCCTGTGCAGTGATAAATGCACAAAGCTCGGCTTCAAGGGTGTGCACCAGCGCCGCCTTTGAGGACTATATAAGCGGAAAGATAACCCGTGATAAGTACCTTTCTATCGTGACCGATGCCTCGGGAAGAAAAAAGACAGCCGTGACTGTCGCAGATGTCGAGCAGGTCGTTTCACGGGCAACAGGCATCGAGTGCGGCACGCTTGCAAAAAGCGATGCGCAGCGAATGGAAGCTCTTGAGCAAAAGCTGAGCCTCAGTGTCATCGGGCAGGATGGTGCCGTAAAAGCTCTCTGCCGTGCGCTGAAAAGATGCCGTGCAGGACTTAAAAGCCCCGAAAGACCTATCGGCAGCTTTGTTTTTCTCGGTCCTACGGGCGTTGGCAAAACAATGCTTGCCAAGCAGCTCGCACAGGAGTTTTTCGGCAGCCGTGAAAGCCTTGTAAGACTTGATATGTCCGAGTATATGGAGCGCCACAGCATCTCCCGCCTGATAGGCTCACCGCCGGGATATGTCGGCTTTGACGAGGGCGGACAGCTGACTGCAAAGGTAAGGGAAAAGCCGTATTGTCTGCTGCTGCTTGACGAGATAGAAAAAGCTCACCCCGATGTTTTCAACCTGCTGCTGCAAATTCTTGAGGAGGGTGTGCTCACCGATTCGAGCGGACGTAAGGTCAGCTTTGCGAATGTGCTCATCATCATGACCTCAAATGTCGGAGTCAAGGACTTTATGCAGAAAAAAACAGTCGGCTTTACGGGCAGCAGGCGTGAAATGAGAACTGCGCTCACACACGAGCTTGAAAGGTTCATGTCCCCCGAGCTGCTTGGCAGAATGGACGAGGTGATAGTTTTTGATGAGCTGGGTGAAAATTGCCTTGAAAAAATAGCCTCAGCCGAGCTTGAAATTCTCGGACAAAGGCTCGCAGCACTTGGCTATGAATTGCACTGCGATAAAACAGTCGCAGCAGCAGTCGCTGCAAAAGCCGCAGGTTCGGGCGCAGGTGCAAGAGAGATACGCAGGCTCGTCGCAGCGCAGATAGAAAACGCACTCAGCGAAAAGCTGCTCAGCGGCTGCGCTAAAGAGCTTTGCGTAGAGTGCCTTCCCGAGTCAAAGGAGATAACCGTCAGGGAGATGCTCAGCGTAAGTTGAGTTAACAAAAAATTTACAATAACAATTCCAAAATCAGTGACAAATATAATCCAATATGTTATAATTATAAAAATAATGTGACTGTTTCAGGAGTGTGTTATTACTATGGCAGATAAAAGACCTTATAAGCTGTATTCCGATTCTACCGCCGACCTGTCCGAAGAACTGCTTCAAGGCATGGATGTGTCAATAGTCAAGCTCTCGTTTGAAATGAACGGAAAGAACTATTGCGACGGCGATATCTCTATGGAGAAATTTTACAGCAAGCTCAGAGAGGGTGCTGTTTCCAAAACTGCGCAGATAGGACCTTCTACCTATGAGGAGGTCTTTGAAAAGGAGATACTTGCAGGCAATGATGTGCTGTATCTCGGCTTTTCCTCGGGACTCAGCGGAAGCTATAACAGCTCCTGCATCGCAAGAGATAACCTGCTTGAAAAGTACCCTGATGCGAAGATAATCTGTATAGATTCCCTGTGCGCATCTACGGGTGAAGGTCTGCTGCTTTATAAAGCGGATGAAAAGAAAAAGAGCGGAATGGATATAGATGAGCTTGCAAAGTGGATAGAGGCTACAAAGCTGCACCTTTGCCACGTTTTCACGGTAGATGACCTGAAATTTCTGCGCAGAGGAGGCAGAGTCAGCGCAACAGCTGCATTTGCAGGCACATTGCTTGGCATAAAGCCGCTGCTCCACGTTGATAACGACGGTCACCTTATCCCGCTTGGAAAGGTTAGAGGAAGAAATCAGTCGCTCAGAAAGCTCGTTGATATGATGGAGGAAAGAGTCGGCGGATGGGATAACCCGACGGTAATGATCTGTCACGGTGATGCAAGAAGTGATGCCGAGTTTGTTGAAAAGCTCGTAAAAGAGCGCTTTGGAAAACAGACCGATGTAAAGATATGCTATACGGGAACAGTTATCGGCTCGCATTCGGGACCGGGAACAATAGCACTTTTCTTTATGGGAGAGGAAAGGTAAAACTGAAATATACAAGCTGCTGCATAATGCGGCAGCTTTTTTGTTTGACAATGCGGTGTGTATGTGTTATAATAATCTATTATGGAATAATAGCATTCAGGGCGAAAGGATAGTTTGAATGGACAGCAGCAATATCAGAAATTTCTGTATTATAGCGCATATCGACCACGGAAAGTCTACCCTTGCCGACAGGATACTTGAGCTTACCGAAACGGTGGAGCTCAGGGAAATGGAGGACCAGCTCCTTGATAATATGGATATCGAAAGGGAGAGGGGAATAACCATAAAGGCAAGAGCTGTAAGGCTGAAATACCACGCCGAAAACGGCGAGGACTACGTTTTTAACCTTATAGACACTCCGGGTCATGTGGATTTCAATTATGAGGTGTCAAGGTCGCTTGTTGCCTGCGAGGGCGCAATACTTATCGTTGACGCATCACAGGGAATTGAAGCGCAGACACTTGCAAATACCTACCTTGCGATCGAGAACGATCTTGAGGTAGTGCCTGTAATAAACAAAATAGACCTGCCCAGCGCAGATCCCGAAAGAGCCTGCAATGAGGTGGAAAATATCATCGGCATACCTGCTATGGACGCTCCGAGGATATCTGCAAAAATGGGCACTAATATCAAAGAGGTGCTTGAAAGAGTCATTACCGATATCCCTGCACCAAAGGGCGATGATGAGGCTCCGCTCAAAGCGCTTATCTTTGACAGCTACTATGACCAGTATAAAGGCGTTATCATCTATTGCCGTGTCAAAGAGGGACATATAAAAGCAGGCGATACGATAAGGCTCATGGCTACCGGCGCTGAGTTCCAGACGGTAGAGATAGGCTATATGGGCGCTAAGGAGCTTGTTCCCGTGGGCGAGCTGCACGCCGGTGAGGTCGGCTATATCGCAGCATCTATCAAGGATATAGGCGATACCCGTGTGGGCGATACCGTTACAAATGCAGCGATGCCGTGCGATGAAGCACTGCCGGGCTATAAAAAGGTAAACCCGATGGTCTACTGCGGAATATATCCCGCTGACGGCGCAAAGTACGGCGATCTGCGTGATGCACTTGAAAAGCTGCTGCTCAACGATGCTTCGCTCTCGTTTGAACCCGAAACATCAGTTGCACTGGGCTTTGGCTTCCGCTGCGGTTTTCTCGGACTGCTGCACATGGAGATAATACAGGAAAGACTTGAAAGAGAATACAACCTCGATCTTATCACCACTGCGCCGAGCGTTACATATAAAGTCACCCTTACAAGCGGCGAGACCGTAACGATTTATAACCCTACCAATTACCCCGATCCGGGACTGATAGCTTCAGCGCAGGAGCCTGTGGTAAATGCGCATATATATACTCCGAGCGAGTTTGTGGGCAATATAATGGAGCTTTGTCAGGACAGGCGAGGCACATTCAAGGATATGAAGTATATCGACACAAACAGAGTCGATCTGCATTATGTCCTGCCGCTCAACGAGATAGTTTACGACTTTTTCGATGCGCTCAAATCAAAAACAAGAGGCTATGCATCGTTTGATTATGAGATGAAGGGCTATGAACCTTCAAAGCTGGTCAAGCTGGACGTTCTGCTCAACGGCGAGCCTGTGGACGCACTTTCATTCATAGTCCACGAGGAAAAGGCTTATGCACGAGGCAGAAGACTTACCGAAAAGCTCAAGGAGAATATCCCAAGACAGCTGTTTGAAGTGCCCGTACAGGCTGCTATCGGCGGCAAGATAATCGCAAGGGAAACAATCAAAGCGCTGCGCAAGGATGTGCTTGCAAAGTGCTACGGCGGCGATATAACCCGAAAGAAAAAGCTGCTTGAAAAACAAAAGGAAGGTAAAAAGCGTATGCGTCAGCTCGGCTCGGTAGCAGTGCCTCAGGAGGCATTCATGTCTGTGCTGAAGCTGGACGACTAACGCAAGGGATAAAAGGAACGGAAGGAATTATGAGCAGGGAAAAAAAGAAAAGAGAATACAATGAGCAGATGGAAAAAATGCTCAAACCAAATCTGGCAGATATAATAATGTGCGTGATACTGTGGTGCCTTGCAATTGCGCTGGTAGTGCTGCATTTTCGCCCGTCTCATGAGCTTGAGATACGAAAAACATACTATGCACTCACACTCTCGCTGCCTGTTATCGACCTTATAGTAACAGCATCGGTAGTGCTCAAAAGCGCATTTTTCAGGACATTCAGCCTCTCGGCGATAATGGCGAGAAGAAAAGGCATAGAAAAAAACAGGGTCTATCCCTCGGATATGTACGTTACAGCGCTGAGAGTTTTCACGCTGATAATGTGTCTTGTAAATGTGATATTTCTTATAATAGTGCTCAGGGTAACTATCTGAGCATTAGGGAGGAGTCTGCATGGACGAGATGAAAAAAGCGATGAAATATTCGCTTGTATTCGGTATCTGCGGCAGCGTGGTAATACCCGTGATATGTGAGCTTTATGCCAATATCTCAAAGGACTTTGCGTTGTTTTTGTTTGCGTGCTATATAGTTTTTGCAGGGGTGAAATTCTCATCGCTGCACGCAAAGGAAGCAATGCTGGGAATGACGGCGATGATAGCATACAGCGGCGTTCTGGCGATACCCGTTTACCTTGTGGTGCACCCTGCCGTCAAAAGTATGCTTGAAAAGCGCTCGCAGTATTTTCAGCTGACATTTCAGCAGTCGCTGCGGCTCATAATAATGCTGGCACTCACGTTTTTGCTTATGTATCTTGTATGGATAGCAAGAGCAGGCATAAATAAAGCAGCCGCTAAATTCCGCTCAAACAGCGAAAAAACGAAAGAATATATAGATAACGCATTCGACGATACAGGTGACGGGCAGTGACGGGGATATATGTCCATGTGCCTTTTTGTGCAAGAAAATGCCCTTATTGCGACTTTTACTCGGCGGTGCCTGATAAGAATATCCTTGAGGACTATACGCAGGCACTGGTCAGGAATATAAGGGAATACACTTCAAAAGGCGTAAAAGCGGACACCTTGTACTTCGGAGGAGGTACGCCGAGCCTGCTCAGACCGGCTCAGCTGGATAGCATTATCCGGGCTGCAAAGGATACCTTTGTGCTTGAAAATGCCGAGATAACGCTTGAAGCCAACCCGTGTACAGTCACATCGGAAAAGCTGGAAGCGTACCTGAGTTCAGGCATAAACAGGCTTTCGCTCGGCGTGCAGTCGGCTGTTGAAAGCGAGCTTGAAACGCTGGGAAGACTGCACAGCTTTGAAACTGCGAAAAAAGCAGTCGAAAACGCAAAAAAAGCAGGCTTTGAGAATATCTCCTGCGATATTATGCTCGGCACACCCGGGCAGACGCTATCAACACTTGAAACAAGCATAAACAGCCTGTTATCGCTGGATATACAGCATATCTCGGCGTATATGCTCAAGATAGAGCAGGGCACAGCTTTTGACTGTGATAAAATACGAAACAGCTGCGCCGATGATGAGCTTTCGGCTCAGATGTATCTTAAAACTGTTGAAATGCTTGTAAATGCAGGTTTTGAGCAGTATGAGATATCTAATTTCGCAAGAAACGGCAAAAGGTCAAGGCACAATATGAAATACTGGAAGGGCGAAAGCTACCTCGGCTTTGGTCCCTCGGCACATTCCTTCTTTGATAATGTCAGGTATTTCTGCCCGGGCGATACAAAAGCGTTCATCACGCAAAAAACTCAGCCCCGTATCGTGCAGGAGGAAAACCCCGATAAGCTGGAGGAGTACATCATGCTTGCGCTTCGCCTCAGCGACGGTATCGGCTTTGAAAAGCTCACTGCGCTCGGCGGGAATGTAAATGCTGTGGTGCAAGCCGCAAGGACATTTGAAAAGGCAGGCTTGTGCAGCATCTCGCAGGATAAACTGCACCTTACACCGCAGGGGTTTCTCGTTTCCAACGGCATTATCTCTCAGCTCATCGACTCTGCCGAAAGCTGAAAAAACGGCGCACTTGACAAATGTACAGATACTAAAATAATACAGTGAGTGAAAAATGTTGCAAAACCCTTGATTTTTTCTTCGCTATCGTATAAAATAGAGTGTAGTATATTTGTATTCAAAAAGGAGATCATATAATGAAGGACTTTTTTTCAAACCCGTGGGTGAAAAGGTCGGTTGCGGTCTTTAACCTCGCATACTTTGCTGTCATCTGTATGTTCACATTCGCAACGTTCCTGTATCAGATACAGTTCACCGACGGTAAAGAGGTCACATTTTTTGTAGTATATTTTATTGCCAGCCTGCTTTTCATGGGGCTGATGATATACGCAAGGCGTGAGATACTTACAAGGATAGTCAGCGTGGCGATGCCGCCTGTGTGCTTCTGCCTCATTCTTTTCAACTGGGGCAACTGGATACTTATCATACCGCCGTTCATCGTTGCGCTCGTTATGTTCTTCGCATCGGGCGTTCACGAAACTACCAAGGTGATCCTGGGAACGATATATCTTCTTATGTACGTTCTGGGACTTGTGGCATTCCTGGTACTGAGAATGCTCTTTGGCGGTTCAAGCGTAACAACTCTGCTCAACAGCGATCTTCAGAACAAACCCGACGTTTACGAGCTTTATAAGGGCGAACAATTTGCCAAGCTGATCGAGGTGACTAAGGAAGAAAACCTTATCTCGCCCGACGGCAAGTACCGGATAGTTCTGTATGATGTGCAGGATAATGATAAGGGAAGGATAAAGATCTGCGTAGTTCCTCACGGACAGGATATCGAGCTTAATTTCTTCACCCTGAAGCAGAAGGGTATCGAAAAAACGATTTCCAATAAGGGCACCCGTGGTACTATCCCCGAGGTCGGCTGGGAAAAGGATCCCAAAACAGGCGCTTTCCGTGTTTATTATGTGCTCTCAAAGGGCGCACAGAGAAGGTATTCTACCGTAAACGACAACAATATGCCTGATAAGCAGTACCTTGAATTCCTGGGTATCTCCTGATAAAAACAAAATCTGAAACGAGGGCTTTGTCCCTCGTTTTTTTGTCTGCGTGAATAAAAACGCTTGTGCGGGTGATAATACTGTTAGTCAAAATTATTTGGCAATAAGCTATGAAAGGAATGCGGATATGAAAAAGATACTTGCGTTCACTGCGGGCGTTATCGCCTGCTGCGCCGCCTTTGCGGGCTGTGCAAGCAAAGACGATGTTGATTCCAACCCGTCCTCGCATGAAAGCTCATCGCTCGTTTATCACGATAGCTCCTCATATTACGAAAAAGATAGCTCAAAAACTATCCCCGATCGTGTTGAAAGCACTGTGGACGACGTTATCGACGGCGGAAAAAAGGTCGTTGACGATACTGCCAGCACCGCAAAGGATGTCGTGGATAATGTCACGCAATAACATCAAAGAAGGACGGCTCAGTGCCGTTCTTTTTTTTGCAAATGGAAATATTAAATAAATATGTACATAAAGTAAATGCTCGGTAAAATATATATGAAAAGTGGAGCTTGATACTTTAAAAATCAGGCGAAAAATGATATAATATCTAAGAATGCGATAGTATGTGCTTTCACTTTTGCAAAGCAGTGTGACCGTTCGGGAGGAGTGGCGTATGCAGGGCGAAAATTCACTGCGTCAGCTTGTGCGCAGTATGCTCACGGCAATGGCTGTAATGACGGTGTTTTGCTGGGCTTTCACGCTGATATGGGGATTCTCCCTTAAAACTCTGATAGGGTTCGCACTCGGCTACGGATATGTCACCGCCTGCTATTTTTATCTTGCATCGTGCTGTGAAAAAGCGGTCGAGCTTGATGTCGCAAAAGGAAAGCGTCTTATGCTCAGATGCTATATAGTGAGATATGCAGGGCTTTTTGCGCTCAGTGCATTCTCAATGCTTACGGGCTGTATAAATGTCGTCGGCATTCTCGTGCCTCAGTTTTTCCCAAGGATAATACTGATGTTCAGGGAATTTGCCGTGAGAAAGGAAAGGTAATTGCTCAATGGACGGTATAGGTCAGGGACCAAAGGTCGTTTTTGAGATTGGACCTGTGCGCATAACCGAAACGGTGGTAACAGGCTGGATAATAATCGTTGCCGTGCTTGTGCTGTGTATATGGTTCACACGGGGACTTAAAAAGATACCCGATAAGAAAAGACAGATACTTGCGGAGATGTTCGTAAAGTTCGTCAACGGGCTTGTAAAGGAGAATATGGGGCCGAAAATGATGTTTTATGCTCCGTATATCGCAACTTTGCTCGTGTATGCATTGCTCGGCGCTCTGGTCAGCCTTATAGGACTGCGCTCGATGACAGCAGATATAAACGTTACGGGAACGTGGGCACTTATGACGTTTGCGCTTATCACCTTCCATAAGATAAAGGCAAACGGCTTTGGAGGATACCTAAAGAGCTTTGGTCAGCCGGTTGCGTTCATCCTGCCGCTCAATATCGTCAGCGAGGTCGCAACACCTGCCTCAATGGCATTCCGTCTTTTCGGAAACGTCGCAGGCGGAATGGTAATAACCAGCCTCGTTTACGGTGCACTTGCATCGCTCTCACAGGCGGTCGGGCTGAGCTTTGCCGCAGGATCGTGGGGCTTCAGCGTGTTCCAGGTGGGAATACCTGCTGTGCTGTCGGTCTATTTCGACCTCTTCTCAGGGTGCATACAGGCATATATCTTCTCTATGCTGACCATGGTAAACGTGGGCGCAGCAGCCGAGGAGGGCTAAAACAAGTTTTTTTCCGCAGGTGCGGTTTAATTATAGCTAACAATAAACAATCAAATACCGGAGGGAATCATTATGTTGGAAAAGGCAATAGTTTTGGGATGTTCAGCAGTAGGTGCAGGACTTGCGATGATCGCAGGTATCGGACCTGGTATCGGTGAAGGCTACGCAGTAGGTAAGACCATCGAGGCTATCGCAAGACAGCCCGAAGCAAAGGGCGACTGCACAAGAACTATGTTCATCGGTGTTGCTATGGCGGAGTCAACAGGTATCTATGCATTCGTTGTAGCACTTATACTTATGTTTGCAAATCCGTTTATCGGCAAGCTCTGATAAGGAAAACAGCTCTGTTTTACGACAGAGGAACGGAGGTAGAGTAAATGATTTTTGCATCAGGCGATATAACGGATTTTATGTCCATAGACCTGACAACTATAATCGCTACTTTGCTCAATACGCTCATACTTTTCCTTGTTCTGAAGCATTTTCTTTTCGATAAGGTCAACAAGGTCGTCGATGAACGTCAGAAGGAGATAAAGGAATCCTATGACAGAGCCGATGAAGCTGAAAAGAATGCTCAGAAGCTTGAGGCTGACTATAACGAAAAGATAGGACAGGCAAAGGAAGAGTCCGCCGAGATCATCAGGGACGCTACCAGAAAAGCACAGGTGCGTGCCGATGAGATCATAGACGAGGCAAGAGTGGAAGCAAAGGGTATCCGCACAAATGCGGAGAACGAGATCGAGCGTGAAAAGAAGATAGCTGTAAACGCTATCAAGGACGAGATCTCGCAGATCGCATTCTCAGCAGCAGCCGCTGTTGTTGAAAAGGATCTTACCAGCGAGGATAATGAAAGACTCATTGAGAAATTCATTGACGATGTGGGTGAAGTGTAATGGCAGGAAGCGTTGAGAATGTTTACAGCACAGCGCTTTTTGAGCTGTGTGAGGAGCAGGGCACTCTGGATAATACATACGATGAGCTTTCGCAGGTGTCCGGTATCATCTTTGACGGCACGCAGAGCGAGTTCGTTGAAATGCTCTCATCACCGCTCATATCTTTTGCGGATAAGCAAAAAGCACTTGAAAATGTGTTCGGCGGCAGGGTGAGCGATACCGTGCTCGATTTTCTGTGCGTTGTTACACAAAAGGGAAGAATAAAGCAGCTGCCTGCTATCACGCAGGAGCTTAAAAAGCTGTATCATGAAAAGAAAAACATACTTGAGGTCTCGGCAACTACCGTGCACCCGCTTTCACCGGCGCTGAGGGAAAAGCTGATAAATAAGCTGAGCAGCGTTTCGGGAAAGAGTATAATACTTCACGAAAAACAGGATAAGACCATACTCGGCGGAATCGTGCTGAGATATGGCAATACTGAGATAGATTCCAGCGTAAAAAGCAAGCTGGATAAAATAAGATCTCAGATCGACAGTGCTATCGTTTAATAGCATTCAAATTTATTGAAAGGTTCGGTCTTTGTTATGAAATTACGACCTGATGAGATCACGGGATTGATAAAACAGCAGATAAAGGACTACCGCTCAAAGCTCGTGCTTGACGATGTAGGCGCTGTGTGTACGGTCGGTGACGGTATTTCAAGAGTTCACGGCATAGATAAGTGTATGTCGGGCGAGCTGCTGGAGTTCTGCAACGGTACATACGGTATGGCGATGAATCTTGAGCAGGACTTTGTCGGCTGCGTGCTGCTCGGCTCTGAGGAAGGTATTACCGAGGGTTCGAGCGTTAAAAGAACCGGAAAGATAGTTTCCGTTCCCGTCGGAGATGCAATGCTGGGCAGAGTTGTAAATGCCCTTGGCGCACCGATCGACGGAAAGGGAAATATCCTTACAGATGAGTACAGACCTGTTGAAAGCCCCGCTTTCGGAATAATTACAAGACAGTCTGTAAACAGACCGCTGCAAACAGGTATCAAGGCTATCGACTCGATGATACCGATAGGCAGAGGACAGCGTGAGCTTATAATCGGCGACAGACAAACAGGTAAAACTACTATCGCTCTTGATACTATCATCAACCAGAAGGGCAAGGACGTTATCTGTATCTATGTCGCTATCGGACAGAAGCGTTCAACCGTCGCTAATGTCGTTGATACACTTACCAAAAACGGCGCTATGGATTATTGCGTTGTCGTTTCGGCAACAGCTTCCGAGATGGCACCGCTGCAGTATATCGCTCCTTATGCGGGCGTTGCTATGGCAGAGTATTTCATGCTTCAGGGCAAGGATGTGCTGTGCGTTTACGATGACCTCTCAAAGCACGCCGTTGCATACAGAACAATGTCGCTTCTGCTCAAAAGACCTACCGGCAGAGAAGCGTACCCCGGAGATGTTTTCTATCTCCATTCAAGACTGCTCGAAAGAGCCTGCTGCCTGAATAAAGAAAACGGCGGCGGTTCAATAACCGCACTGCCTATCATCGAAACTCAGGCAGGCGACGTTTCAGCATATATCCCGACAAATGTCATATCTATAACCGACGGTCAGATATTCCTTGAAACAGAGCTTTTCTTCTCGGGCGTAAGACCTGCCGTAAACCCCGGTATCTCGGTATCAAGAGTCGGCGGAAGTGCGCAGATAAAGGCTATGAAGAAGGTTTCAGGTCCGCTCAAGCTGCTCTATTCGCAGTACAGAGAGCTTCAGAACTTCTCACAGTTCGGCTCGGATCTTGACCAGGATACCAAGGACAGACTTGCTCAGGGCGAAAGAATAGTTGAAGTGCTCAAGCAGAGCAAAAATTCACCTATGGACGTTGAAAAGCAGGTAGTAATGATCTATGCCGTGGTAAACAATTACCTCAAGGATATTCCCGTTGCGGATATCAGGGAGTTTGAGGACGATCTTCTCAAGGAGATCGGGGAGAGCCACCCGGATATCTATTCCTCTATAACGCAGACAAAGGAACTTACTAAAGAGAACGAGCAGGCTATCAAGGAAGTCCTGAAGAGCTATACCGAGAAATTCCTCAAATCGAAATAAGGAGCTTTAGCTTATGGCAACGGCTAATATGAAGGATGTAAAAAGGCGCATAAAAAGCGTTGAGAGCACAAAGCAGATAACCAAAGCCATGCAGCTCGTCGCAACGTCGAAAATGCGTCGTGCAAAGGAAAGAGCAGTGGCGGTGCAGCCGTTTTTTGAAACTCTTTTCAATTCAATGTGCGAAATATCACGGGATAACGATTTTACATCCGTTTTTACAAGTAAAGTCGAAAAAAAGAATACACTTATGATAGTTATTGCAGGCGATAGAGGTCTTGCAGGCGGCTTTAATGTCAATGTACTCAAAAAAGCTGCCGCAAAAGCCGATGACCTGAAGCAAAAGGGCAGAACAGTCAGCATAATGGCTATCGGCAAAAAGGCTGTGGAGTATTTCAGCAAGCGTGATTATAACGTTACCGATACTTTCAGCGAGATAGCCGAGGGGCTGAGTATGTACGGCGCAATGGATATCGCAGAGGACGTGGCTTCACGCTTTAAAAAAGGCGAGTTTGACAGCGTTGACCTGATATATACCACTTTTGTTTCCGCAATAACGCAGGAACCGTGTGAAATGGCTATACTTCCTGTTGAAAACCTCACCTCGTGGGGAGGACAGCGCCATGCTTCGTGCGTGTACGATCCGTCGCCCGAGGAGGTCTTTGAGGGAATGATACCCTCGTATCTGTGCGGATTGCTCTATTCGGCAATAGTCGATTCGTTTGCTTCCGAGCAGGCGGCAAGGCGTGCAGCAATGGAATCTGCATCGGATAACGCCGATGAGATGATCGAGAACCTGTCGCTGATGTATAACCGTGCAAGACAGGCACAGATAACTCAGGAGCTGACCGAGATAAGCTCTGCAAGCCTTAATGACTCTTAGCGCTAAGGGTAAAGGAAAAGGATATACAGGGTAATTTGATATGAAAGATTTCCGCAAAAGAATACTGCTGTGGCTGATAGGTGTTGCAGTGTTCGTTGTCAGCGTTGATGTTATAGTCTGGCTGTTTGAAAGGTTCGTTTTCTCAAAGGATTATGAATTCACAGTCAAATGGGGCATAACCGTGCCGCTGGTGTTATACTTTATCTTTACCTTTGGTTATTGGTGCACCAAAAAGTTCAAGAAAAAATGACCGCAGGGATGATACCCTTGCTTTTAAAAAAACGTTTTGAAAGGCGGTAAATAAATGGAAGGCAAAAACATAGGAACGGTCGTTCAGATCGTCGGAGCCGTTGTGGACATCCGATTTGAAAAGGACCGTTTACCTAATCTTCTCAATGCGATAGAGATCGACAACAACGGCAAAAAGCTGACCGTTGAGGTCGCTCAGCATATAGGCGATGACGTTGTAAGATGTATCGCTATGAGCTCTACTGACGGACTTGTAAGAGGTACTCAGGCAGTTGATACGGGCAAGGCAATCAGCGTTCCCGTGGGACCTGAAACACTTTCAAGAATGTTCAATCTGCTCGGCGAGCCGGTTGATAATATGCCCGCACCCGAAACTAAGGAAAGGTGGGAGATCCACCGTGACCCGCCTTCATACGAGGAGCAGACAGCTTCCAATGAAATCCTTGAAACGGGCATCAAGGTCATCGACCTTATCGCACCATACCTCAAGGGCGGTAAGATAGGCCTCTTCGGCGGTGCAGGCGTTGGTAAAACAGTTCTTATCCAGGAGCTTATAAATAACGTTGCCAACCAGCACGGCGGTATCTCGGTATTTACGGGAGTAGGCGAGAGAACAAGAGAGGGCAACGACCTTTATTAT
>OCTX012112832.1_pt1 | contig 15883 bp, 13 predicted proteins | sample 1539691 | NCBI WGS metagenome assembly OCTX01 (sample SAMN02144231, study PRJEB22623) | gut metagenome | biome: sheep rumen | host: Ovis aries | place: New Zealand | reverse complement strand
TCGGTGCAGCGCGTGCAGTACTCCTCGAAGGGCCTGTCGCCAACGCCCGTGTCCGTGAGGGCGCCTTCCTGCGTGTCGTCGATGCCCGTGGAGATCTCGGTGCCCTCGGCATTGCCAAGCCCCGCGCCTGCGCCCGCTCCGTCGCCAGCGCCCTTGCCGTTGTTCAGCGAGCTGTACTTGCAGCCGGAGACTGCAAAGGAAAGCGCCACTGCGAATACCGCCATCATCATCGAGAATTTCATCTTTTTGCTCCTTTTTTTAAATTGCTTTGAATATGATACATTATTCCCCCGCGAAAATCAAGTGGGTATCGCCAAAAATCGGTCAGACATTCAAAAAATCCGATGTGCCGCTCCACTTCGTTTTGCCGCACGCCGGGATTTTGAAATGAGGTAGGGAAGCGTGAGGAAGTCGACGTCAAGGCTCTCGCCCGGCGTATGCGGCGAGGCGTCCCGCCGAAATGGTAGGCTATCGGCGTCGGACGAGCGACTGGCGCGAGATGAACTCGACAGGAACGGTCACGGCCATGCCCGGCGCGCCCGGCTTCGCGATGCGCGCGACGAGCGCCTTCACCGCGACGCGTTCCGCGACGAGCCTTCCGCCAATCACGTTGTCCGCCACCACGCAGGAGGCCTTCACCTTCGCCCCGGCGTTCTCGTCGATCACTACGACAGGGAACCCCTTCGCCGCCACGTCGCGAACGGCGTCGTCGAACGCTTTGCCGTGTAGCGAGAACACGATAGCGCCAGTCGCGCCGGACGAGGGGAGCGCCGCTATCTCCGCGAGCATGGTCTCCATGTCGCCTCCGGCGTCCTTGAGCTCGAGCGCGGCGCCGATCTTCGTCGCCTCGCGCCTCGCGGCGCTCGCGGCTTTCATCGCGGTGTACCAGAGGAGATTTCCGGCGACGAACCTCCAGCGGCGCGTCACCTCTTCCTGCCGCACGAAGACGCCGACTCCGGCGCGCCGCTCGACAAGTCCCTCCCCCACAAGCTCGTTCACGGCCTTGCGCGCCGTCATGCGGCTGACGCCGCTCTCCTCGGCGATCGCGACCTCCGTGCCAAGGGAATCGCCCGGCGCGAGCGCCGCGACCCTCTCCCTCAGGAGATTCGCTATGCGCGCGCTCGGCGATACCCACTTTTTTTCTTTTCAGTCTTCACGCCGAAAAGATTACCATTTTCCCCCTTCCGAGTCAATATGAAATTATACATGTAAAAATCATCGCCGCGTCCAGAAGTAAACTTCCCTCACCGGGGAGGGGACCCAAGTTTACTTCTGGACGCAGCGGTGGCGATTTCCATTCACCGGCTACACAAACGGCGATAGGCGTGTTTGGGGATGCGATGTGGTTAGCGCGCGAAGAACTTCCAGTCCTTGATGCGGCCGATGTTCTTGTTCTGGCGCGGAGTGTAGCGGAAGCCGAACACCTCCGCCTTCGCCGGAACGTAGAACTCGATCCAGTGCGGAATAGTCCGCGAACTCGTGAGCCAGTACGCCTCGATCTGTCCGTCGATCGCGTTCTCCGCAACGCCGTCCTCGCGGATCTCCTCCTCGCTGTCGACGCCGGTTATCTGCACGTCCAACGAGTTCATCGGATTCCCGTCCCTGTCGAGAAACGCGAACTCCGAAATCGTCGCGAGGTTCTTCGCGTCGTACGTCGTTACCGCCTGCAGCGTGAAGTAGTTCCCGCGCACGCCCTTGCCGAACATCACGACCTGCGACTCGTCGCCTGACGGAAATGTTCCAGATGCAACCTCCTCTCCGCCGACGAACTTCTCGTGCTCGCGCCGCACGCGGTTGAAGTCCGTGTCTATCTGGAGAACGTCGAGCACCGCCTTCCCGGCGAAATTCACTTCGCACTTTCCGCGCGGACCGAAGAAGTCGAGAACGACGATCTCGTTGCCGCCCTTCCTCAGCCAGCAGCCGGGCACGTACAGCGTCTGCTGCGGACCTATCGACCAGAAGCGCCCGAGGTTGTGTCCGTTCACCCACGCGATTCCCTTCGTCCAAGTCGTCATGTCGAGGAACGTGTCGGCCGGCGTTTCGTCAGGGACGTCGTACGTGCCGACGTAAAGAGACGGCGCATCGGAGCTACCGGTCGCATCGACAGCCGCGTACGGCGGTGGAACGCCGTCCCTACCGTTTTTTGCAACTGCCTCCAGGATGTCCTCGCCATCGGGATCGAGCGGAATCATCCGCGCGGTCCAGCCGGTGAGTTCCGTCTTGTCGAGACGGACGCGTCCGTTCATGCCCTTTCTGTCCTCCATCCCGGACGAGGAGTTGATGCGCCCCATCGCCTCGACTACGATCTGCAGGAGACGCGGACTCTTCTCCTTCGAGCGGTAGATGCGCGGCCTTATTCCGCGGTGCCTCCTGTCGAGAACTCCGATGCGCTTTCCGTCGAGGAACACATATCCGAAGTCGTGCAGCTCGTCGACACTCAGGAGTCCGCCCTCCTCCGGCGCGAGCATGCGCTCGTACGAGACGAGTCCGAAGCCCTGGCCGAGTTTCTCCATGAACTGCGGACGCTCCATCTTCGTTTCGCTTTTGACGAGCGCATCGACCGACGCGACGCGCGCCATCGCGACCGTTCCGTATGCCTTCGTCGGAATGTCCGCGGGCTGTTCGGGAACTGTCTCGCCTTCGTTGAGATGGCGCATCGCGCGCTCGCGGTACTTCGCGTAGCTCGGGTTGGCGCGTCCGTTCTCGTTGATCGGTGCCTCGAAGTCATAGCTCGTGACGTTGGGAATGAACGGATTGCGGCACCCTACCCATCCGCCGAATGTCGTCCCGCCGTGCGCCATGTAGAGCGAGAAGCTGACGCGGTGGTCGAACATCCAGTCGATCGGACCGAAGAACTCGCGGTCGGACTTCGCGTAGTGGTGCGCCTGTCCCCACGTGTCGAACCACGCGGGATAGTACTCCGCGCACATAAGCGGACCCTTCGGCTGGTATTTGCGGACGATCTCGAAGCGCTGCTCGGGATCGGCGCCGAAGTTCGCCGCCTGGAAAAGCTCGGGGAGGAATCCATTCTGCATGACCCGCGGCGGATTGCACGCGTAGAGCGGAACCTCGAAGCCTGCGTCGATAACGGCCTGGCGGAGCGTTCGCATGTACGCGACGTCGCTGCCGTGGAGTCCGTACTCGTTCTCCACCTGCACCATCAGGATCGGTCCGCCCTTCGTGACCTGGAGCCCCGCGAGCTGACGTCCGACCTCGTGCAGCCAGTTCGTCGCGGGAACGACCCAGCGCGGATCGGACGAGCGCATCGATATCGGAGATTGCTTATTGTTTGATTGTTTGGATTGTTTGATTGTTTGATTCAATGCTCCGATGCTTTCCCATTCTCCCATGAGCCACCATGGCGCGCCGCCGCCTTCCCACTCGGCGCAGCTGTAGGGTCCGGGACGGAGAATCACCCACAGCCCCTCCTTCTGCGCCATGCGGCAGAACTCCGCGGCGTCCGCGCGTCCGTCCCACTTGAACGCGCCCTTCTCGCGTTCGTGGAAGTTCCAGAACATGTAGCACCCGACTGCGTTGCATCCCATCGCGCGCAGCATCTGCAGCCTGTGCTGCCAGTATGCACGGGGAATGCGCGCGTAGTGTACCTCTCCGCAGCGCACGACGAATGGCTTGCCGTCGAGAAGGAAATCATTCTCGCCAATTTCGAATGTCGTTGCGGATGCAAACAGCGTAACCGCGGACGCAAGCGCCGCGCAGACATAGTATGACAGTTTCATGGAAGCGATTATACCACATTACCCCAATTGGGGTAAAGGGCAAAAAATCACTCCCTGTAGTCGACGCGGGCGTAGGATTCGCGCTGGACGCAGCGCGCGTAGCGCACCGCGGGGCGGCCGAAGAGCATCGCGTAGAACGGCGTCGTGCGGCGGATTCCTACCGTCGCCTCGAGAATCTCCGGAACTTCCTTCTGGACGAGGTTGAGGAATCCGCACCAGCACGTGGCGATTCCCGCTGCGTTCGCGAGCATCTCGAAGTGCGCGCAAGCGATCGTCACGTCCTCGCGCGGAGTCGTGACGCCGGGAGAGGTCTCGTCGGACGACACGATGAGGATTCCGCTCGCGCCGCGGAAGAACATGTCCTCACCACCCTTGCGCAGCTTGATCGCGGGAATGGCGAGCCAGCGCGGAAGGAGTCGCGTGCCGTCGCGGTGCTGTTCGATCGCGGATATGAATCCGGCGCGGAAGCGGTCCGTCGCCGCGCGCGTCGGAAAGCACGTGAACGTAAGCGAGCGCGCGTTACATCCGGTCGGCGCGTTGCCGAGCGAGGCGAGAATCCTGTCGAGCGTCGCGCGGTCTACGTCTTCGGAGGCGAAGCGGCGCACCGACCTGCGCGCGCGCATCCAGTTCTCAACCTCGTCGAGCGTGGGCAGGGAGAGGTCCTTCACCGGAACGGAATCCGCTGGCTTCCTTCCGTCGAAAGTCACCGCACCGACGGGACATATCGCGAGGCAGTGCTGGCAGCGCATGCACTTGTCGGGATACGCCATCTTCGGCGTTCCGTCGTCCGCGGACTTCAGCGCGCGGAACGCGCAGTCGCGCACGCACGCTCCGCACTTCACGCATTTCGATTCGTCGACTTCAAATAGGGAAGACATGGTAATTAAAGTTTAAAGTCCAAAGTCCAAAGTTAAAAGTTTAAAGTTGGAAGGTGAAAGTTGGGAGGTTCAGGGGGCGGTTTCGGGGAGGGGCTCTGCGTCGGCGGAGCGGAGAAGAAGCGACGGATTCTCCTTCACCGACGTCGCGAACTCCTTCACCTGCGTCGCCGCCTCGTCCATGTTGCGCACTATCGACTCGATTCCGGACTTTCCGTTCTCGACCAGTTCGTCGACGTTGCCGGCGATGTTCGCGGCGGACTCCGCGACGGACGCGATGTTGCTCCACGCAGAGACGAAGTCCATGCTGTTGAGCTGGTGGATGAGTTTTCCGATCGCGTCGGAGAAGTTCTCCAGCATCGACGGCGCGGGCGGGATGCAGATGAAGCGCGGACGCCACGAAATCTGCTGGTCGCTTATTTCCTCGCGCGGGAAGTTTAGCTCGATCTTGGAAAGTCCGGTGACGCCGCTCGAGGTGACCGTCGCGTGCAGTCCCTTCGAGACGAGGCGCCGGAGGTTCTCCTCCGCGTCCATGTCATCGCCCTTGCGCATCTTCTTCGCGGAGAACGACATGAGGATGTATATCTTCGACGCGTCGCGTCCCGAGGCGTCTTCGTATTCCGAGCCGATGAACGATATCTCGCGCACCTCTCCGACCTTGACGCCGCGCAGGTTGACGTCGCTTCCGACGGAAAGTCCGGTGACCGGGTTGTCGTAGTACATCTCGGCGTACACGACGTCCTTGTCTCCGCCTGCCCCGCCGAGGTAGACGAGCGTGCCGACGATCGCAACCGCCGCCGCGACGACGGCGAATCCGATCCTTCCGTAGTTTGCGTGCATTGAATCAGCCATTGGTTTCACCTCTGTTGAAGAATTTCCTGACGAATTCGTCCTTGCTAGCCGACTTCAGCTCGCGCGGATCTCCGAGCGCGATCATTCCGCGCCGCGCCTTGTCGAACATCGCCGCGCGGTCCGCGATCTTGAAGATGCTCGGCAGCTCGTGCGTGACGACGACGAACGTCATCCCCTTCGAGGCGCGCAGCTTGAGGATGAGGTCGTCGAGCGACGACGACGTTATCGGATCGAGCCCCGCGCTCGGCTCGTCGAGGAACACGATCTCCGGATCGAGCGCCATCGCGCGCGCAATCGCGACGCGCTTGCGCATCCCGCCCGATATCTCGCTCGGCATCTTGTCCGCAGCGTCAGCGAGCTCGACGTCCGCGAGAAGCGACATCGCCCTCTCGCGGCGCTCGGCGCGTTTGAGGCGGGAGAACTCCTCGAGCGGAAGCATGACGTTCTCGAGGCAGGTCATGGATCCGAAGAGCGCCCCAGACTGGTACATCACCCCGATCTTGCGGCAGAGCGAAGCGCGGGTCCTGCGCGACCACTCCTCCCCGGCGACGCGGAGCGTCCCGGCGAGCACGGGGTTGAGTCCGATCATGTGCTTCATCACCGTCGACTTACCGCAGCCCGAACCGCCGAGGAGGATGAATATCTCCCCGCGCTTAACCTCGAACGTGACGTCGTGCAGAATCACCGCGCCGGGATATCCGGCGTCGACGTGTTCGAGTTCTATTACTGAATCGGACATGGGGAATGGAGAATTATGAATTACAGGTTCCAAAGGTAGCACAGGTATGCGAGAAGTCCGTCAGCGACGGCGATTGCGACTATTCCTCCGACCACGGCGGACGTCGCGGCGACGCCAACTCCGTCTGCAGTCGACTTCGTGCGCATCCCGGCGCCGCATCCGATGAGCCCGACGAGTCCGCCGAACAGCGCGCCCTTGACGAGTCCGAAGGAGATGGAGAACACAGTCGTGACGGACGCCGCGTGCCGCCAGAAGACAACGGTCGGCACGTCCATCATCTTGAGCACCAGCGCGCCGCCGATGAGTCCCGCGAGTTCCGCGAATATTGTGAGCACAGGCATCGCGAGTATCGCCGCGAATACGCGCGGCAGGACGAGAAAGCGGACAGGCGGAAGCCCCATCGTGGTGAGAGCATCGAGTTCCTCGTCGACCTTCATCGTCCCGATCTCCGCGGCGAACGCGCTGCCCGTGCGGCCAGCGAGGACGATTGCCGTGACGAGCGGACCGAGCTCGCGGAAGAGTCCGATCGCAAGGAGATCGGAGACGTACACCTCAACTCCGAACATCTTGAGCGCGGCGGCGGACTGGAAAGCGAGGATGAGTCCGAGGAGGAATCCTATGCCAGTAGTAACCGGCAGCGCGTTGAAAGACGCGCGCTCGAACGCGAGCGCGCAGTCTCCGAAGCGGAAGCTCCGCGGACGGACGATCAGCGACGCTGCGCTCGCGAACGTCTCGCCTATGAAGGCCAGGTCCGAGGCGGCCGAATCGGCCATCTCGCACACGCGGCGTCCGACTGACTCGAATATCTTCATCTGGCTTCAGCCGCCGACTTCGCAGCCTGCGAGTACGCCTTTTCGAAGGCGAGCGAAAACGCGGCACTGTAGTTTCCGTCAGGCGTTGGGACCGACGCAGATCCGCTTCCAGTCTTCTCCCCGAGAACGTACTCGACATCGACGAGCGCGTCGCGGCGTCCTGCCGCGCGGCAGTCGAGCGCGAGGCGGCGCACCATCACCGCGCCCTTTCCGCCGCGTGCGACGAGAGAGTCCTTCAGTATCGAGGCCGGCGCCGCGGCGAAGGAGTTCGCCGGGTCGAACGCTATTGATCCGTTCTGGCGAAGGACTGCAATGCGCTGTCCGCCGTACGGGGCGCACACGGTGACGAAAGCCACCTTGTCGGCGGAGTCGACGTCGATGGTCCAGTACGCGGGCGTCTTCGGCGCGGGACCGAGGCATCCGGCGAGGGCGGCTGCAAAAGCAAACAATGCGAACTTCTTCATGCCCGCATTATACCATATTTTCAGCGCGCCTGTCTTTACTGGACGGCGGATATGTACGGCTGGCCGCAGAGGGAGCATATCGCGCCAGCATGGACGGGTGCTCCGCAGTTCGGACACTTCCGCTCGAGTATCTCGCCGCAGAGCGCGCAGTACCTGCCGCCAATCGGATCGGCCGCTTCGCGGTCAGGACGGAAAAACCTCATCTCCTCCACAAAGTACTCGTGGTTGGAGGGACAGTGCGGGTTCGGACAGAACCCCCGCACGGAAGACGCCGCAACCTGCACGATAGGAGACTGCTGCTGCGACCCGCCGCCCGTGATGCTCAGGTTGAACTTCTTCGCAATCTTCTCTATAGCCTCGTCGCTGAGCTTCGTTCCGTCGCCCTGCTCGAACATCGAAAGCGCGGACTGCTTGCATCCGATTTCGGACGCAAGCTCGCTCTGGCTCAGGCCCGCTTCCTTTCGCGCAGCCTTGGCCTTTCGACAGAACTCTGGATTCAAGTTTTTCACAGCGCGTATATTATGGACTTTATTTTATAAACGGACAAGGGGGCAATTATCAACATTATCAACAAAATTATAAACAGTGTTCACAACTTTGTTGATATTGTTTATAAAATCAATAAGTCCGCTTGATAATTTCCGCCGGAAGGAGATAATCCTCTCCGTTCTTGTGCGAAATGCCCATTTTCTCGAGTTCTTCGATGACTGGGCCGGACAGAATGTTCGCGTTGTCGCTGAAAAGCTTCTCGAGTTTTGTACGCTTGTCAACAAGAGTGCCTTCCGATTCGTTGGCTATCAACACCCCTTCAAGCACTTGGGCACGGCGGAGGCGTCCCTCGGCCTCGGCGTTCTTCCTCGCCTCGGCTATTACTTCGAGGACGTGTTCGCGCGTTTCGCCGGGGAAGCGGTCGGGAATCTCCATGTCGCGGTCAAGGAGAGACACCTTGTTGGAAAGCGAGGTTTCTGAGTTGACGGAGAGCACGTCTCCTACTTTCTTGAGAGCCTCCGCCTGCTCGATGCATTTCGCCCTCAGCTGAAGCACCTCGTTGTTCAGCTCGGTCATCTTGCTTTCGCCCTTGAGCTTCGACTCAAGGGACAGGATGTTTTTCTTCAGAGACTCTACCTCGTTCTTGAGGAAATCGCGCTCCGCCTTGAGCGCTTCGTTCTCTGCCCGAAGCTCGGATATCTTCTCGTCCTGCTCGGCCTTGTCCGCAGCAAGGGCCTCGACAACTGCCTTCTGGACGTCGATGTTCTCGGTGAGAGAGGTTTCGTCGATTGACTCCTCCGCAGCCTCAACATCCGTGGATTCGGCGGGCGCGGCCGCTTTTTCCTTGTCCTCGAGAAATTCTTCGAAGTTCATTCTCTGTTCTGTCCTTTTAGTTCGCAGCCGGGATATATGAACAGCCGGCAGTCGATGGGTCCGTTGAAGAACGGAACCCGCGTTTTGTAGTAAAGATCGACGAGACGGGCGAGATCGGGATTGCCCGTGATGAGTCCGCCGGTGTATCCGCGGCACTTCTCGTTCATGAAGGTCCCTATGCGCGTGTAGACCGGAGCGAGTTCGTCGTATGTTCCGAGACGGATTCCGTACTCGGGATTGAAGAACACCGCGCCCTTTGGTCCGTCCTGCGGAACCTCCGTGTCGCCGAAGTCGCATGCCTTGAAGGTGATGTACTGCGCCACGCCGGCGTTGATGGCGTTGGAGTGGGCGTTTTCGACGGCCTCGGGCGAGATGTCCGTCGCGATTATCGGCGGAAGGTTGTCCTTTACCTCCTTCGACTTCGCCTCGAGCACCATTTCCTTCCATATCTGCTCTGGAGACGCGCCTACATGCTGGCGCGGGGCGACGGTGGGAGCGGACTCGCCTGGTATGATGTGGTTGTAGCCCTTGATGGACTGGAAGGCGAAGTGTCCCTTGAGGGCGCCAGGCGCCTTGTTCATCACCATGAGCGCCGCCTCGATCGCGGGCGTGCCGGATCCGCACATCGGCGATATGAACGGACTCTTCCTGTCCCACCTGAGGGCCATGATGCACGCGGCCGCAAGAGTCTCCTGCATCGGGGCAGATCCAGGTATCTTCCTGTATCCGCGCTTCGACAGCGGTTCGCCGGACGTGTCGAGGTATATTATCACCTCGTCGCGCTCCCAGTAGACGAAAACGGCGGAACCCTTGTTCTCGCCTCCGGAATCTGGGCGTCGCTGGCACTTGTCGCGCATCCTGTCCGCTATCGCGTCCTTCGTGTACAGCGACGGAAGCCTCGTGTCGCGGATCGTGTAGTTGTGCACGATGGAGGATACGGAAAAGTATCCGTCGGCCTCGATGAGGTTTTCCCAGTCGATGGATGCCGCGGCGTGGTAGAGGTCCTTGATGTTCCTGCACGTTGTGCGGAGAAGCGGAACGAGTACGCGGTGCGCTGTGCGGAGGTTCAGGTTGAGCCTCATCACGTCGCGCATCGATCCCCTCACGACTACCGTGTTCTCCGTCACCTCAATGGGCTTGTAGCCCATGTCGATGACCTCTATCTCGGTCCATCGAGAGAGCTCCTTCGCGCAGGATATTATGATCGGATAGTTCTGGTCTGTCCAGATTTTCATTTTTAAGCTTTTATGGCGCGGCTTTACGCTGCTTCCCCAAGTCGCGTCAGTTGATCCTGAGGGGCATGAGGACGTAGAGGAACGGAACGGAGCACTTTATCACGGCGGGGGTGTGTCCGTCGTTGATGTCGATTGTGATCTCGTCGTCGTCTATTGCCTTGAGTGGATCCATGACGTAGTTCGGGTTGAACATCGTCTCTATCCTCTCGCCGGCGTACTTGATCGGCACTTCGTCCCTCGCCTCGCCGATGTCGTTCGCGGCGGAGGTGACGGTGAGTGTGTTGGAATCGAAGATGAGCTTTGTCGAATGAGCCTCGTCCATCGTCATCACGCTTGCCCTGTCCAATGCGTCAAGGAGAAGCTGCCTGTCGACGACTATGTGCTCCTTGCAGCTCTGCGGAATCACCTGGCGGTAGTTCGGATAAGTGTCGTCCATCAGCTTCGAGTAGATGATGACGCCGGAGAGGTTGAAGCATATCTGGCTCTTCTTGACCATGATGGTCGCCTCTCCGTCGGATGCGAGAGAACGCTGCAGTTCGGCGACGGCCTTAGAGGGAAGCACGATGTCCTTCTCGGCCATCTTCGGAAACTCCAGCTCCTTCTCGACGAGCGCGAGGCGCCTTCCGTCAGTCGCTACCATCGTAAGCTTCTCGTCCTTGAAGCTCATGAGTACACCCTTGAGCATCCTGCGAGTGTCGTCCTGCGAGGCGGCGTACGACGTCTTGCGAAGCATCTCCCTTATCGTCGCCTGGGGAATCGTGTAGGAAAACGCGTCGCCTTCCTCGGGAAGCTGCGGAAACTCGCTTGCGGGCATTCCCTGGAGCTTGAAGCGAGCGCTTCCGGCCTTTATTGTAGCGCGCTCCTGAGAGTCGACCTCTATCTCAACCTCTCCCTCTGCTGCCTTCGTGATTGAAGTGAAGAGAAGCTTAACGGGAAGCGTGGTCGATCCTCCCTCGAGAACCTCGCATTCCACCTCCGCCTTGATTGAGATGTCGAGGTCGGTAGTGGTGAGCCTTATGGACCTTTCAGCGCTCTCTATCATGACGTTCTGCAGTATGGGCAGCGAACCCTTGCCTGCGACGATGTTCTGGACGCTTTTGAGTCCATCGAGAAACTTCGAACGAATAGTTTTGAATTTCATGTTGCTTTCCTTTTGCCTGTCAACAGCCTTCTTTTTGAATTATACCATATACTTTCTGTATCTTAAAAGAGGACATTAATATTATTAGAGATGTAGACAACGTTGATAACTCGCTCCAGCCCTTGAAAACATTGGGCGAAACCGACTTTTGCACTGTTCATTGAGGGTGGACATCCATTTTGCATTTCTTCACAACTCCCGGACCCTGTAGACAACTCGCGCGGTTGTCGACAGGATTTCTCCATTTTTTCAATCAGTCATGTCTCCCATTGAACAGCCGAGTTCGTCGAGCAGTTCCTCGAGGCTCTGCTTCAGCTCTGGCTCCACGTCTAAGCGCTTTGAGATGTTCTTCACGCCGTGAAGGATGGTTGCGTGGCTCTTGTCGAATTCCTTCGCTATCTCAGGCAGACTCCTCGTAGTAAACTTGCGAGAGATGTACATGGCGAGCTGCCGCGGAGTGACGATTGATTGCGTCCTCTCTGGAGATAGAATCTGCGAGAGAGTTACTCCATACTTCTTGCATACGCAGTTCTTCACCTCGTCGATCGTTATCTTCTTCCTTGACTTCTCCTTCTCGATGAAGTCTTTTAGGATGATTGAGAGCGATGCGTCAGTAAGCGGCATCTTTGGATCGAGGTTGGCGTAGATGTTGACTTTGCTCAAGGCCCCTTCCATCGCTCTTACGTGGCTCTTTATGTTTGAGGCGATGAAAGTGAGAGTGCTGTCTCTCATCGGCGGATCCATTCCCTCAGACTTCTTCTTCAGAATGGCGAGTCTCGTCTCGTAGCCCGGCGACTCTACCTCCTGCAGCATTCCACCCTCAAAGCGGGATATAAGACGGTCCTCTATTCCGGGAAGGTCCTTTGGAGGAACATCTGACGTGATGACTATCTGCTTGTCGGCGTTGGTTAATGCGTTGAAGGTGTTGAAGAACTCCTCCTGAAAATTCCTCATGTTGCCGGTGATGAACTGGATATCGTCTATGAGCAGCACGTCGATCATCCGGTAGCGGTCGCGGAATTTCTGGATTGTGTTGTTTGTCATTGCGTTGACGTATTCGTTCATGAATACCTCAGCGGTGAGATAGCAGACTGCAGACCGGGGGTTCTTCTGCTTGATCTCGTTTCCGATGGCCTGCATTATGTGTGTCTTGCCGAGTCCTGTTCCGCCGTGTATGAACAGCGGATTCATGGCCTTCATTCCGGGCTTTTTCGCGACGCCTTTTGCAGCTGCAAGCACGTAGCTGTTTGAAGGACCCTCCACGAACTCCTCGAAGGTGTAGTAGTCCTTGAGCGGCATCGTCGATATGAATACCTCCCTTTGCTCCTCCTGAGGGGCATCATGTTTTTTTTGCTGGATTGGATGCGGACTCTTCTTTTCGATCACTATCTGGCGCTTCACCGAATCGTCGAACGTGAATTCGATTTTCATCGATGGCTCAGCTCCCGCCAGCTTGAAGCCCAGCGCGAGGTTTTCGCCGTATTCGCTTTCAATCTTCTCGGCGGTTAGCTTGTTGAGGGTGTATATCTTCATCACGTCTCCCTCGCGCTTAACCGACTGGATCATCGAGAAATTTCTCTCGGCTCTGTTGCGCAGGTCATCGCCCTGCATCATCGAGATGCAGATTATGCGAGCTCTGTTCCACAGCTCTTGCGCTGCCGATTCTGATGTTTCGTTGCTCATAAATCCTCTAGTTCATATTTTCGCATTAATAATACCATAATCTGGGCTCGGGAGTCATTTCCAAAAAATCTTCTTATATCTACCAGTTATCAACAATTTATGTTGATAACTTTTTAGTCTAAATCTTCCCGCGCTTGATGATCACGGCAAGAACAGCGATGTCGGCTGGATTTACGCCGGATATACGAGCGGCCTGGGCAAGCGTCTCCGGACGGTATTTCTTGAGTTTCTCTCTGCTCTCGTACCTAACTGCTACGCACTTGTCGTAGTCTAACCACTTCGGAATGCGTATGGCCTCGTCCATTTTCGCTCTTTCAGCAGCTTTTCGCTCCTGCTCGATGTAAGGTGCATAATGTCGCATAATCCCTATTTCACGAATAAGGTCATCTTCTGAGAACCATCGTGAAAACGATTTGGGTGCTACAATTCCTACGTTGCCACCGGTAATTTGACTATTAAGCCAATATATGGCATATTCAACTGCCTCTACATATTCTTTTGGTTGGATTCCGGCGTGTTTTGTCGCCTTCAGCAAACGCAACCTCGCATTATCCTGTCTTAGAAGCAATCTTCTCTCCGCACGGCTCGTAAACATTCTATAAGGCTCGTCCGTCCCCTTAGTAACCAGGTCGTCAATCAATACACCGATATAGGCATCCTGACGACTTAATACCAGTGGTTCTTTTTCCTTCACCGACAATGCCGCGTTGATTCCGGCCATTATACCCTGTGCCGCGGCTTCTTCGTATCCCGTAGTGCCGTTGATCTGTCCGGCAAAATACAAACCAGAAATGCGCTTTGATTCAAGAGAGTGTTTTAGTTCACGGGCATCGATTCCGTCATATTCAATTGCATACGCATACGCGAGAAACTCAGCATACTCCAGACCTGGTACGGAGTGCACCATTCTTTCCTGAACATCGCGCGGGAGGCAGCAGGAAAGTCCGTTTGGATATATCACCCTTCCTTCCGAATCCTCGGGCTCTAGTATTACGTGATGGCTATCTGCCGATTCAAAGCGGACTATTTTGTCCTCGATCGAAGGACAATATCGCACGCCTGTACCTTCTATTGCACCACCATACAAGGCCGAAGCAGAAAGATTATCCCTTATTATTTTATGCGTTTCTGGCGTCGTGTGGGTCATCCAGCAGGGAAATTCTGGAAGTTTAGAAGTTTCTACAGTGGTGTTTAATTGATTTCTGCCTGAAACTTTCTTTCTTTTGGCCAGTTGTGCATCTATTGTTTCTGCATTTTGTTCCACGTGGAACAATTGTTTCTGGTTTTCAAGTGTATTGCTTGTCGAATGTTCCACGTGGAACAATTGTTCACCGCCTTTAGAATCTTCTGAATTGCTCAGTTGATGATCTATGGAATGTTCCACGTGGAACATTTGTTGCGATATGGGTGAACTTGTTGACGAGGAATGTTCCACATGGAACAATGGCCTTGGATTCTCTCCATCTTGTCTTAGACACTTTGAAAAATCGACTGTAGAGGCTTTTAAGCGTGGCGGAGTGCCAGTTTTGAGCCGAATTAGTTCGAATCCTAGTTTTGATAGAGATTCGGATAGTTTGTTTACTGCTGGGCGTCCGTCGCCACCTGATTCCTGACATTCCTTGCCGATCCAGATTCGTCCGCGAAGCGTAGTTCCTGCCGTTAATACGACGGTTGGAGCATGGATTTCGCCGTGGTTTTCGGTGACAATTCCGGTGATGATGAGGTTGGAGTTGGTGCTTTCGGTATGCGAAGCGGCGAGATGCTTCTCGTCCAAGTCGAGGATGGTTGGAAATGTTTGAGTTTGAGAAGCGCTGTGTTGAATCATTTTCTGTCCAGCGAAAGGGTCGCGCTTGTCGCGTCCGTCATTGCATGAGCGGGCGGTGAGGAGTCCGATAACGGCATCTTCGAGGACCTTGAGGTCCTCCTGTTCGGATACAACGCGCTGCATCCGCTCGGTATATTCCTTTTTTGAGCACTGAGATCTGGTTGCTCTTACGGCCGGACCGCGGCTGGAGTTGAGAGTCTTGGACTGGAGGGCGGTTGCGTCGGCGTTACGTCCCATTTCGCCGCCGAGAGCGTCGAGTTCATAGACGAGGTGGCTCTTGGCGAGGCCCCCGATCGAAGGATTGCAGGGCATCCGCGCTATGGCGTCTTTCTGTGCCGTGACGAGAAGGGTAGGCACGCCCATGCGGGCGGAAGCAAGCGCTGCTTCCGCACCGGCATGACCTCCTCCGACGACTATTACAAGTGGTTTGAATGACTTGTCCATAACGGCGGAGATTATAGCAATTATCAACTAGTTTGTGAACAACTTTTTGAAATAGATTATGCGTCAATGTTGATAATCTAATTGACTAAAAACTGCGAAATATTGACGTAAAATGGAGATATAGAAAATTTCTCGAATCTGCCAAGGAAATTATGTAAACACTTATCACAAAGTTATCAACAGCGATATGCGAAAATTTTTGTGTGTTTCATTTGAAAACAATAAAGTTTGGAGGGATTGATTGGGGAAATGATGGATTGGGAGGATTTTATGCAGGGGGGATTAGCCGTGTAGAGGGGGGAGTGTGAGGCAGGGGGCTCCGTCGCTCCGCGACGGAGCAAAAAAGAGTGAATGCAGTCACCAGTGAAGGAGAATGGACTTGTACGGTTGCGGACACTCCGCTCGCTGCGCTCCCTCCGCGTCCGCCATTCCAACACTTCGGCGAGACGAGACGTCTCGCCGCTCCTTTTGTAGCGACCGCCGCTCGTTTTGCAATCGAAGAAAGAACGTTGCTCCCGTTCCCCTCGATTCACAAGCGAGCTAAGTTGCAATTAGCGGAGGGCGTGAGGCGCGGGGCGGTTGCGCAGCATGATGAGCGACGGCGCAAAACCATGAGGGCGACCCGATTTCGTCGCGCCGCCCTTTTTGCCGAGAGGCCAGTAGGCACAGGCAAAAAGGTAAAAGGCCGCGAAATCGATGTCGCGCCGTGGTTTT
>OCTX012156034.1_pt1 | contig 15884 bp, 11 predicted proteins | sample 1539691 | NCBI WGS metagenome assembly OCTX01 (sample SAMN02144231, study PRJEB22623) | gut metagenome | biome: sheep rumen | host: Ovis aries | place: New Zealand | reverse complement strand
AAGCATATGATACAATATTTAGTTGAAATTACGGGAAAACGGCGGGCACACTATGAAGGACAGACGTTCCGAACAACGAAATAACAAGCTGCGGGACCTGGCTGCGAGCCTGTGCTTCCTTTCACCCAGTCTGCTGGGCGTCGGGGTATTCTTTATCTTGCCCTTCGGTGTGGTGGTGTACTACTCGCTGATTGATTCGGTGGGCGCGCGCAACTTTGTATTTCTGGATAATTTTACAAAACTCCTCAGCAATTCGGCCTTTCTCACGGCGGCAAAGAACACGCTGCTGTTCTCCGCCCTCTCCGTGCCGCTGGCAGTGGTGCTGTCCCTGGCGCTGGCCGTGATGCTGGAGGCGCGTATTCCCGGCAAGTCTACCTTCCGCACCTTCTTCTTAAGCCCCATGATGGTCCCTGTGGCCTCGGTGGTGCTGATCTGGCAGGTGCTGTTCAGCTATAACGGCTCGGTCAACGAATGGGTCGGCGCGCTCGGCGCGGCTAAGATCGACTGGCTGCAGAGCGACTGGAACATCTATGTGGTCGTGATGCTGTTCCTGTGGAAAAACCTGGGATACTTTATGATCCTGTTTATGGCAGGCCTGGCCAACATCCCCAAGGAGCTGCTGGAGGTGGCGGATGTGGAGGGCGCCAGCGAGAGCTACAAGTTTTTTGCCATCAAGCTTCGCTATCTTTCGCCCACCGTGCTGTTTGTCACGATCCTGTCTCTGATCAACTCCTTCAAGGTCTTCCGCGAGGTCTATCTTCTGACGGGGGACTATCCGCTGGGACGGCTGTACATGCTGCAGCACTTTATGAACAACACCTTCCGCTCTTTTGATTATCAGAAGCTGTCCGCTGCGGCCGTTCTCATGGCCATTGTCATGGTCATCCTGATCGCGCTGCTGTTCAAGATCGAGGACTGGTTCGGAAAGGACGTGGAGGGATGAAAAAGAAAAAAGTTTTCTCCCGGGGCGTCATGTTCCTGCTGTGCCTCGTCTTTTCGGTGCTTTTCCTGCTGCCCACGGTGCTGACCTTCACCAACTCCTTCATGTCGGAGAGTGAGATCCGCTCAAACTACGGCATGATCTTCTCTTCCACGGGCGGCGGCTTTGTGTCGGAAAGGGTCAACCTCAAATTCATCCCGGACCGGGTGACGCTCTCGCAGTATGTTTCGGGGCTGATCAAGTCGCCGAACTATCTGCTGAAATACTGGAACAGCATCCTTCTGGTGCTGCCGATCGTGATCCTCCAGGTGGCGATCGCGTCTGTCGCGGCGTACAGCTTTACGCGCTGGCGCGGCAGGATCCGGGACAGTATTTTCTTCTTTTACGTTATTTTGATGCTCATGCCCTACCAGGTCACACTGGTGCCGAACTTCCTCGTCAGCCAGTGGCTGGGCATCATCAATACACCCTGGTCGATCATCCTGCCCGGCATGTTTGCGCCCTTTTCGGTCTTTCTGCTGACCAAATTCATGCGCCGCATCCCCTATTCCCTGATCGAGGCGGCCAAGGTGGACGGCGCCAGCGAGTGGGCGATCTTCACGAAGATCTGCCTGCCGGAGTGCCGTTCGGCACTGTATTCCATCGCGATCCTGGTCTTTATCGACTATTGGAACATGGTCGAGCAGCCGCTGATCCTTCTCAAGGATGCGGACGCCCAGCCGCTGTCGGTATTCCTTTCCAACATCAATTCCGGCGAGATCGGGCTGGCCTTCGCCATGGCGAGCGTGTATATGATCCCCTCGCTGCTGCTGTTCCTCCACGGCGAAGAGTACCTGGTCGAGGGTATCGCCAACCAGGGCAGCGTCAAAGGATAAAAATACCTTATAGCCTTCCCCCTCGGGGGAAGGTGGCAGACTTTGTCTGACGGATGAGGGGCGCCGCAGCTCGGCGCCGCCCTTCACTACTCTGCCTCCAACATCCTCACGAACGGAGCGTGTTGTCTTTCATGGAAACAAAAGCCAAAAACAGAGACTGGGTCAAGAACGCGGCGATCATTTTCCTCGCCGTGCTTCTGGTGCTGACTTTTTTCTCCAACACCATCATGAACCGCAGCCTTGTCGAGGTGGCGACGGAGTATGTCTCCTCCGGCGCGATCACGGCCAAGGTGCGCGGCAGCGGCACGGTGGAATCGCAGGGCCTTTATGAAGTGAAGGCCGCCGAAACGCGCGAGATCCGCGCCGTTATGGTGCGCTCCGGTCAGAAGGTCGAGGCGGGCGACGTCCTCTTTGTCCTCGGCAATGGCGACAGCGCCGAGATCGAGAACGCCACTGAGCAGCTGCGTCAGCTCCGGCTGAATTATCAGCAGACGGCTGTTGGCGCGACCAACTACGGCGGCCAGCTGCAGAAGGCGCAGCAGCGCTATCAGAACGCCGTCGCTGCCGAAGCTGCGGCCCTTGCCGATCTCAACGGAAACGTGGACTTTCAGAACGCTTTAACCGCGCTGGAGAGCGCGAAGAGCGCTCTTGCCTCCGCAGAGCTCAACTATAAGCTGGCAAACGAAACGGCGATGCAGAGCATCGACAGCCTGCTCACGGCCTTTTACGCCTTCTCCGAGGAGGCGGCAAAGAGCGGAGCGAGCGCGGCGGCCATGACCACGATCAACGACGCGAACTTTGCCATCAGCGGCGCGCGCGAGGCTCTCGGTGCGGCAGATGGGAGCCCCAACTCCGTCAGCCTGGCGCTCTCCAAGCTGGACGCCGCCGAAAACGCGGTTTTGCAGTTTGCCCTTCAGTACCCCGATCTCTTCGTGTCCGATCCGGATCTGGCCGTCAAGCGCGAGGCGCTTTCGCCGTATTTCGACATGACGCGCAGCTATCTCTCCGACGGTGGGCGGAACGACGATGTGCTCGATACCGTCCAGGCCCAGATGCAGGCAATCGAGCGCGTCAATTCCGCCCAGAGCCTCTACGACGGCTTCAGCGGCATGTTTACGGAGAGCTATAACAGCGCCGTGGCCGAGCGCCAGGCTGCCGAGGCCGCGCTCAAGGCTCTGCAGGACAGCGCGGACGATTACAACAAGCAGGCTGCCCTGACCGGGCTGAGCCTGCAGGATCTGCAGTATCAGATCGCGCGGGCTCAGGAAAAGCTGGATTCTCTCACGGGCGGGACGGAAAATCAGATCACGTCCAATGTGGCGGGAACGATCAGCGAGGTCTCCGTCACGGCCGGCACCACCGCCAACAAGGACCAGGTGATCGCCAAGATCGAAGTGCCCGACATGGGCTATACGCTCAGCTTCTCCGTCACCAACGACCAGGCCAAGCGCCTGCATCCCGGCGACAGCGCCGATGTGACAAGCTTCTACTGGGGCAGCACGATCAATGCCACGCTTGCCGCCATCAAGCCCGATCCGAAAAATCCGCAGACCAACCGTTTGCTGGAATTTGACGTCTCCGGCGACGTGACCGCCGGCACGCAGCTGAGCCTCGCCATCGGCGAGCGCAGCGCCAATTATGATATCGTTGTGCCGAACAGCTCGATCCGTTCCGATTCGAACGGCAAATACGTCTTTGTGATCCAGGCAAAGAATTCGGCGCTGGGCAACCGCTATTTTGCCAAACGCGTCAACATAGAGGTCATTGCCAGCGACGACAACAACTCCGCCGTAACCGGCAATATCAATTACGGCGATTACGTCATCACCACCTGCAGCGGCCCGGTCAAAAGCGGCGACCAGGTGAGAATGGCCGAGGGATGAGATGAAAGGGACAGGGCGGAAAAAGAGAATATGGTTTGCCGCCTGCGCGGCGCTGCTGATCCTCTCGCTCGTCTGCGGTGCGGCTGCCTGGCTGCGCGCAGAAAAGCTCCTCTCCCAAAAGGAGGACGAACGCTGGCGCGGAGACAACGAACAGCGCTTCGCACAGATCAGCTGCTTCCTGCCCACGCCCTCCGCCGTCAAGCTCAGCGATCTCTATGCCTTCCGCTATGCGATGCTCAGCGCCTTTACGGCGGCGGGGCTCGAATGGAACGAGGCGGTCTACCCCTTTATTGACGCCTGGAGCCATGAAGAGAAAATGACGATCGCCGGGGACACGGGCCGCACCGAGGCGCCGGCCCTTGCCGTTGGCGGACAGTTTTTTGAATTTCACCCGCTGCATCTCGTCAGCGGCAGCTACATCAGCGAAAACGATCTCTCGCCCGACCGGATCGTGCTGGATCGGGAGCTGGCCTGGGAGCTGTTCGGCGGCACGGATCTCGTCGGCATGACCGTTCAGGTCAACGGGGTCGATTTTGTTGTCGGCGGCGTGGTAGACCGGGAGGACGACAGCGCCAGCCGCCGGGCCTATACCGGCGAAAAGGGCTTTTTCATGAGCTATGACGCCTGGCGCACGATCACCGGACAGGACGCGGTGGATTGCTATGAGGTCGTTATGCCTGAGGCCGTCAAGGGCTTCGGCGCGCAGCTGATGACCGACAAGTTTCCCCACGGTGACGGCGAGATCGTCGTCAACACCGGGCGCTTTTCCTATGACAGGCTGCTTGGGATCGCAAGAAACCTGCCTCTCCGCGCGGCACATGCGGGCTCGGTCAGCTATCCCTATTGGGAGAACGCCGCGCGTATCACGGAAAACGAGTGCGCTGCGCTTGCCGCACTGGGAACGGCACTGATGCTGCCGGCGGCGATCACGCTGCTCATCGAGCTGATTCGTCTTCTCGCCCGCGGCAAGGCCGCGCTGGAGGACGAGGTGATCCCCAGAGCAAAGGAGAGCGTGGAGGAGGCCGTGCGCGTGCAGGCCAGAAAGCGCTGGGAAAAGAAGCATCCGGAAGGATAACTTTTTCGTTTTGGGTTTTATACAGGTTTTCTATTAAAAGCAGACAATGTCTGTTATGAACAGCGCGACAGCGCGTCGAAAACTGTAAGAGACGGCATCTGCGCTTTTAACGCAGAGGGGGGCGGCGCGGCATGCGGCGCCTTTTCCCCAAAAGTGTCCGCTTCTTATGGGAAAACAGAATCAGCAGACGCCGGGGAGGCTTTCCCCGGCGTCGTTTAAATCGGGAAGATATAATTAATTATTGAAAAGCGCCGCAGTCCTATGCTACAATTATTGGAAAGAACGATTTTGCCGCCTCTCAAGCGGCTGGCAGGAGAGAAAAATGGACAGGATCACGTCAAGAAAAAATGCCATGATCGCCCGCCTGCGCGCCCTTGGAGCGGACGGCGCCTTTCGCGCTGAGACAGGCCAATTCCTGTGTGACGGCTATAAGCTGCTGGACGAGGCGATCAAGAGCGGCGCGGAGATCACCGCCGTGCTCTGGAAGGAGGGCGGCGCTTCGGGCGAGGCAGACTGTGAAAAACAGTTTCTGGCCCCACCGGAGCTGTTCGATTACGCCTCGCCGATGAAAAACAGCCCGGGCCCGCTTTTTTCTGTGCGCCGCGGCGCGTTCGGAACAGACGATCCGATCAGAAGCGCGATCGTCCTGGAGAACGTGCAGGATCCCGGCAATGTCGGCACCGTGCTGCGCACCGCCAGCGCCTTTGGCGTCGAAGCGGTCATCCTGGTTGGCGACTGCGCCGACTGCTTCTCGCCCAAAACCGTGCGGGCCACCATGGGCGCCATCTTTCGCCAGCGGGTAACGACACTCTCACTGGAGCAGCTGCCTGCCTTCCTGCACCGGCATGGCCTGGCGCTCTACGGAGCGGCGTTGTCCGAACGGGCATCAGATGTGCGAAAGGTTGACATAACACATTCCGCGGTCGCCGTCGGCAGCGAGGGACACGGCTTGAGCCGGGAGCTTCTGGCGCTGTGCGACGGGGAGATCATCATTCCCATGGACGCGCGCAGTGAATCGCTCAACGCTGCGGTCGCGGCCTCGGTTTTGATGTGGGAGATGGCAAGAGGGAACTGAAAGACGGGGGAGCGGATATGTCGGCTGTGAAGTATTGGATATGGCTCAGCGCGCTGGATACGCTCAGCGTTCGCGCCAAGGCGGCTTTGATCCGCCGCTTCGGCGACGCGGAGAGCGTCTTTTTCGCCCCGCGCGACGCGCTTGCGCAGTGCGACGGCGTCAGTGCGTCCGAGTCTGCCGTGCTTTCCCGGCGCGATCTTACCCGCGTCGACGAGATCCTGGCAGACTGCGCCGAGCAGCATCTGTCGATCATCACCATGCAGGATGCCCTCTATCCCAAGCGGCTGAAGAGCATCTATGCGCCGCCTGTTGTGTTGTATGTCCGCGGCCATCTGCCGCAGATCGACGACGAGGCGGTGATCGCCGTGGTGGGCACGCGCAGCGCCTCGCCCTACGGGCTGAAGATGGGCCGGCAGATCGCCTATGAGATCGCATCCTGCGGCGGGATCGTCGTTTCCGGTCTGACGCACGGCATTGACGCGGCGGCTGCCCGCGGCGCGATGGCGGCGGACGGCATCTGTCTCGGCGTGCTGGGAACAGCGCACGAGCAGCAGGACGGCGAGCTGGCCATGGAGGTCTGCCGGCGCGGTGCGCTGATCAGCGAATATGCCCCGGGCCGCGTCTCCCAGCGCAGCTTCTTCCGCGAGCGCAACCGCATCAGCGCCGGCCTTTCCGTTGGCGCAGTGGCGGTGGAGGCGCCGGAAAAGAGCGGGACGCTGCTCTTTGCCGCCGAAGCGCTCGAACAGGGCCGTGAGGTTTTCGCCGTGCCCGGCAACGCGGACGCGCCCGGCTGCCGCGGCACCAATTCACTTTTGAAAGACGGCGCGACGCCCGCCACCTGCGGCTGGGACGTGATGGCGGAATTTGCCGCGCGTTTCCCGGACAAGATAAGAAGAAGTGCCGCGCTCTGCCCGGAGCAGACGCCTCCCGCACCGGCAGATGCGCCTCCCGCGGGGGAAACGGCGCGGCGCGCGGACGGGAAAAAAGAGATTGACAAGGAAAAGAGCGTAGAATATATTGACTTAAGAACGCAGCTCGGTCTCTTAAGCGAGGCGCAGCTGAAGATTGTCTCCGCGATCGAAAAAGAGCCGACGCATATCGACGACATCGTGGAGAAGACCGGCCTCGGCGCGGCCACGGTGCTGACACAGCTGACCGTGATGACCGTCAAAGGCCTTGTCCGGCGGGTGCCGGGCAACCGGGTGGTGCTGAATGTGAAGCGCCGCCCTTAATACCAGCAAAGTGAGGAACCAGAATGGCAAAGGGAAAAGACCTGGTGATCGTCGAGTCTCCGGCGAAGGCCAAGACCATCGAGAAATATCTCGGCGGAAAATATAAGGTAAAGGCGTCCATGGGGCATCTGCGGGATCTGCCGAAGAGCAAACTGGGCGTTGACATAGAGCACGGCTTTGAGCCGGAATATATCCCCGTAAAGGATAAAAAAGAACTGATCGCGGAACTGAAAAAGGACGCCAAGTCAGCCGGGACTGTCTATCTTGCAACGGACCCTGACCGCGAGGGAGAGGCGATTTCCTGGCATCTCAAGGAGCTTTTGGAGCTTGACGACGACAAGGCCAAACGCGTGACCTTCAACGAGATCACGAAAAAAGTCGTGACGGAGAGCATGGAAAATCCCCGCGCCATCGACAGCGATCTGGTGGACGCGCAGCAGGCGCGCCGCGTGCTGGACCGCATCGTAGGTTATCAGATCTCACCGCTGCTGTGGAAAAAGGTCAAGTCCGGCCTTTCCGCCGGCCGCGTCCAGTCGGTTGCGACCCGTATGGTCGTGGACCGCGAGGAGGAGATCCGCGCCTTTCAGAGCGAGGAATACTGGCTGCTGGATGCGCTTCTGGACTGTGAGGGCGGCAGCGGCAGCTTTTCCGCCCGCTTTTTCGGCAAAGGCGATAAAAAGACCGAACTGAAGAGCGAGGACGAGGTCAATGCGGTCATCGCCGCGACGCAGGACGCGCCCTTCGTGATCGAAACGGTCAAGCGCGGACAGAAGCAGAAGAGCCCCGCTCCGCCCTTTATCACCTCCACGCTGCAGCAGGAGGCCTCGCGCCGCCTGGCCATGACGCCGCGCCGCACGATGTCCATTGCCCAGCAGCTGTATGAGGGCGTGGAGATCACCGGTCACGGCACCATCGGCCTGATCACCTATATGAGAACAGACTCGCTGCGCCTTTCGGAAGAGGCGCTTGCGGCCGCCAGAAGCTATATCACCGAGCGTTACGGCGAGGCCTATTATCCCGGCTCTCCGCGGCGCTATAAGACCAAGGCCGGCGCGCAGGACGCCCACGAGGCCATCCGTCCGACCTATGTGGACCTGTCGCCGGATGTGGTGCGCAAGGATCTGACGCAGGAGCAGTACCGTCTCTACCGCCTGATCTGGGGCCGCTTCACGGCCAGCCAGATGGCAAACGCCGTCTACGACAACGTCGCGGTCGACGTCGTTTCCGCCGGCTATACCTTCCGTGCCAACTATTCCGAAATGAAGTTCCCCGGCTATACCGCCGTGTACGAGGAGTCGCGGGACGAGGAGAGCGGAGAGATCGAAAACCCGCTGCCGAGCCTGCGTGAGGGCGAGCGGGTGTACCTTGAAAAGATGACGCCGCAGCAGCAGTTCACGCAGCCGCCCGCCCGCTATACCGAGGCGACGCTGATCCGCGCCATGGAGGAGAAGGGGATCGGCCGGCCGTCGACCTACGCGCCGACGATCACGGCGATCACTTCGCGCGACTACGTGATCAAAGAAGGCAAATATCTCCGCCCCACGCCGCTGGGCGAGGTGGTGACGGGACTGATGAAGGAGCATTTCGGCGATATCGTCGATCTGAAGTTCACCAACCAGATGGAGAGTGAGCTGGACGGCATCGAGAGCGGCAAGGCCAACTGGCGCGCGGTGCTCGAATCGTTCTATGAGAACTTTGAAAAGGAAATGAAGGCTGCCGAGCAGGCAATGGACGGCGTGAAGATCAAGGTGCCGGATGTGCTCAGCGATGAGCACTGTGACGTCTGCGGCCGCCAGATGGTGGTCAAAAAGGGCCGCTTCGGTTACTTCCTGGCCTGCCCGGGCTTCCCGGAGTGTACCTTTACCAAGCCGATCGTGGTGGAAATGCCCGGCAAGTGCCCCAAGTGCGGCAGCAAGATCTTAAAGCGCACGAGCAAGAAGGGCTATGTCTTCTATGCCTGCGAGCGGGGAACCGACTGCGGCTTTATCACCTGGGACGTGCCCACGAAGGACGTCTGCCCCAGCTGCGGCAAGACGATGTTCAAGCACGCCGGGCGCGGCCCGCTCAAGAGCTTCTGCATCAACGAAGAGTGTCCCAACTTTGTCCCTGAGGACAAGCGGAGCTATAAAAAGAAAACGGCGGACAAGGCCGAAGGGACCAAAAAGACGGCAGGCGCGAAGACGTCCGCGAAAAAGACAGCAGCGGCAAAAACGACTGCGAAAAAGACCGCAGCGGCAAAAACGACTGCGAAAAAGACCGCAGCGGCAAAAACGACTGCGAAAAAGACCGCAGCGGCAAAAACGACTGCGAAGAAGACAGCAGCAAAGAAAACGACCAAGAAAACCGAGGAATAAGAATGGATAAAGTCACGGTGCTCGGCGCAGGCCTGGCAGGCAGCGAGTGTGTCTGGCAGCTTGCCAAACGGAATATCCCCGTCCGCCTGGTGGAGATGAAACCGGAAAAGAAAAGCCCGGCCCATGTCTCCGATGGCTTCGCCGAGCTGGTCTGCTCCAACTCGCTGCGCAGCGATGAGCTGACAAACGCCGTGGGCCTTTTAAAGGCCGAGATGCGCGCGATGGGCTCTCTCATCATGGAGAGCGCCGATCAAAACCGCGTGGCCGCGGGCGGCGCTCTTGCCGTGGACCGCGAGGGCTTTTCGAAAACTATTACCGATAAGCTGGAAAACTGCCCCAACGTGGAGATCGTCCACGCCGAGGCGACGGAGATCCCGGACGGCGAGGTCGCGATCGCGACGGGCCCGCTTTCCTCCGACGCGATCGCGGAAAAAATCGCCGCGCTCTGCCCGGAGAGTGACCTGCACTTTTACGACGCCGTTGCCCCCATCGTCACCCTGGAGAGCGTGGACATGGACAGTGCCTTTTTCGCCTCCCGCTATGACAAGGGAACGGCGGATTATGTAAACTGTCCGATGGACAAGGACGAGTATCTCTCCTTTGTCTCCGAACTGGCAAACGCCAAGGAAGCAGCTGTGCACGGCTTTGACGACGGGGCGGTCTTCGAGGGCTGCATGCCTGTCGAGGTCATGGCCCGCCGCGGCGTGGACACGCTGCGCTACGGCCCGCTCAAGCCTGTGGGGCTTGTTGATCCGCGCACGGGGAAGAACAATTACGCCGTTGTGCAGCTGCGGCGCGACAACGCCGAGGGCACGATCTACAATCTCGTCGGCTTTCAGACGCACCTGACCTGGGGCGAGCAGAAGCGCGTGTTTTCGATGATCCCTGCGCTCCGGAACGCGGAGTTTGTCCGCTACGGTGTGATGCACCGCAATACATATTTAAACAGCCCCCGCCTGCTGGATCGCTACTACCGCCTGCGCGGGAACGGGCGCATCAGCTTTGCCGGTCAGATGACCGGCGTGGAGGGCTATGTCGAGTCGGCGGCCTCCGGCATGCTGGTCGGTATCGAGACGGCCGCGCGCGTCCTGGGTCTGCCCCCTGTGGATTTCCCGCCCCAGACGGCCATCGGCGCCCTGGCGCTGTATGTCTCCGGCGGAAGCGTCGGGGATTTCCAGCCGATGAACATCAATTTCGGCATCATTTCCCCGCTGGGCTACCGGGTCAAGGGAAAACGGAACAAGAACGAGGAGATCTCGAAACGCTCCCTCGCGATCATAGAAGAGATAAAGACAAAGGAGATCATGCGGATATGAGGATCATCGTTGACGCCATGGGCGGGGACAACGCCCCGCGAGAGATCGTAAAAGGCGCGGTCCGGGCCGGGAAAGAGCTGGGCGTGGAGATCACGCTCGTGGGAAAAATCGAGGAGATCCGCAGCTGTCTCGAGGGAGAAAACCCGGCGGATTTCGAGCTGGTCGACGCACGCGAGGTCATCGAAATGAGTGACGACCCCTCTACGGCGACGCGGCGCAAAAAGGATTCGTCGATGGCGGTGGCGCTGCGCATGCTCGCCGAGGGAAAGGGCGACGCGGTGGTCTCCGCCGGATCCACCGGCGCGCTGCTGACCGGCGCAACGCTGACGGTGAAGCGCATCCGCGGCATCCGTCGCGCGGCACTGGCTCCGATCCTGCCCGCGGGCGAGCACGGCGTCATGCTCATTGACTGCGGCGCGAACGTCGAGTGCACGGCGGAATACCTGCTGCAGTTTGCCTATATGGGCAGCTTTTATGCCAAAAAGATGATGGGCTGCGACAAGCCCCGCGTGGGGCTTCTGAACGTCGGCACCGAGGACACCAAGGGCGACGAGCTGCGCCACCAGGTTTTCGCGCTGCTCAAGGCGGCGGACGAACAGGGCCGCATCCGCTTTGTCGGCAATATCGAGGGCACAGGCGTCTTTGACGGCGCGGCCGATGTGGTCGTGACCGACGGCTTTACCGGAAACGTTCTGCTCAAGTCCACGGAGGGCGTGATCAAGTATATGATGCACGCGCTCAAGGGCGTGTTCTACAAGAGCACGAAAAACAAGCTGGCCGCGGCGGTGCTCAAAAACGACCTTGCCGCCATGAAGAAGTCCATGGACGTCAACGAGGTCGGCGGCACGGCCCTGATCGGCATTTCCCGTCCGGTCATCAAGGCGCACGGCGCGTCGAACGCCGCCAGCTTCTTTGCGGCCATCCGCCAGGCCAAGGCTTTCGTCGAAGCCGGCGTTGTGGAAGATATCAAAGCAAACATCGAATATATGAGGATCAGGAACGAGAGTGAAGGAAACGCTTGAGAGCCGTATCGGCTATCATTTCAAAGACCATAAGCTGCTGGAGACAGCCATGACCCATTCCTCCTACGCCAACGAGCGTCATGCCGACGGAACGGAGAGCTATGAGCGGCTGGAATTCCTCGGCGATTCCGTGCTGGGGCAGACCACGGCGGAGTTTCTCTATCGCCATGAGCCGGCACTGCCGGAGGGGCGGATGACCCGCCTGCGCGCAGAGCTGGTGTGTGAAGCCAGCCTGCACAAGGCGGCTCTTGCCCTGGGACTGGGGGAATTTATGCGCCTGGGCCGCGGCGAGGAGCTGACCGGCGGGCGTGAGCGCACGTCGATCCTGGCGGACATGGTGGAGTCGACTATCGCCGCGATCTATCTTGACGGCGGCATGGAGGAGGCGCGCCGCTTTATCATGGCGCACGTGCTCAAAGATGCCGAGATCGGCGAGGTACATCCCAGCGCCGATTACAAGACCGCGCTGCAGGAGTATGTCCAGCGCGATGGTGAGTGTCAGATCCGCTATGAGCTCATTGCGGAGGAAGGGCCGGATCACAACAAGACCTTTACCTTTTCGGTGTCCGTCAACGGCAGGACCGCCGGAGAGGGGAGCGGCCGCACGAAGAAAGAGGCCGAACAGATGGCCGCCTGCCAGGCGCTGGAAAAGCTGAAGGCATGAGCGCGAGAGAGTGCGTGATCCCGGTCTTCGTGCCGCATCTGGGCTGCAGACATGAATGCGTGTTCTGCAACCAGCGGCGCATCAGCGGCAGCGAGAAGGCGGCCATGGCCGCGACAGTCAAACAGGCGATCGAACAGTCAGCCGCCTTGCCCCGCAGCGGGGCAAAGCGGCAGCTGGCGTTTTATGGGGGCAGCTTCACAGCCATTGAGCCGGAGCGCCAGGAGGAGCTGCTGGGCGCTGCGGCGGATGCGATCGGAAAGGGCGAGATCGACGCGATCCGCCTCTCAACACGGCCCGACGCGATCGACGAGACCGTGCTCGCGCGCTTAAAGCGCTTCGGCGTGGAGACGGTGGAGCTGGGCGCGCAGTCGATGGACGGGGAAGTGCTGCGCCTCTCCGGCCGCGGGCATACGGCGGAGGACGTGGTGCGCTCATCCGAGGCGGTGAAAGCGGCGGGCTTTCGTCTGATCCTGCAGATGATGACGGGGCTGCCCGGCGACAGCGCGGAAAAGGACATCGAAACGGCGAAGAAACTGATCGCGCTGCGGCCGGACGGCGTGCGGATCTATCCCACGGTCATCGTGCGCGACACGGCGCTGTATGATCTGTGGCGCGCGGGAGAGTACCGCGAGCACACGGTTGAGGACGCGGTGGCGGTCTGCGCGCAGCTTATGCCCCTGTTTGAAGAGGCAAATATCCCCGTCATCCGTCTGGGACTGAACCCCACGGAGGAGCTGTCACAGGGGGCGGCCGTTGCGGGAGCCTATCACCCCGCGCTGGGCGAGCTGGTCCGCAGCCGGATCCTGCTGGAAAAGGCGCGTGCCCTGCTTGCCGGCACCGAGCCGGGAAGCCGCGTCACGCTCGGCGTTAACGCCGCCGAGCTGTCACAGATGATCGGACAGAAGAGGCAGAACGTCCGCGCGCTGAGCCGTGCCCTGGCGCTGGAGGAGCTTCGTATACGGTCCTGTAAGGCGGAAAGGGGAGAAATCGTTCTCCTTTCCATTGAAAAAAGATAGAAAACAGTATATAATAAATCAGTTATGATTATTTGAAGTACGAGGGTAAACGGTTTGTATTTACGAGCGCTTGAAATTCAGGGCTTCAAGTCCTTTCCGGACAAGACGCGCCTGACATTTGAAAAGGATATCACCGCCATCGTCGGCCCCAACGGCTCCGGCAAGTCGAACATTTCGGACGCGATCCTCTGGGTGATGGGCGAGCAGCGTACCAAGGCGCTGCGCGGCTCAAAGATGGAGGACGTCATCTTCGGCGGAACGGAGAAGCGCGGCAAACTGGGCTATGCGCAGGTTTCGCTGATCATCGACAATTCCGCCCGTATCTTTGACAGCGACTCGGGCGAGGTCATGCTTACCCGCCGCTATTACCGCAGCGGCGAGAGCGAGTATTTCATCAACCGCGAGAGTGTCCGGCTCAAGGACATCAACAGCCTGCTGATGGACACGGGCCTGGGACGAGACGGCTACTCCATCATCGGCCAGGGCCGCATTGCGGAGATTGTATCCACCAAAAGTACCGACCGGCGCGAGGTTTTTGAAGAGGCCGCAGGTATTTCCCGCTTCCGCTACCGCAAGGAGGAGGCCGAGCGCAAGCTTGAGCGCACGGAGGAAAACCTGCTGCGCATCAACGACAAGATCGAGGAGCTGGAGATGCAGGTCGGCCCGCTCAAGGAGCAGTCCGAGACGGCACGCCGCTATCTCGTGCTGCGCGACGAGCTGAAGGGCCGCGAGGTTTCCGTATGGATGGCAACGCTGGAAAAGCTGCACGCGCAGAGCGAGAGCGTGAACCTGGAATATGAGCAGGTCACGAAAAGCCTGGAAAACGCGCGCGCAAGCCTGGAGGCGCTGTACGCCTCGTCGGGCAGCATTACCGAGCGCATGCACCAGAAGGACGTGGAGACCGAACAGGCGCGTGAACGTCTCTCCGCCCAGGAGAGCGCCGCTTCCGCCTGCGAGTCCGCCGCGGCGGTCATCCGCGCAAACGTCCAGAACACGCGCGAGAGTTCCGCGCGCCTGATGGAAGATATGCAGCGGCAGGAGAGCCGGGCGCGGGAACTGCGCGATCAGATCGAGGAAAACAAAGGTCGGATCGCCGCCATTGACGCCGAACTGAAGACGGCTGAGGAGAGAGAAAAGCAGACCGGCAATGTTATCGACGGCTGCCGGCTGAAACTGCAGAGCCGCGAGAACATGCTCAACGACCTCACCGAACGGACCAACCGCCTGTCAGTCGAGCTGAGGAGTACCGAGTCGCGCATCGCCATGCTCGAGGAGATGGAGAAAAGCTACGAGGGCTACTCCGGCGCGGTCCGCAGCGTGATGCGCGAGGCGGAGAGAGGCGCTCTGCGCGGCATCCACGGCCCGGCGGCCAATCTCGTCCGGGCGGAGAGAGAGTGCGCCCTTGCCATTGAGACCGCGCTGGGGGCGGCGGCACAGCACATTGTTGTAGACACCCAGGACGACGGCAAAAACGCCATCGAGTTCTTAAAGCGCCGGGATGCCGGACGCGCCACCTTCCTTCCCATCGACACGATCCGGGGCAGCGTTATGCGCGATGCGCCGGTGAACGACCCCGGCTTTGTGGGTGTGGCGTTCGATCTTGTCAGCTTTGACGAAAAATATAAGGGTATTTTTGAAAATCTGCTGGGCAGAACGGTCGTGGCGGAAAGCCTGAGCGACGCCGTCCGGATGGCGAGGGCCTCCGGAAACCGGCTGCGCATCGTGACGCTGGACGGCCAGATCATCAACGCCGGCGGTTCCATGACCGGCGGCAGCAGCGGCAAAAACAGCGGGATCCTCTCACGCGCCAATGAACTGGAAGGGCTGCGCAAGCGCCGCGACACGGCGTCTGAAAAGCTGCGCGGCAGCGCTGCGGAGCTGGAGAGAGCAAAGGCAAATCTCGCCAATGTGCGATTCCAGCTGGACAGCGCTCTGGCCGAGCAGGCCGAGCAGCGCAGCGCGCGCTCCTCGCGCGAGGCGGAACGGAGAACGACGGAAAATGCCGTCTCTCAGCTCTCCGCCCTGCTGGACGCCCTGAGAGGCGACAGCGAGCAGCGTCGTCACGCCGCGGAGGAGAGCGAAAAGCAGATCGCGGCGATGAACGAAAAGCTCGCCGAAAAGGAAAAAGAGCGCAAGGCGATCGAAGAGAAGATCGCGGCGATCCGCGCCGAGATCGCACAGATCACATCCGGACGGCTGGAACTGGAGGGCAAGCGCACCCGCGCCGAAAAACAGACGCAGGAGCGCAACGCCGAGATCATTGCTCTTGAGAGACAGAGCGCCAAAATCGAGCAGAAAAAGCTTTCCGCCGACATGGAGGAAAAGCAGATCCTGGACAAGCTGTGGGACAACTACGAGCTGTCCTTTACCGAGGCCGGCGCCCTGCGGAAGCCGATCGAGTCGATGGCGAAGGAAAAACGCCTGATCGCCGA
>OCTX011868229.1_pt1 | contig 15887 bp, 12 predicted proteins | sample 1539691 | NCBI WGS metagenome assembly OCTX01 (sample SAMN02144231, study PRJEB22623) | gut metagenome | biome: sheep rumen | host: Ovis aries | place: New Zealand | reverse complement strand
TTTCGACTTCATGCCTGCCGCTATCTTCACCGAGCCTGAGGCCGCTTGCGTCGGTCCCACGGAAGATCAACTGAAGGAGCAGGGCGTGCCGTTCGAGTGCCACAAGAGTTTCTACCGCGCCAACGGCAAGGCTCTGGCGATGAACGAGACCGAGGGAATGGTGAAGCTGTGCTGCGAGCCCGAGGAAGGCAAGTTGCTCAGCGCACACGTCTTCGGCGCGCATGCCGCCGACATCGTGCAGGAAGTGACGGCCTACATCACGCTCGGGGCAACGCTCCGACAGTTGCGCGAGACCGTCCACATCCATCCCACCCTCTCCGAAGTGCTGATTGAAGTGAACTGACGAAACCAGCCTTAGCTTATTTGCAAACGTGGCGTGCCGCGTTGGCAAACCTAACGTGCCACGTTGACAAACTTAACGTGCCGCGTTTGGAGCCTACCCTAAATAAAGTGGCGGAAGACCTGCATCGAAGCAAATCTTCCGCCACTCCTTATTTTTTCCAGATTCTCTTACAGCAGCTTTTGGGCCAGCTTCTCGAGCATGTCCTTCGTCATTGCGTCGAGGTCGAACTTGTGCTCCCAATCCCATTCCTGACGAGCGCAAGAGTCGTCCATCATGTTTGGCCAGGACTCGGCAATCGACTGCTTCAGCGGGTCGACGTCATAGACCATCTCGAACTCCGGCTTGTACTTCTTGATGTTCTGATAGATCATCTCAGGGTCGAAACTCATAGCAGCGATGTTGAAGCCGTTGCGATGCACGAGGCGGCTTGGGTCGGCCTCCATCAGCATTGTTGCTGCGTGCAGGGCATCGGGCATATACATCATGTCCATGTGCGTGCCGGCCTTGATGGGACAAGTGAAGCGTTCACCACGAACAGCGTAGTAGTAAATGTCAACAGCGTAGTCGGTGGTGCCACCGCCTGGAGGTGTGACGTAGGAAATAATACCGGGGAAGCGGACGCTGCGTGTGTCGACGCCGTACTTATGGAAGTACCAGTCGCTCAAAAGCTCTGTTGTCACCTTCGAGACGCCGTAGATAGTGCGGGGCCTCTGCACGGTGTCCTGGGGTGTCATATCGTGGGGCGTCTCGAGACCAAACGAGCCAATCGAGCTGGGAGTAAACACCGCGCACTTGTTCTCGCGAGCAATCTCGAGGATGTTCCACAATCCATCGATGCCGATATTCCACGCCAAGCGAGGCTTCGACTCTGCCACAACAGACAGCAAGGCTGCGAGGTTGTAGATGGCGTCGATGTTGTACTTCTTCACCGCATCAGCGATGCTCTCGGCCTTAATCACGTCAGCCAGAGCACATGGTCCGCTCTCAAGCAATTCACCCTTAGGCTCGGCTCCAGGAATGTAGCCTGCCACAACGTGTTCGTTTCCGTAAAGACTTCTAAGGTGCATCGTTAGCTCAGAACCTATCTGTCCTGTTGAGCCGATAATCAGTATGTTCTTCATTGTAGATAAAGTTGTTTTTTGTTTTAGCGACCACAAAGTTACAAATTAATTCATAATTAAGAAAGAAGTATTGAGAATAATTTTGTATCTTTGCACTACAAATGACACAAAACATCATTACACACTAACCTATTAACCTTATAACCTTATATCTATGTACGGTAAAATGAAAGAACATCTCAGCCAGACGCTCGCTGAGATTCGTGAAGCTGGCCTTTACAAGGAAGAGCGCCTCATCGAAAGTCCTCAGAAGGCTGCCATCCAAGTCAAGGGAAAGGAAGTCCTGAACTTCTGTGCCAACAACTATCTTGGCCTCTCCGACCATCCGCGCCTCATCGAGGGCGCAACGAAGATGATGCAGGAGCGCGGCTTCGGCATGTCGAGCGTCCGCTTCATCTGCGGCACACAAGACATCCACAAGCAGCTCGAGGCTGCCATCAGCGACTATTTCAAGACCGAAGACACCATCCTCTATGCTGCTTGCTTCGATGCTAACGGCGGTGTGTTCGAACCGCTCTTCACGGAGGAGGATGCCATCATCAGCGATGCCCTCAACCACGCATCAATCATCGACGGCGTGCGCCTCTGCAAGGCAAAGCGCTATCGCTACGCCAACGCCAACATGGAAGAGCTGGAGAAGTGCCTGCAAGAAGCACAGGCTCAGCGCTTCCGCATCATCGTGACCGACGGCGTCTTCTCCATGGACGGCAATGTCGCTCCGATGGACAAGATTTGCGACCTCGCTGAGAAATATGACGCACTGGTGATGGTGGACGAGAGCCACTCGGCAGGTGTGGTCGGCAAGACAGGTCACGGCGTCAGCGAACTGACCGACACCTACGGACGCGTCGATATCTATACGGGAACTTTGGGCAAAGCATTCGGCGGCGCTTTGGGCGGCTTCACGACTGGCCGCAAGGAAATCATCGACCTGCTGCGTCAGCGCTCACGTCCCTACCTGTTCTCCAATTCACTTGCCCCCTGCATCATCGGTGCTTCGCTTGAGGTCTTCAAGATGCTCAAGGAATCGAACGAGCTGCACGACCGCTTGGTTGAGAACGTCAACTACTTCCGCGACAAGATGATGGCAGCAGGCTTCGACATCAAGCCCACACAGAGTGCCATCTGCGCCGTGATGCTCTACGATGCCAAGCTCTCGCAGGTCTTCGCTGCCAAGATGCAGGAGGAAGGCATCTACGTCACCGGCTTCTACTATCCCGTCGTGCCGAAGGGCGAGGCCCGCATCCGTGTTCAGCTCTCCGCAGGCCACAAGCGCGAGCACCTCGACAAGTGCATCGCCGCCTTCATCAAGGTCGGCAAGGAGCTCGGCGTGCTGAAGTAAGAGATTCGGCACGCCAAGGTTCTCCTTGCGGCGTGCTGAAGTAAGAGCTTCGGCACGCCAAGGTTTACCTTACTGCGTGCTGAAGTAAGAGATTCGGCACGCCAAGGTTTTCCTTGCGGCGTGCTGAAGTAAAAAACGCCGCACGCGGGGATTCGAATCCCCGCACGCGGAAATGACCAACGCCGCACGCGGGGATTGCGATTTCCGCGTGCGGAAGTTTTACTCTGCGTCGTCACCCCTTGCAGAGTACCAATGCGAAAAAGCTGCACGCAGAAATCCATGTTCCTGCGTACAGCTTTTTCCGTTTCCTCCTGAACGTTCATTGGAATCCTTCTAAAAGAAGCCATTTTGATAGGCACGAACTTGAACGTAGCTTGGCTCGTAGAAGGCGCTTGAATTGTAGTTGTCTATAACATCGCATATCGGAGAGGAATAGACATTTTGTATCGTTTGGACAAGGTCCTGACCCTGCGACACAGTTTCTATCAGACGCGCATAGACCTTCCCCATCTGTGTGGCAGAAGGATAGGTGTCGGTGAAGCGACTGTCAATCCGGGTGACATCGGTCGTCCCGTCCTGAAGATGATATTCTTCTTTCCAATCGCTGACAACCTGCTCGGGATTGAGGCAATGGCTGGTCTCGGCTATCGACAACTGCCGTGCAAGCCCTTCCCGACCGATATGTTCGACCACGTATCGGTTTGGTTGCTTGATGGTACGAGCCACTCGCTCTATCATGTAACAGACGAAATAGAGGTCGTTGTATGTTATCTCTTCCTCGGGAAAATAAATGTTGCTCATGGCCTATCCTTTATTTCATAATACTCTACGAACCGCAATGTCGAGAGAGCTTTGTCGTTGCAGAAGAGAATCTGATGCGTCGGATGCTTGAATTTGGCCAGTTCCCAAAAGGCTTCACGCGTGATGCGCCCTGCAAGGAAGTCTTCGACATAATCCCAAACTTCGTCGTCGGCCATTGGCCCTTCGACAATATCGTAGGGATGCGATTCACCATGACGACACGCCGCCACGAAGTCGAGCCATTCGTCAGACATCACGGGAAACAATTTCTTCCTAAGTTCTGCATTCGGCTCATAGTCATAGACACAGACAATATGAGGTTTGCGCTTGGACACAGCCCAACGTCTTGCCTGTTTCTCAATCTCTGTACAATAGAAGCCATACCCAAAGTCCTTCGTGAAACCGACTATACTATACGGACTTCGGGCTTTACTGCCACGGTGTTTGTCCCATGATACAGCCTCATGTCTCTTAGTTGCCGTTTTCGGAAAGGAACTTGATGCGGACGAGTTTGATTTCTTCCTCTGTGTATTCGTCTTCGTCGTCGGCGAACTCGTCGAGGGCGTCGTCGATGTTGTTGTCCTCTGCCTCGCGGAAGTAGTCGTAGATGTCCTGCATGTGGTCGTCGTCCATGACCTCGCGGATGTAGTAGTCGAGGTTGAGCTTTGTTCCGCTCTCGACCATGCTGTATATTTCGTCGAGCAGCTCGTCGAGTGTCATGCCCTTGGTGCGGGCTATCTCTTCGAGATCGACTTGTCGGTCGATGGAGGTGATGATGCTGACCTTGTCGGCGCTCTTGTTGACGACGGTGCGTATGCGGAAGTCTTCGAAGCGGTCTATCTCGTTCTCTTCGCAGTAGCGTGCGATGAGTTGCACGAACTCTGCTCCGTAGCGGTTTGCCTTGCCTTCGCCAACGCCCTTGATGTTCTTGAGTTCCTCAACTGTTGTAGGATAAGACGTCGCCATATCCTCGAGCGACGGGTCTTGGAAGATGACGTATGGCGGCAGGTTCTTTCGGCGGGCAACATCGCGACGCAAGTCTTTAAGCATGGCGAAGAGCGTCTCGTCGAGCACTGATGTGCCTTCGCCTGCAACGTCGTTGTATTCGTCGAACTCGCGGTCCTCGGTGATGTAAAAGTCTTCGGGCTCTTTCATGTACTCGCGGCCTTGTTCGGTAATGCTCAGCAGGCCATAGTTCTCGATGCCCTTCTCGATGTAGCCGGATATCATTGCCTGGCGGATGACGGCGTTCCAGAACGGCGCCTCGCGGTCGTCGCCGCAAGCGAAGCAGCTGAGCATTTCGTGGCGATGTGCGATGACGTCGTCCGTCTCGTTGCCGACCAGGATATCGATGATGTGCTGCGTCTTGAAGCCTTCCTTGACGGCGTTGATGACCTTGAGCACCAGCAGGAGCTCGTCGCCAGCTTCCACTCTTTCGCGCGGATGGAGGCAATTGTCGCACTTGCCGCAGTTCTCGGGCTCGTACTCCTCTCCGAAGTAATGCAAGAGGAACTTGCGTCGGCAGATGGACGTCTCGGCGTATGCTGCCGTCTCTTGCAACAACTGCCGACCGATGTCCTGCTCTGCAACGGGTTTGCCTTGCATGAACTTCTCGAGTTTGCGCAGGTCGTGAGGCGAGAAGAAAGTGAGGCAGATGCCTTCTCCGCCGTCTCTGCCAGCTCGGCCTGTCTCCTGATAATAGCCTTCGAGGCTCTTGGGAATGTCGTAGTGGATGACGTAGCGGACGTCGGGTTTGTCGATGCCCATACCAAAAGCAATGGTAGCAACGATGACGTCGATGCGCTCCATGAGGAAATCGTCCTGTGTCTCTGCCCTATCGACCGACTCCATTCCTGCATGATAAGCGCGTGCCTTGATGTTGTTGGCTCGCAACATTTCCGCGAGTTCCTCTACACGACGACGGCTCAGGCAATAGATGATGCCGCTCTTACCCTTATTTTGTAGCACGAAACGCGTGATGTCCTTGTCCACGTCCTTTGTTTTGGGGCGTATCTCGTAGTAGAGATTGGGGCGGTTGAATGAACTCTTGAACTCTGTAGCATCAGGTATGCCGAGGTTCTTCTTTATGTCCGTGCGGACTTTATCAGTCGCCGTTGCTGTGAGAGCAATAATGGGCGCCTTGCCGATTTGCTCGACGAGCGGACGGATGTTGCGGTACTCAGGACGGAAATCGTGACCCCACTCCGAGATACAATGCGCCTCGTCGACGGCATAGAACGATATCTTGGTGTTGGAAAGGAATCGCATGTTCTCTTCCTTCGTCAGCGACTCGGGTGCGACGTAGAGTAGCTTCGTGCGGCCAGCGCTGACGTCTTCCTTCACCATATCTATCTGCGCTCGGGTGAGGGAAGAATTAAGGTAGTGAGCGATGCCGTCGTTGTCCATAAACTGACGTATCGCATCAACTTGGTTCTTCATCAGAGCAATGAGGGGAGAAATCACGATAGCCGTGCCTTCGCTTATCAAAGCCGGCAACTGGTAACACAGCGACTTACCGCCGCCGGTCGGCATCAGCACAAAGGTGTCTTTGCCATCGAGGAGGTTGCGGATAATCGCTTCCTGGTCGCCCTTGAAGGTATCGAAGCCAAAGAAATGCTTCAGTTGTTCTGTCAAATTAATCTCGTGCATTCAGGTGGTATTTGAAATAAAACCGCACTGCTCGACGAGGTCAAGTGTAAAAGCTCGACAAAGTCAAGTAGTGTTACAAAGATACGTCTTTTTGCGCAAACTGCCAAAGAAATTTCAGTTAAAAATAAAAAAAGAGGGATTTCATTCCCTCTTTATTTCAACTTTTCACTCTTCTTTATCTGTTGCTCTGCATACTCACGAGTAATCGTAAGCATCTTTTCGCCATTCGAAGGAGCGCTGAACTGCGCCTCTATCATAATGGTCTCCATGATGCTGCGCAAGCCACGGGCTCCAAGCTTGTACTCGATGGCTTTGTCCACGATGAAGTCCAAGGCATCTTCCTCGAAGGAAAGCGTGATACCATCCATCTGGAAAAGCTTTATCTGCTGTTTGACGAGCGAGTTCTTTGGCTCAGTCAGGATCTTTCGCAAGGCATCGCGGTCGAGGGGATTGAGGTATGTGAGAACCGGCAAACGACCGATGATTTCAGGGATAAGGCCAAAACTCTTGAGGTCTTGCGGAACGATGTACTTCATCAAGTCCTTCGTGTCAATCTTTTGCTGGTTCTGCACGCTGTCGTAACCTACCACATGTGTGTTCAAGCGCTGTGCTATCTTGCGCTCTATGCCGTCGAAAGCACCACCACAGATGAAGAGGATGTTGCGTGTGTCGACATGAATGTAGTCCTGATCCGGGTGCTTTCGTCCACCCTTTGGTGGCACGTTTACTATCGAACCCTCAAGAAGTTTAAGCAGTCCTTGCTGCACTCCTTCGCCACTCACGTCACGAGTAATGCTCGGATTGTCTTGCTTGCGAGCTATCTTATCTATCTCGTCGATGAAGACAATGCCGCGTTCGGTAGCCGTCACGTCGTAATCTGCCACTTGCAGAAGTCGGGTCAGGATGCTCTCGACGTCTTCTCCTACATAACCTGCTTCGGTGAAGATGGTGGCATCCACAATGGTGAAAGGCACCTTGAGCAGCTTTGCAATAGTGCGAGCCAACAGAGTCTTGCCCGTACCTGTTGCGCCGACCATGATGATGTTGCTTTTCTCTATCTCCACGCCATCATCTGTCTTCTGTGACAAACGTTTGTAGTGGTTATAGACGGCAACAGAAAGGTAACGCTTCGCGCTGTCCTGCCCGATTACATACTGGTCGAGAAAGGCCTTGATGTCACGAGGCTTGGGAATATCGTCCATGTCAAGGCCAGCTGTACTACCGGTCTTGACATTTACCTTACTGCCCAAATTTTCCCGAACTATATGCTCTGCCTGACGGACACATTCGTCGCAGATGAAGCCGTTCAAGCCTGTAAGCATCAGAGCTACCTCGTCTTCACTGCGTCCACAGAAGGAGCAACGGTTTTTGCGCTTGCCTGTCATCCCTGATTCCTAATCCTTAGTCTTTAATCCTTATCCCTCAATCCTCTTTACGCGTCATCACGCGGTCTATCATGCCGTAGTCCATGGCTTCCTGCGCCGTCATCCAGTAATCGCGGTCGCTGTCTGCCCAGACTTTGTCGAAGTCGGTATGTGAGTGCTCTGCAATGATGGTGTAGAGCTCTTTCTTGAGCTTCAGTATCTCTCGAGCAGTAATCTCGATGTCGCTTGCCTGACCTTGCGCACCGCCCATCGGCTGATGTATCATGACGCGACTATGCTTCAGTGCACTTCGCTTGCCTTCCTTGCCTGCGACAAGCAACACGGCTGCCATACTTGCTGCCATACCTGTGCAGATTGTTGCAACATCGCTTGATACGAACTGCATTGTATCGTAGATGCCTAAGCCTGCATGAACGCTGCCGCCAGGGCTGTTGATGTAGATGCTGATGTCTTTGCCCGGGTCGGCACTGTCGAGGAAGAGCAACTGAGCCTGCAAGGTGTTGGCAGTATAGTCGTCAATCTCTGTGCCAAGGAAGATGATGCGGTCCATCATCAGACGGCTGAAGACGTCCATCTGCGTTACGTTCAGCTGACGCTCCTCAAGGATGTAGGGATTGAGGTACTGATTTTGCATGCTGACCACATCGTCGAGCACCATGCTGTTTATACCCATATGACGGGTTGCGAACTTGCGAAACTCTTTATCCATAGCTATCACATTATATATATAATAACACGCGTACGCGAGAGATTTTACTTCTTCTCCGAGAGCTTGCGGAACTCGTCCATCGAGACTTCCTTTGTCTTCAGCGTAACGGCTTCCTTGGCTTTTGCGGCCATGAGGTTCTCGACGGTGCGTTCTACGAGACCTTGTGCCTGCTGCTCGTTCTTGAGCATCTCGGCTGCGTAGTTCGTGACGGTCTCTTCGGGAAGATTCATCATACCGTACTGAGCGAACTGAAGACGGGTGTAGTGTTTCGCTGTCTCGAGCACATCTTCATGCTGCACCTTCACCTCAAGCTGGTCGCAAATCTGTTCCTTAGCAAGGTGCCAGAGCAGTTCGGGCAGGCTCTTCTCGAAGTTCTCCTCGACATATTCCTCGCCCTTATCCTGATTGCGAAGCTTCATAAAACGCTTCAGGAGTGCTTCAGGGAACTCAACTTTACCGATGCGACCCAAGATGTAGTCGCGAAGGTCTTGTGTGAACTGATATTCTGCCTCGCCAGCGAAGTTCTTCTTGATGTCGTTGGCAATAAACTCACGAAACTCCTTCTCGCTCTTCACTACACCTTCTCCGAGCACTTTGTCGAAGAGGTCCTGATCGAGCTTGGCAGGCTCGTAGCGCATAATCTCGCTTATCTGGAAATTGAAGTTCGACTTCATTTCCTCTGCTTCTTCCTTCGTGATGTGCAGCAGGCTGGCAAGTTCTGTAGCATTACCAGCATATGCCTTTGCCGGGTTGAAGGTGATGACATCGCCGAGCTTGGCACCTTCGAACTTTTCTTTCTCCTTGTTGTCCTTCATGTACTCGGGGAGCATAACTGCGTCCTCGACGGTAATGCCGTCCTTGAGCGTATTGTTCTTGGTGTTGAGTTGCGTGAGCGTGCCCTTCACCATGTCACCCTTCTCGAAACTTTCCGTCTTTACATGCTGACCGCCACGTTGGCAATAGCTTTGCACCTGCTGATCAACAAGGGCATCGTCCACCTTGATTTCGTAGTACGTCAACTTGTCCTTCTTGGAGAGCTTGGCGTCGAACTCAGGAGCGAGTGCAATGTCGAAGGCGAAGGTGAAGTCGTCCTGTGTCTCGAAATCCATCTGAGGAGTCTTCTCTTCATTTGGAAGAGGCTCGGCAAGCATGTTAATCTTATTCTCACGAATGTACTTGTTGACTTCCTCACCAAGAATCTTGTTGATTTCCTCCGCCTTTACTTCTGTACCAAAACGCTTCTGAATGAGCGAAGCAGGTACTTTGCCAGGACGGAAACCAGGCAGACTTGCCTTATGGCTAAAGTCCTTAAGGGCCTTCTTTACTTTATCTTCATAGTCAGCTTTCTCGATGTTAAGGGTAAGCAAAGCGCTCACCTTGTCAACGTTTTCAAATGATATCTTCATCAGTTATTTGGGTTTAGTTATTATCCTTTTCTTCTAAAGCGGGTGCAAAGGTACAAAGAAAAGTTGAAAAATTGAAATATTAAAAGGTTAAAAAGAAAGAAGAATGAGGAATTGTTTCGAGTCCTTCGCAAAATCCACAGGTGGATTCGGGCAAATCCACAGGTGGATTTTGCAGAATGCACGTGTGGATTTTCCCGGATGCACGTGTGGATTTTCCCGGATGCACGTATGTGGCTTGTTTACAAAACGTCACCCTGCCCTGCAGGACACTCGGCTAAGGAGCGATGGGCAGGAGTTGCGCACCGCCTTCAGGCGTGAAATCAAGGTCGAGGATTCGGGCGATGGTTGCAGCCACTTGCTTTGTGAAGAAGGGACCGTTGTTGAGTGTCTCGCCTTTTGGTTCAATGCCTTTACCCAGGAGCATGAGCCAAGTTGCCTCGGAACCTTTGGTGCTGCTGCCATGACTTGCCCATTGGTCACCATCCCCACGCCCGTGGTCACAGGTGATGAGATAGGTGGTCTTGCCTTTATAGAACTTATCCGACTCGCATGCATTGTAGATATCGCTAATGAAAGCATCGGTGGCGTTGGCTGCATCGAGGTAAAAATCGTACTTGCGAGCATGCGCCCACTCGTCGCAGTCACCAAAGGATATCCACATCACTTTGGGATGGTCTGCCTTCAATGTCTCAATGGCATAAGCATACGTGAAAGCATCAAAGTGCTCACTTCCCCAATAGTGAGGCATGCCTTCCATCATCCTGTCCACCATCTTCAGGACAGGCGTCTGCGTTTTTGCAATGTTCTTCTCGTAAGAGACACTGGCGGGAATATGCGCTTCCTCGTTATGAATGGCATAACGTGTCGACTTCCAAGAGCCATACATTACGACGCTTCCCTTATAACGAAGGTCTTGATTGGCCACTTCGAGGACGTTAAGATGGGGATTGGGAATAGGGTCGTTGCCCTTGATGTCTTCATCCACGATGCCTGTCATCATCTCAGAATAGCCTGGGAAAGAGATGTTTGTCTTGTTGGCGACCTGCATCACGCTACCAAGATTGCGGTTGCCGATGAGCATGCCTTGCTTGGCGACTGTGTTCCAGACGAAAGGCATCAAAGCCATACGGCGGTCAACAGGTGTGTGTCGCCAATAGAGGCGACGTGTCTGCTCGACGTTCCTCACCTCTTTCGTGTTGGAAAGCAGGCTCTCTTCAGCACCCGAAAAGACCTCCTGCCAACGTAATCCGTCAATGGTGATGATGACAAGACGCGGGAAGTCATCACCCTTTGCAAATGCCATCAAAGGCATCAAGAAAAGAATTAAAATAAGACGTTTCATATTATTTGCCATTTAATCATTTAGCATATACTATTTATTCTCCACCTTACGGGTGAGCCGGAGGGAGACAACTCACGTCATGCCTTCCCGGTTGCCGTGCGTTGCTCCTCCATTTGCTGGAAGTCCTTGAAGCGAAGGACAAAGTTTCTGGTCAGGTATTTATCGAGAACAACGGGATTGACACTCAGCTCCTGAGGTGTTCCGTGGAAAAGTATCTGCCCTTCGAACAGCAGATAGGCGCGGTCGGTAATGCAGAGGGTCTCCTCCACGTTGTGGTCCGTGATAAGAACTCCGATGTTCCTCTGCTTCAGTTTCCACACGATATATTGTATGTCCTCCACAGCAATCGGGTCAACACCAGCAAAAGGTTCGTCGAGCATAATGAACTTCGGGTCGATTGCAAGGCAGCGGGCAATCTCCGTCCTGCGTCGTTCGCCACCACTTAACTGGTCGCCCAAGTTCTTTCGTACCTTTTCGAGATGGAACTCCGTGATAAGACTTTCGAGCTTTTCGCGCTGTTCTTCCTTCGTCTTATTCGTCATCTCGAGCACGCTGGCGATATTGTCTTCTACACTCATCTTGCGAAAAACGCTGGCTTCTTGCGCGAGGTAACCAATGCCCAGACGAGCTCTCTTATAAACAGGCAGGTCGGTAATCTCCTCGTCACCCAGGAAGATATGTCCGTCGTTTGGCAAAACGAGGCCTGTCGTCATGTAGAAAGAGGTGGTTTTGCCTGCACCGTTCGGCCCAAGCAAACCGACAATCTCGCCCTGACGAACGTTGAAAGTGACGTTGTTCACAACAGTTCGCTTGCCGTATATCTTTACAAGTCCTTCGCTTCGAAGCTGCAAACTCTCATTTTCCATTTCACCGTTTTCCATTTACAATTTCTCCTTTTGAGCTTCTTCTTCCTTGACCTTCCTCAGCAAGTCGCTTGCAAAGATGAAGGAATTCAGCTTTTCGTTGGTAGAACCCATTATCTGATCCTTCGAGCCCTCCCATTCTTTGTGACCATCGCAAATGAAAAGGATGCTCTCGCCTATGCCGAGCACGGAGTTCATGTCGTGTGTGTTGATAATGGTCGTCATGCCGTATTCGTGCGTGATACTGCTGATGAGGTCGTCGATGACGAGACTCGTTTTCGGATCGAGACCGGAGTTTGGCTCGTCACAAAAGAGGTATTTGGGATTGAGAGCAATGGCTCTGGCAATCGCCACACGTTTCTGCATACCGCCACTTATCTCGCCTGGCATCTTATCTTCGGCTCCTTTCAGGTTGACTCTCTCGAGGCAGAAACGGGCACGAGTGATGCGGTCGGCCTGATTCATGTCGGAGAACATGTCGAGCGGGAACATAACATTCTCCAGTACGGTCATGGAGTCGAAAAGGGCGGCACTTTGGAAAATCATTCCCATTTCGCGTCGCATCATCACTCGTTCCTTCTTTGCCATCGTCACGAAGTCACGTCCGTCGTAGAGTATCTTTCCCTTTGTAGGCGTGAAGAGCCCCACGATGTTCTTCATCAGCACAGTCTTGCCCGAACCCGACTGCCCGATGATGAGGTTCGTCTGCCCGTCGCGGAAAGTCATATTGATGTCGGAGAGGATGTCTCTGCCATCGAAACTCTTGTATAGATGCTGGACTTCAATCATTTTACGACAACAATGAGGTTAGGAAGATGTCTGAGAAGAGAATCAACATGCTGCTCGAGACGACGGCGTTTGTGCTGGCCTTGCCCACATCGAAGCTTCCGCCCTCCACGAAGTAGCCGTGATACGATGCCACGCTACTGATGATGAAGGCAAAGAAGATGCTCTTGATGATGCTCATCCAGACGTACCATTGGTTGAAGCTATGCAACAAACCGACGGTCAGGTCGTCAGGTGTGATGATGCCGGCAATGGCTGTTGCATAGGCTCCTACAAAACCTGCAACGATGCTGAAGACTACCAGGAAGGGAATCATCGTCATCATGCCCACCACTTTAGGCAAGATGAGGAACGACGCCGAGTTAACGCCCATAATCTCCAACGCGTCAATCTGTTGCGTCACTCGCATAGTGCCTATCTCCGAAGCGATGTTAGAGCCCACCTTACCTGCCAAGATGAGACACATGATGCTTGAAGAAAACTCCAAGAGCATGATTTCGCGCGTGGTGTATCCTGTCGTGAAGGTCGGCATCCAAGGGCTTTGAATGTTGAGCTTTATCTGGATGCAGATGACGGCGCCTATGAAGAAACTGATGAGCAACACGATGCCGATGGAATCGACACCAAGCGAACCCATCTCGCGGACGTACTGGCGGAAGAACATTCGCCACCTTTCGGGAATGCTCAAGACTCGCCCCATCAGTTGCAAGTACCTGCCAAAAGCTGCCAGCCACTTCGTGATAAACATAGCTTCTCGAAACTCTAAACTTTCAACTCTAAAACTATTGCTGCGGCGTTTCCATGCCGACAACAAGGCGGTTGCCGCTGCCGAAGATGTCCTGAGCCACCTTTTTGATGTCCTCGATTGTTATGCTCTGGACACACTCCTCATAGCCCTCGACGAACTCCTGATTGTAGCGCGTCTTCGAGACAAGGCTGGTCATCCAGTAGCCGTTGTTCTTCAAGTCTTCCTGATGCGAACGGAGCATGTACTCCTTTATCTTGCCAAGATTCTCCTCGGAAGGTCCTTCGGCCATCATCTTCTTGATGCCGTCGTTCACGATAGCCGTCATAGAGATGCGCTTTTCGGGAGCTGTAGGCAGAACAATCTGCACCATCGCGAGCTCTTCCGGGTAGTCGATAAGGTTGGCACTTACTGGCACGCCATAAGCTCCGCCTTCGTCCTCGCGAACGGTTTCCGTATAGAGCATTGTCATGGCTTGTTGCAACATATCAACCAGGATGTCGTTTCTGAGCGTCTCCTTCATGGGCGAATGATAGATGAAGACGTTCATGGAGTTTGGCGTATCCTGTTCTTTCGTAAAGTAGCACTCGCGTTCGCCCTTCGTCATGCGCTGGTCAATCATCTTGTAATTCTCCTTCTTGCCCTTTGCAGGAAGCGCGCCAAGATACTTCGCAAGCAAGGGAGCAACGGAATCCGCATTAACATCGCCCACGAGATAGTACTCGAAGTCGCCTGCATTGGCAAAACGTTCGCGATACATCTCGAGCAAGCGGTCGTAGTTGATGCGGTCGAGGTCTTCCTCCTTGAAGCGCTTAGCACGGACATTATTGTTGTAAACCACGCTGATTACGCTATCCTGCAGTGCCGTTTGAGGATTGAGGTCTTGGTTCTTCAAAGCATTGCGACTGCGCTCTATAGCAGAAGTGAAGGCCTCATCGTCTCTGCGGGGCGATGTGAAGTTGAGGTAAACGAGCTGAAGCATCGTTTCGATATCCTTCTTCACACAATTGCCTTCGATGACTTCCGAGCGGGCACCGACGCTAGCCGAAGCGCCTGCCTGCTTGCCTGCAAGCTTCTTGTTGAGGTCGACGGCCGAGAAGTTGCCCAAACCTCCCTGACGAACCATGCCGATGTTGCTGGCGTTGGTGTATTCGTCGTTGCTGTAGAGGCTGTTTCCGCCCCAAGATGTTGCACGGAAGATTATCTTGTTGGGGCTGTAGTCGGTCTGCTTGACGTGAATCTTCATACCGTTGCTCAAGGTTATCAGTTTGGCACCATAGATGTCGTCGGTTATCTTCTTGACCTTCACCTTGCTTTTCAGCTCGGGCACCAACGGCTCGGTGCTGACCTCTTCTGTAAAGGCGGCAATGTCTTCGCCATCAACTTCTGTCATTGCCGACAGCACTTCCTGTTCGGTCGGGCTGGCGAGTCCTTCCTTCTCGGGCATAAAGACGAGAATGACTCTGTTGTCTTGCGAGAGCTCTCCGATGGCTTGGTTAATCATGTCCAAAGGAATATTGGGCACAATTTGGTTCATCATCTGATGCTCCCATTCAATGCCGGCTGCAGGAACGTTGTCGATAAAGTGGCGGACATAAGCATTAACGAAGGACGTATTGGTGCGCTTGTCGCGAGCCTCGTAAGCAGCATCGATTTGCGACAAGTACTCTTGCTTGAAGCGATCATACTCGCTTTCCGTAAAGCCGCCACGAGAAGCACGGAGCAATTCACGATAGGCTGCCTTGATGCCCTCTGCATAACGGTTTTCCTTCATCATAACGTCGAGGCTCAAAGCTTCCTTCGTCTTTGCAACAAGGAAGTCACCGAAGCTGACAGAAGCACCCGAGAAAGGTGCATCTGCCTTTCGTGATAGTTCATTGAGACGCTCGTTCAGCATGCCTGAAATTGCGTCCTCGACGTAATCCTGAGCGATATAAGCCATTGTGCCTCTCAGTTCGCGAGGCAATGGTTCAGTCTTGAACATAACGGATGCCACCATACCGGTGAACTCCTTGTCTTTTCCGATGAATACGAGCGGTTCCTTGTTGTCGGGAACCGGGAACTCTTCGCGAACGGCAGCATCTGCAGCGGCGGGAGCAATATCGGCAAACATCTCCTGCAACTTCTTCTCGACGGCATCGGGGTCAACATCGCCAACGACGATGAGCGCCTGCAGGTCAGGACGATACCACTTGCGGTAATAGCTGCGAAGCGTTTCATAGGGGAAGTTCTTCACCACCTCCATCGTGCCGATAGGCATGCGCTCGGCATACTTGCTGTCTTTGCAGATAGTAGGCAGAGCGGCTTCAATAAGTCGCAACTGAGCGCTGCGACGTACACGCCATTCCTCTTCGATGACACCACGTTCCTTGTCTATCTCCTTGTCTTCGAGCAG
>OCTX011809187.1_pt1 | contig 15891 bp, 8 predicted proteins | sample 1539691 | NCBI WGS metagenome assembly OCTX01 (sample SAMN02144231, study PRJEB22623) | gut metagenome | biome: sheep rumen | host: Ovis aries | place: New Zealand | reverse complement strand
GCTCGGAACTGGCACAGGTAGGCACTACCAATGAGTTCGTTTCGCTGGATCTGGGAGATTCCCATGACATCTTTGTACGTGACGGTTATACCTACAAGCCTTTCGGCGCTCACATGAAGCCCGATTATGCTGTATTCGTTGAGGGTACAGATGAGGTGGCTGCCAAGTATGCCAGCATACTGGCTATCACTCTGTCCAGCATCAAGCAGTACTACGATGAGAAGTACGACAGAAACAACTTCATCAAGAATGTAGTGCTCGACAACGTACTGCCGGGTGATGTACACGTAAAGGCTAGAGAACTCCACTTCAGCTCGGATATATCAAGAGTCGTACTGCTGATAAGGATAGTATCATCCAACGATGTATCCGCTTACGATGTTATCCAGAACCTGTTCCCCGACAAGAACAAGGACTTCGTATTCAACATCACCGAGAGCGATATAGTACTTGTAAAGGAAGTTGCTTCGGGCGTTGAAACAAAGGATCTGGAGAAGCTGGCAAGAAGTATCTCTGATACTCTGTCAAGTGAGTTCTATACAAGAGTAAATGTCGGCATCGGTACTGTTATCGAGGGCGTCAGGGATCTTGCGCGTTCTTTCAAGGAAGCTCAGGTATCTCTTGAAGTCGGCAAGGTGTTTGATACTGACAAGAATATCGTTTCCTATGACGATCTGGGTATCGCAAGGCTGATATACCATCTGCCTACTACCCTGTGTGAGACTTTCCTGAAGGAAGTATTCAAGAAGGGCTCAATAGATTCTCTCGATCACGAAACACTGTTCACTATACAGAAGTTCTTCGAGAACAACCTGAACGTGTCCGAAACATCGAGAAAACTGTTTGTACACAGAAATACTCTGGTGTACAGACTTGAAAAGATAAAGAAGCTCACAGGTCTTGACCTGAGAGAATTTGACCACGCTATCATATTCAAGATAGCACTGATGGTGAAGAAGTATCTCTCCGCTAATCCTGTCAAATTCTAAGGACAAGCTTATGGGCACGGACGTAAGTCCGTAAACTGTAAGGCGGTGTAAAATTTTGGTAGAGTTTCAAGACGTTTCCGTCACTTACAATTCAAGTGGCGTTGACGCGCTAAACAAAGTTAATCTCAAGATCAACGACGGCGATTTCGCTTTCGTGGTCGGACCCTCGGGTGCGGGTAAATCCACCCTTATCAAGCTGGTACTTAAAGAAATAGATGCGACCAGCGGTACAGTCCTGGTAAACGGCTTCAACCTGAAAAAGATGAGAAGAAGCAAGGTGCCTGCGCTGAGAAGAACTATCGGCGTTGTATTCCAGGATTTCAGGCTCATACCTACTATGACGGTATATGAGAACGTGGCATTCGTGCTGCGTGTTATAGACGCTCCCGCAAAGTATATCAGGAGCAGAGTCCCATACGTTATAAGTCTTGTGGGACTTTCAGACAAGGCTAAATGTTATCCTACCGAGCTTTCGGGCGGTGAACAGCAGCGTGTGGCACTGGCAAGGGCACTTGTCAATGACCCCCAGCTGATAATCGCAGACGAGCCTACGGGTAATATCGACCCTGCACTTTCTTATGAGATAGTCGAACTGCTGAAGGGCATAAATGAATGCGGCACTACTATACTCATGGTAACTCATGAGCATGATCTGGTGCGTTATTTCGGCGGACGTATAATCAACATAAACAAGGGATCTGTTGATTTCGACGAGGTAGTGGGAGGTGCACAGGATGAAGGCTAGCAGCTTCCGTTATCTTGTCCATCAGGGCGTAACGGGTATTTGGAAAAACAGGATGATGACCTTTGCATCGTTCTGTATACTCCTTGTCAGCCTGCTTATGGTTGGTCTGGCAAGCCTTACCGCGATAAACCTTACAAGGATAATCACGGGCATTGAGGATAAAAGTGAGGTAGTTGTCGTTATAAGCGATAACGCCACAAAGGAAAATGAGAAAGAGCTGGAGGAGCACCTGAAGGCTATACCGAACATCAACAGCATTTCGCTGTACAGCAAGGATGAAGCCTGGAAGGGTATGCTCGAAAGCATGACAGAGGAGGAACGTGCATTCTTCAAGTATGCAGATGAGAACCCTCTGCCCGATACATTCAGACTGACAGTCAAGGATATAGAGATAATGAGCGATACTACGGCTCAGATAGAAACACTTGACTACGTTGATTCTACACAGTCACCTACATCCTTCGCTGATGTGCTCATAAGCATAAGAAGGATATTCAGTATCATAGCTGTGGCTGTTGTATCGGCACTTGTCGTAGTAAGTCTGGTAATTATCTCCAACACCACAAGGGCAAGCGTTTTTGCAAGACGCAAGGAGATAAATATAATGAAGTACGTCGGTGCGACAAACTCCTTCATAAGGATACCTTTCTTCGTGGAGGGTATGATAGTAGGTATTCTGGCAGCTATCGGTGCGCTGCTGATGACCAAGTTCGCATACGAAGGCGTATATAACATTTTTAGTGATGATTCAGCTATATGGGTCATACTGGGTATGAAGAAGCTCTACTCCTTCAAGGATCTGCTGTTCCCCGTAAGTATATCTTATCTTGCAGCAGGCGCTGTTATCGGCGCGGTGGGTACTTCTATCAGCACCGGCAAACACCTTAAAGTGTAATAAAGTAGGCGTGTAAAAAGCGCTTGCATAATTGACAATCAGGCAGGGGACGGGGTCGATCGTTTTCTGCCTTTTTCTTTATGGATACCAAAATATTCCAAAGGAAATTAGTTATCGACGTTTTGTGTAAAAATCTGCGGTAAAATATAAAGACAGAGCTGCAGTGACCATGGAGGAATTCAAAATGAACAGACTGACAGGCTTTAAGAAAGTTGCTGCTTGTACTGCTGCTGTTATGATATGTATATCGGCTTTTTCAGGCACAGGTGCAGGCATGATAAATGCTGACAATGCCCATGCCGTAAGCAAGGAGCTGAAGGAAAATCAGAACGACATCTCTGATAAAAAGCAGGACATAGCTGACCTTATAGCTAAGCAGGAAGAACTTGACAAGAAGATAGCTGAAACCAAGGACGATATACAGTCCGAGAAGGAAAACAAGGAAGCTATCGAGGAACAGGTAGCAACAGTGCAGAAGACCATACTTGCACTGAATGAAACTATAGCTGCAACACAGGATGAGATCTCTGCGCTGGAAACATCCATAGCTGAGAAGGAGACCCAGGTAGAAGAGCAGCACGAGCAGATAGTACAGGGTGTGAATGACTTCAAGGTAAGGCTCAAGACCATGTACGTTGCCGGTAATAATACATATTCGGATATAATCGTCGGTGCTTCGGACTTTTATGATATGCTTATGAAGATGGAGCTGGTCAAGAGAGTTGCTGAGCACGACGATGATATGATAGACGGTCTTGTTGACCTGAAGAACAAGTATGAGGCTGATGTGGCTGAACTCAATTCACAGAAGGCTGAACTGGAAGTTAAGCAGGCTGACCTTGAAACTCAGAAAGAGGCTAACGAAGGTCAGAGAAACAAGCTGGCTCAGCTTGTTAACGAGAGTCAGATCATAATTGATCAGAAAAATGGCGACAAGGAGATCTATGAGAACAATCTTGCTATAATCGAGCAGGAGAGAGCTCAGTTTGAGAAGGAACTTGATCAGCTGTACAGTGAACGTATGGCGATCAAGACAGCTGAAAAGAAGAAGGCTGACGAGGAGAAGGCTCGTCAGGAGGAAGAACGCAAGAAGAAGGAAGAAGAGGAAAGACTGCGCCAGGAGGCAGAGGCTAAGAAGGCGGCTGAGATCGTGAATAACGATGATGACCAGAACAGCAGCGGTAACGATACCGATAACAGCGGAAATGATACCGACAACAGCAGTTCCGGAGATAACAGCAGCTCAGGTAATGACAGCAGTGAGTACGTTCCCCCTGCACCGATACCTACGGTGGGCAAGAACGCAGCTTACGGCTACACAAACTCTAAATCCAATCTCACATGGCCTGTACCCGGTCACTACAATATATCATTCGGTTTCGGATGGCGTAATTCCGGTTCACTTTATGGTAACCACAAGGGTATAGATATCTACGATGGTCAGATATACAATGCAGAGATATGCGCTGCTGAGGCAGGTGTCGTTATCAGGGCTGAGAACTATTGTCCCCATGATTACGGCAAGAACTATTCCTGCGGCTGCGGCGGCGGATACGGCAGATACTGCATAATCGAGCATGATGACGGCAAGTGGACTCTTTACGGCCACGCAAACAACATCATCGTATCTGTGGGACAGCGCGTAGAAAAGGAACAGGTACTTGGCTATGTAGGTTCAACAGGTCATTCCACAGGTCCTCACACTCATTTTGAGGTACAGGTGGATATGGGCGGTTATATGGGTCAGGTGGATCCCTCTAACTACGTATAATATTTATTGCTTTCTTTCACTTGTCCCGACGGCAGTAACACTGCTGTCGGGATGGGTGTGAGTTTTTGTTGTTTATATGATATTTTTATGTGGTGAGAACCTTCTTTTGCCTAAAAGGAGTGTAAAATGAACAAGCGAAAGGGCTTTATCAGGATACTGTCGCTGACAGCGGCGGTATGCATTACGTTTACTGCGGTAAGCAGCGGTATAGATGCTGAAAGGGTCAGGGCGGATTATGACTACGGTTATGATTACGGATATGACTACGGCGGATATACCAACTATGATTACAGCGGTGATTATGGCTATAGCGGCGATTACGGATACAGCGGTGACTACGGTTATAGCGGCGACTACGGCTACAGTGGTGACTATGGCTACAGCGGCGATTACGGGTGGACTGACCCGAATCAGACGTGGACTGACCCGAATCAGACCTGGACGGATCCGAATGCAGGCACGACAGATAATACATCGGCGGCTGATAAAACGACGGTAACAGATGTACCTGCCGGGAAAAGCGATATTACCAGGATATCCGAGGATCTGAGGTATATGATCGGCAAGAAGTCGGCGCTGAAGGTGGAGATATCCGATGCGGACACGGCTCTGCGTGAAGAGGAAAAGATGCTCAAGAGCATCAGAAAACGCACCGAGGAGCTGGACAACGAACTGTATATACTCAACAGATCAATGTCTGCGCTGGAACTTCGTGTTAACAGCAACAGGCGCGAGCTTGAACGTATAAACAGCAATATCGAGGACGGTGTGGAACGTCTGAAAATGAGGATGAGAGCGCTTTATCTTTCAGGCGCGGATTCTTACACCACGGTACTGCTGGAATCTGACAGCTTCTATGATATACTCATGCGAATGGAGCTTATCAAAAGGGTAGCTAAACATGATGACAACATTATAGACAAACTTTACGCTTTGCAGGAGACCTGCAGCGTAAAGCAGGCAGCGCTGGATGATCAGCAGGCTGAGCTGGATAAGCAGTACGCACTGTTTGATGCGAAGAAAGCCAAGCTTGATGAGATATACAATTCCTCCACCCAGGCGAAGGATCTGCTGAGAGAAAAGCAGAAGAAGCTGAAGGAGCAGGAAGCACAGTTCAATCTTGAAAAGATAAAGACGGCTGAGAGCCTTGGCGTTATACTTAAACCTACCATAGGCGCGGTGCCCTTCGATGAGGAGGTTGCGGCAACAGAGGAACTTGCAAACGAGAGGCTGAAAGAGCTCCATGACAGCATCAAGGAGCGCTTGAAGAACGGTGAGGAGATACCCGAAAGTGAACCGACGTATACCTTCGCATGGCCTGTTCCTCAGGATCATACAATAAATTCCGGTGTCGGAGCGCGTTGGGGTACCTATCACACGGGTATAGACATCAACGGCAATCACGGCTACGAGATACATGCCTGCGAAACCGGTACTGTTATAATGACCAACACCACCTGCACACATGACTACGGCAAGTACGAGTCCTGCGGCTGCGGCGGCGGTTACGGAAACTTCGTAATAATAGACCACGGAAATGATTTCCTGACGCTTTACGGTCACCTGACAAAGGTACTTGTAGAGCCGGGAGATGTGGTAAGGCAGGGCGATCTCATCGGACTTATGGGTTCGACGGGTTACTCTACGGGCGAACACCTGCACCTTGAGATAAGGTATCAGGGATATATACTCAACCCCATAAACTATGTGGATCTTTCTATTGATCCCTCCGGGGGAAGACCTATCGTTGATGACAAGGATGAGATAATCGTTACGGAGAGAAAGAAGGATAATGACTCGGAAACTGTAAAGGCCGAAGAGAAGCATGACGAGAGTTCAAAGGCTGAGGATAAAAAGGCAGAAAGTTCTAAAAAGGAAGAAAACTCCAAAGCAGAAGAAGATCCGAATGCTGCCTGAAACAAGGTAAATTGCTATTTAAGAGCGGGAAGAACGGTTCCCGCTCTTTTTAATGGGGCATGATACATAAAAACGGGGGCTTATGGGACAGCCTTAAAATAATATGTATTGTGTAATAAACAAAAAAATAAAAAAATTACTAGCCCATTCATATAATCATAAAGATTAATTACGTATTATATGCTATAATGCCTTTATGCGGATGAAACATATTTAATCAAATCAAATGAAAACTGTTGTGTGATATGTTCAAAGAAACGTTATCCGTATCGGGAGGAAAGATGATATGAAAAATACTAGTGGGAAAATGTTAAAGGTAACAGCACTGACAGCTGCACTTATGCTGACATTTGCTGCTGCTCCTGCAGTGCAGAACAGTTTTGTTCAGCCTGCTGCAATAACTGCATACGCTTATGAAGACGCTGATATGAATTACACCACCGTTGAGTATAACGGACTGAAATTCAATAAGTATTCCGATCATGCTGAGGTAAGCGGTTTTTCTTCGGGCAATACATCTGCATCATCACTGGTGATACCCTCATCAGTTAACGGTGTGCCTGTTACAGCAGTTGCACGCAACAGCTTCCAGTTCTGCAGCAACCTGACAAGCATAACATTCCCTTCGTCTATAAAGACTATAGGATACTATTCTTTCGGCTTCTGCGGCAGTCTTACTTCTGTGACCCTGCCAAGCAGTCTTGAAGTTCTGGAGATGCACGCATTTGAGTACTGCTCAAATCTTGATACAGTAAACTTCCCGAGCAAGCTGGTAAAGATACACGAGAAGTGTTTTGATTCTACCCCATGGCTCAGCGCACAGAAGAACAGCAATACATACGTTATAATAAACGGCGCACTTCTGGATGCAAGCAAGGCTTCGGGCGATTTTACCGTTCCCTCGAATGTCAAGTATGTATGCCCCGGTGCATTCAGCAGAAACACTGCTATAACATCGGTCACATTCCCTGCAGGTGTTACCGAGCTTTGCGATGACACATTCTATATGTGCTCTAACCTGAGATCTGTTGATCTGCCCTCTGTTACAAGGATAGAGGCTCTGGCACTTGGTGACTGCTCCAGCCTGAGAGAGCTGAAGGTATCCGGAGATCTTTCGTACATCCATGAATTTGCTTTCCTGGATACAAACAATTCTGCTACAATAACCTTCTACGGAAGTCAGTCAAAGTGGAACAGCCTGGAAAAGCCCAGCTGTACATTCCTCAACAATGCTAACGTGGTATTCGATGAGAGCCACTACACCCCTGACCCTCAGCCTACTGTGAGCCCCAAGTTCTCGAATATCGAGTACAACTCCCGGTATCATCAGATCAGATTCAGCTGGAACAGGATAAGCGGTGCTACAAACTATGCTATAGCTGTTAAGCTGGCAGGCAAGTGGAGAGTTCAGGGCGGTACGCTTTCCGGAAATACTTTCTCATATATTACTCCTAAGAATCTTACACCCGGCAAGTCCTATCAGGTCGCTCTCGGTGCTAAGATCAACGGTGAATGGACACTTTATGAGTCCGTCAAGAACGCTGTTACTGTAACAGTAAGGTAATAACGGTATAAGGTCCTCAAGGGACTGCCTATAAAAGGCTTGAATATATTCTATCTTATTTCTGCCCCTCTGCCCGTTTTGCAGAGGGGCATACTTCTTTATGCCAAAAAGAAATGTCCCGAAGTACCTTGAATGCTTCGGGACATAGTTCTATATGCGTATCATTATTTAACAGTTACTGTTACCGCGTTCTTGATAGCGTTTGCAGTATCCCATGCACCGTTTACTCTTGCGGCGATAGCTACCTTGTAGGTCATGCCGGGAGTCAGGTTTTTGGGTGTTACAAAGCTGTTTGTAGTAATGTTGGAAGTCTGTACTCTCCACTTGCCTGCAAGGTATACTGCGATGCCGTACTTGTCAGCGCCCTGTACCTTGTCCCATACGAACTGCAGCTGGTGGAACTTCTCGCTGTAATTAACCTTGATGTTGGTGGGGTATGTTACATCATTTGATGCAGACTTAGTGGTAACGGTGATAGCATTGGAGTAATCATTGTTCCACTTGCCGTTTGCGTAAACGAGGACAGCTACCTTGTAATCTGTGTCGGGTGTCAGGTTCTTGATAGTGTGAGTAGTGCCGTCTGTAACAGCAAGCCTTGCCCACTTATTGTTCTGATAGCCGTACACAGCATAGTTAGTTGCGCCCGATACCTTGTTCCAGCTGAGCTTTATGCTGTTATCCTGTGCATCTGCGGTTATCTTGGGTGCCTTGATATCTCCGCTGGATGTATTGCCTGAGATCTTTCCGTAAACTATTCCGCAGCCGACGGTAGACATATATACCTTGCCGAATTCGTCCATATCGCCAACCAGATAGTTGCCGTTGCCTGTGCCGCCGTAGAGGTGGTCGGTGTTGATGCAATCCCAGCTTGCGCCGCCGTCAGTTGAACGGTAGATGCCCTCGGGGTCGGACGCGGAAGGTCTGCCGTACATAAAGAGGGTATTTATACCGCCTGTCTTTTCGGGGCAGCCGTAGCCGACTGTCTTGGCATAGTATACATTATCCAGCTTTTCTATCTTTGAGCCCTTGTCTGATACCTTGTACATACCGTTCCAGCCGCCTGCGATTATTATTGAGCCGTCGCCAAGATAAGCGGGATCGCCTGTGCTGTCGCACATATCATATTTGCAAACGGTCTTTGCGGAGAAGGTAGCGCCGTAGTCGGTGCTTATGTAGAAGCTGTAGTGGCACTCGTCAAGGGTAGGCTCGGTCTTGGTCATATCTGATGCCCAGTAATCATTGTACTTAACACCCGATCCATATACTATCGAGGGATCCTTGGGGTCAACGAGGGTATACACGGTCTTTGAAGCGTCGATGCCGCTTGACTTGTTCCATGACTTGCCGAAGTCATCGCTATAGCTTACTGCACCGTTGGTGCTGGTATTTATGATCCTGTAAGCACCGCTCTTCAGCTTGGTTATGGAGAGCTTGCCGCCTGTGCAGGCAGGTGTGAAGGCAGTCCATGTCTTGCCGCGGTCGAGGGTGTAATATGCACTGCCGCCGCTGTTGCCGTTTTCGGCTGTTCTTGCCCATACATCGGTGTTCTGGGGGCATACAGCTATAGCAGAGGTAGAACCCATGTTGGGCTGATACTGAAGACCTATCTTGTCATCCTTCTCGTGAACGAAGCCGTCATAGTCACCTATTGCCGAAAGGTCAAGACCGTCGGGGGTGCTTACGAAGTCGAGAGATACGACTTCCTCGATGCCGTCGGGGTGGAATGTGAAGGTAGGAAGATTATCCTGATCTGTGCTCCACAGATTATCGCATACGAACACGCCGTTACCGGAGGTTATGAACATCCTGTTGTGGTTCCTTGGGTCGGTAACAACGGTACCTGACCAGTGTATAGCCTTATCAACTATCCAGTCATAGCCGCCGTCCCGGAGGTAGTTGGATACCAGAGGCTGGTTCCAGCCGTAGGTCTGTCCGGGGGAGAAGTTCTGCCAGGTCTTGCCGCCGTCAAATGAACGGAAGTACTGGTCGCCCCATGTAGCGCCGTGCTGGTCAGTCCATTCCTGCCACAGCTGTGCCTGCCACTTGCCGCAGCTGCCTGCGATGAGGTGGTCGGGGTTTGTGGGGTCAGCCCATATAGAACCAAGACCGAAGCTCGATTCAAATATCTGAGAAACCTTGCCTGTCTTGGGGGAGTACTTGTAGCCGCCGCCGCTTGCGCCGTTGAATGCCAGACCTGCGATATAGGTTATCAGCAGATCGCCGTTGGGATCGATATTTATCCTTGAGGGGAATACATCAGTGGGGAGGTCTGCGCTGAGTACGCTGAACTTATCATCCTTGACGTTAGCAACGTGTACATTCGCAACACCCTTCTTGGATGTGCCGACATAGACCTTGCCGCCTATTATGGCGATATTTGCAACACCGTTCTGTGTCTGGTATGCGCCGTCGGTAACGGAGCGTGCATTGACATTACCCCATGTAGGCCACTTGGTAGTCTTATCAAAAAGGCCGAGATCATCATAGCCTATAACGGGCTTCCAGGTATTGCCGCCGTCGGTGGACTTGATGAGTGCGGACTTGGAGTTCGCATCGGAAGTAACGTCGCCGCCTGCATAGATGATATTGGGGTTATCGGGGTCTACAGCTATGGACTCGCCGCACTGTCTGCCGTCACCGTTGCCCATTACCTTGATAAGGCTTGTAACGTCGATCTCCTTGAAGGTCTTGCCGCCGTCGGTGGTCTTGAAGATAACGGTCTTTTCAGCGGAGAAGTAAGCACAGCCGCAGAGGAAGTAAACGGTATCGTCATCAGTGGGATCGACAGCCATAGCGTCAACGCTGAGCAGACCGCGGTCAGCCTCATTGATGAAGCCGAAGAGCTGCTCCCAGCACTCGGTATCATAGTTATACCTGTAAGCTCCGCCTACGTCAGTTCTCGCATACATAACGTCCTTGCCCGTAACAATGCCCGATACGAATCCGCCGCCGCCTATCCTGAGCGTACCCCATTCCATAGACGATGAAATATCCTGAGCGGACGCTTTTACAGTGTTGATGCTCATGTCTGCGAAAGGCACAGCAGACGCTGTCAGGCATACAGCCATTATACCTGCAAGCGTTTTCTTGAATAAATTCATAGATATACCTCCTTGATCATAATTGGTCATAACATTTTACCTTTAGATATTGTAATTTTATCATAGTATTATTGCGAATGTTCGGTAAATTTTTAAATATTTTTTACATGGATATGGGGCTTTTGACCCGATTTTCAGCGCACCGGGATGTTCGCAAAAGTAGTTTAATATTATTGCATATACTAATAAACCGCAGAAATAATTCAAAATATTTGCGTTAATTAAGAATACGTTCATAAAATTCGACGAAAAATCGCTGAAAATGAATTAAAATCGTAACAAAAATCAAATATTTTGAAAATCATATGTGCAAAATCGTGAGGTTGAAACGCTAAATGTGAATTATTTTGAGTTATTATTTTTTATAGGAGTTAAGGATTATTTAAGAATTATATGCTATAATAAAGCTGTCGGAACAGATAAGGTACCGATCCCAAAGGGGAGAAGTCAGAAGAAAAGACCGATACGGGCGCAGATATAAAAAATTGCCCGGTGTATGAACAGAAAGGACAAAACAATGAGAACGACAACACAGATCAACACCTGTACCATCGAGAGGAAGTTTCCCGAGTGGGCAAGGGTAGACCGCGTCATAAACGGCGTTGAGATCTACAACATGAATATTTTTGACAATATCATGACATTCAATCAGGACAACCTTGACGGAGCGGCTTTTGACTATTTCGGAAGGATAGTTACATACGGTGAACTGCCTGCACTGCGCGAGTCTTATGCGAGGGGTCTGAAGCTGGCAGGAGTAAAAGAGGGCGACGTGGTCACACTTTGTATGCCTGTAAGCATCGAGAACATGATGATGCTTTTCGCGGTGAACCTTGTCAAGGCGATAAGCAACAATGTCAACTTCCTGTTTTTGAAGAATGATTTTGATCTTTACACCAAGGACAAGGGTTCTGAGGTGATAGTAACGCTGGATGCTTTTCTGCCTTACTTCGTAGATCATCTCAGCGGAAGCGGTGTAAAGAAGGTCATCGTGATGAACCTTGATGATTTTCTTCCCGAGGATAAAAAGGGGATGTTCCTTGATACATCCGAGATGCCCGAACAGATGCAGGAGGTATTTGATATCGGGCAGATAGTGGAGTGCCTGAACGATCTTGACAAGATCAAGGGCGTTGAGTTCATAAAGCTGGAGGAACTCAGAAAGGCAGGAGAGGAGAGCGATATACCTCTCGATCTGGGTCCCACCGATCTTGACCGTGATATAAGCTATTTCTACACCAGCGGCACTACGGGCAGACCCAAGTGCGTGGTATATAAAGAATATTCCCTGAATGCATACGTAGAGATGCACGCAGGACTTGATACACAGAACTATGTGGGAGAGAGAAATTTCCAGTGCATACCCCTTACGCATATGACAGGCGAGAGAGTGTGCGGTATAATGCCGCTGGCTAGGGGAGGCACTCTTGTTCCCAGACCTATATACAACAAATACACCTTTGCAAGAGATCTTTCGGAGACGGGATGCAACTGTGTGGTAGCAACTGCAAGCTTCTACCTGATGAGCGTAAGACAGGGAGTGCTTTCGCCTACTGCACTGGAGTGCCTGAAGCGTCCCGCATCGGGCGGTGAGGCTGTAAATATAAGTGCGGTGCGCAAGATAGATAAGTGGCTGAGTGACAACGGCTGTAATGTAAGATATTCTCTCGGCGGCGGTGCCAGCGAAGAGGGCGGCGTAACACTGGTCACATACTTCATGGATGAACAGACCAAGACCAATGAAACAGGCAAGCCCCTTGAACCCCATGTTCATGTCAAGCTGGTGGACGATAACGGAGATCTTGTTGAGGAGAATGAGGTGCTTGCAAATCTGCACGCTACCAGCCCTGCATCGGCTGACCGTTACCTTGGTGATCCCGAGGCTACTGCGGCACGCTGGTACTATGACGAGGACGGTACCAAGTGGGGCGTTACGGGAGATATCGCTGTAAGGCACGCAGACGGCTCCTACACCATAATGGGCAGAGGTTCGGATTCATACGTGAACGAGAACGGCGAACGTGTATACCTCTTTATGAAAGAGAGTTCGCTGGACGAGAATGATCCCATAAGCGAGTGGGAGATAAGTGCTTTTAAAAATGACAAGGGCAGCTATGATGTAGTAGGACAAATCATACTCGACCCTGAACGTGCAGAACCCACACCTGAACTGGTAGAATATCTCTGCAATAAATACGGTCTTGATGCTGTAAAGTTCTATAACGAATTTGAGATAGGTGAGATAACGGCAAAGAGAGATTACATACTCCTTACTCACGACTATGACGGATACTATGCTCCATGCAGCAAGAACCATCTTATGCTGATAAACTATTCGGAAAACGGTGACACTGTAAAGATAAGGATAAGAAAAGATCATAAAATAGAGATAAACGAAAAGAAGAGCAAGGAGGACAACTAAGATGAGAGGAAATAAGATATTATCGGTGCTGACAGCAGCAGCTATGCTGAGCACAACTGCAGGGATCTCGGCATTTGCTGAAAATGAGGAAAAGGCTGCAGCAAAAAAGACCTATAACTATGTAGCGCTGGGTGACAGTATCGCAGCGGGCTATGGTCTTAACAAGGACAAGGGTCTTATGGGCGATCCTGCACTGGTGATAACCGATAAGCTGCTGGCTGACCCTGTAAAGGGTGCATACCCTGCAATATTCACAGGATACCTGAAGGAACTGGGTGAAAAGAACGGTGTTGAAGTGAAGGGTACAAATCTGGCTTCAACTGCATTCCGTGCGGCTGATATCGAGAAGGTCATCAGACAGGCAGGCTACAAGGGTGAATTTGCTTCACAGATACTCGAAAGCTTTGTGGGAAAGGGAACAAGCGAAGTACTGGCTCCTTACCACGATATCTATACAAGTTATCTTACAGAGGCTGACCTTGTGAGCATACAGCTTGGCGGAAATGATATCATCATGAGCATAATACCTGAGATGCTGCAGAGTGAGAATCCTGTTATCAAGGCATCTGCTATGTCACTTATGATGACACTGTTCGGGGCTGAGCCCGAAGTAGCAGTCGGTGCCGGCTTACAGGTGATAAACGAGGAAAAGGACAAGGTAACAGCAGATGCTTTCCTTGAGGCTGCAAACTATATGAAGAACGTGGGCGAGAATGCGGAGAATATGGTCAACAACTCTGCAGAGCAGGTAAAGGGCGTTGTAAAGGCTGTACAGGAAGTGAACGGTGAAGCTGATATCGCTCTTGTAAGTATGTTCAACCCTTACCGCACAGCAGAAGGATCAGAAGATATACAGGAGGATATATTCTCCGTTATCGGACCGCTGTTTGCGGAGGCATCTGATGCCGCAGCGGAAACAGAGGATCAGACCGATGCAAAGGGTGAGCCTACCAAGGAATTCACCGAGAATATCAACGATAAGGTAAACAAGATCATAGAGCTGAAGGCGGCACTGGATAAGGTGTTTGACTACGAGAAGATGACAAAGGTAATAGATGCCTTCACGCTGGCTGAGGATATAGATCAGTTAAAGAAGAACCTTGCTGCACTTGCAACAGATGAGAACATGGCAGATATCAAGGCGCTGAACGATCTGCTCGGCGAGTATGTGGATATAGAAGAACTCAGGAATATCATCGGTGTTATAAGCAGCGGTGCGGACGTAAGCGAGCTTCCTGATGTGGCAGAGATAATCGGACAGTTCAGCAATTCAGAAGCTGCAGCTGAGGCTAAGGCTTTTGCACAGCAGATAGCTGCGCCTGTTGCTATGCAGATGGCAGGGAAGAACGTTGACCCTCAGATAAAGCTGCTTAACGAGAAGCTGAAAGCCATAGCAGCTGAAACAGGTGCGGTATATGTTGATGTATACAACATCTCGCCCGAAACAGACTTTGACCCTCACCCCAATGCCAACGGACATAAGGAAATAGCTGATATACTGTTTGCTGATATTTCAAAAACTGCCGAAGCAAGAATGAATGGCGGTAAGCAGCCTGTGGCTGATGACACTACAATATTTGACGGCGCTGAAGTAAGTGCGGGTGAAGATAAAGGTGTTATCGGTGATATAAACGGTGACGGTGTTGTGAACGTATCGGATATCGCATTTGCGGCTTCGTATGTAAAGGGCAATAATATCCTTGGAAAAGGTACGGCTTTTGCAGATGCGGATCACAACGGCAATATAAATATTACTGATGTTGTGCTTATTGCGGCACAGGTAAAGAATATCAGGGCTCTTGCATGATAAGAGCAGAGTGTTCCACATAAAAGCTATAAGACCACAGATGCGGATATGCGTCTGTGGTCTTTTGTGTATATGACAGGCGGTATTTTTGATACGGGCACAGAAAGCGTGATATTTTTTGATGTTGACAAGTGATGAAATTGCTGATATAATATGATTGCCAAAACGGCGATGATACAAACAGTAAAGAGAGGACTAACCATGAGTGTTATGAATACTAAAATATTTCAGCGTTCAGTAAAGATCTGTGCGGCACTGACAGCATCTGTACTGATGATGACATCGTCCGCAAATCTTATGACATCATCTGCTTATTCTCGGGCGGGAACTTCTTCTTATAACAGGAGCGTCACCTTTGATACTTTCCCTGCGGCGGTAAATGGCGGTGAGCCTATCCGCGGCGTGGATATTTCTTCCATTGTAGCTATCGAGGAGGCAGGAGTAGTTTTCCATGACGATAAGGGAAATGAGGAAGATATATTCCGTGTGCTTTACGACCATGATGTGAACTACATCCGTGTACGTGTTTGGAACGAACCGAATGACGGTAAAGGTCACGGATACGGCGGCGGAAACAACGATGTGAAAACTGCCTGTGAGATCGGCAGACGTGCGGCAAAATATGGTATGAAGCTGCTGGTGGATATTCAGTATTCGGATTTCTGGGCTGATCCTGCCAA
>OCTX011766230.1_pt1 | contig 15911 bp, 20 predicted proteins | sample 1539691 | NCBI WGS metagenome assembly OCTX01 (sample SAMN02144231, study PRJEB22623) | gut metagenome | biome: sheep rumen | host: Ovis aries | place: New Zealand | reverse complement strand
TGCTCGATGAGATGCCAACAATAGAGCTACCGCACGGAGAGTGGATAGAGAAACATTGTGATTATGGAGTGTACTATCGTTGCTCTAATTGTCACAAAATGCCACCTAATTATGAGTGTGATTATAAAGAGGGTGCAATTAAAACAAACTTCTGCCCGAACTGCGGAAGCGATAACAGAAAGAGAAAGGGTGAGAAGGAATGAAAACAATCATAATAACGGCCATCATTTGCATCACTCTAGTTGCAATCTGTTATATTTCAAAAGATAAGAAGTGATGGACAGGCGGAGAGGATTCTTTCTTTTCCGCCTGTTTTATGTTACATTAGCATTAGAGAGGTAGATTCTTATGGCAGATAAAGATAAACGGACAATAAATGAACAGTATGCCGCAATTGGGGCAAGACTCATTGATACAGAGCCGATTTTGGAGACAATCAAAGAGTCACAGGCCACAATTGTCTATTTGTCATCACAGCATAAGAAGATTGAATCCGGCAAAGCAGTCCATGCCCAATGTGAGAAGATCCAGGACAAATACAAATGGGGATTGCCTGCGGACTTTACCATCACAGTATTTGAGCCGAATTGCATTGGCATGACTCAAGAGCAACTGGAGATTCTCATCTTCCATGAGCTTCTGCATGTGAAGATTGACTATAAGGATGGTGAAGAGCAATACTCCATCAATCCTCATGATCTGGAAGATTTCAGATATATTATTGATAGATTCGGCAGCCATTGGGATGAAGTAAAAGATCAGCATGAGATGAACTTCTCAAATTTAGAGTTGAAAAGCGTGAACATGGATGATCAGATCAGACAAAATCTGGATCATTTGAACAATTGAAGATGGTGATTGGATGAATGATGGAAACCTAGTCCCACAAAATAAGCGAACAAAGAGCGAGCAAAGAGCCATTGCCAGAATGGGTGGGATTGCTTCCGGCAAGGCAAGGCGGCAAAAAGCGGACTTGCGGAAAGCCATGCAAGAAGCATTGGTCACTTTATTCAAAGATAAGAAAGGCGAAGAGAAAACAGGGCAAGAGATTGCAATTGCAGGAGTCATTGCCAATCTTTCAGATCCTAGCGGAAGAAACTGGAATGCCGCATTTGATAAGATGTTGTTGTTGACAGGCCAGAACATGACCAAAGAGCAGATTGCCAAGATCAAGGCAGAGACAAAGTTGACAATGGCCAAGACAAAGGCACTGGAGCAGGATGGGGGATCTCTTGCAGATATTGAGGATCTGACTCCATTGGCGGACATGTTGAGAGGTGATTCCGATGAGCAAAACGGCAACAATTAAATGGAAGCCATTCTCAAAGAAGCACTCTGATTATATCAAGGCCACAATGACAAACAGATTCAATGTGGCAGAGGGTGCAATCCGATCTGGCAAGACTATTGATAATTGCATAGCGGCCGCAGTATATCTGGAAGAATGTGAAGACACATATCATCTTGCATCCGGCTCAACCATTGCCAATGCCAAGCTTAATATTGGAGTTTGTAATGGATTCGGCCTTGAAGCAATATTCAGAGGAAGATGCAAGTGGGGCAAATACAAGGACAATGAAGCTTTGTTCATAAATACCAAGACAGGCAAGAAGATTGTCATCTTTGTTGGCGGAGCAAAGGCGGACTCATACAAGAGGATCTTGGGTAACTCTTATGGATTGTGGATTGCAACAGAGATCAATGAGCATTATGATTCCAGGGACAGCCGGACATCTTTCATCAAAGTTGCAATGGGAAGACAAGTTGCGGCCATTCATCCTCTTGTCTTGTGGGATCTCAATCCATGCAATCCAAACAACTCCATATATACAGACTACATTGACAAATTTCTTGAGGAAGACTTTGTTGGCGGTTATCAATACAGACATTTCACCATTGCGGACAATCTATCCATCACTCCAGAGAGAAGAGCAGAGATTGAGAGCCAATACACAAAAGGCTCTGTTTGGTATAGAAGAGACATTCTTGGAGAGAGGTGCAAGGCAGAGGGACTCTGTTTCCCTATGTGGGAGAAAGCCATTGCCGATCCGCCAAAAGGAATTGAGCCATCGGATTATTGTCTTTCAATTGACTATGGCACAATGAATGCTTTTGCCTGTTTACTATGGGCAAAGTATGGAAAAATATGGTATGCTATCCGTGAATACTACTTCTCTGGCAGAGATGAGGGAGTCCAGAAGACAGATGAGCAATATGCCGATGACATAGAAGCTTGGCTTGCAGATCTGAATCTATGGGAAAAGATGCGGAAATTGAAAGTGGTTATTGATCCATCGGCCAAGTCTTTCATCACTCTTTTGCTGCAGAGGAAGAAATATAATGTCATTCCGGCCAAGAATGATGTTGCTGATGGAATAAGAGAAACGGCCAATGCACTTGATAATGAATATATCAAGATTGCTCCGAAGTGTGAGAATTGGAAGAAAGAGGCAAGTGGATATGCATGGGAAGATTCAGAAGACGGAGATGACAGGCCAATCAAAGTGATGGATCATCTCATGGATGCAATGAGATATTTTGTGATGACCATGTACATTGTGTACACGGCAAATAAAAACAGGGGGCGGATTATTACATGAAGACATTTCAAGATTTTGTGGCAGTTGGAGAAGATCCGCAGAAGCGGATGGATTTTGTCAAAGCGGCAGTAGAGGATCATCGGGCAAGTTTTGCTTTCCGAATCGCAACAGATGCGGATCTGTATTATAAACAACAGAATGTTACAATCATGCAATTCCGCAAGATGCTTTATCAAGTGGATGGGATTGCCATCCCCGACAATTACTCTGCCAATTACAAGCTTTGCTCCAACTTCTTTGACAGATTGACCACACAGAGAAATCAACATCTGCTTGGCAATGGTGTCACTTTCTCCAAGCCGGACACCAAAGCTAAACTTGGAAGATTCTTTGACCAAAGAATGGTTGATCTTGGGCATGAGGCACAGAAAGGCGGAGTCTCTTTTGGATTCTGGAATTATGATCATATGGAAGTCTTTGGCTTGACAGAGTTTGTGCCATTCTATGATGAAGAGAATGGAGCATTGATGGCAGGCATCCGATTCTGGCAAGTCTCCGAGACAAAGCCAATGAGGGCAACTCTGTATGAAGTGGATGGCATGACAGACTACATCTGGACAAAGGATGAGCCGAATGGCCGGATCATGGATTTCAATGGGCAGACAAAGAGAGCATACATGACCGAAACAACAGGCACTCCAGTTGACCAAGATTATATCTACAAAGGGCAGAACTATGAGAAATTCCCAATCATTCCGCTCTTCAATGTCAAGAATCAATCTGATCTTGTTGGCATGAGACAGCAGATTGACTGCTATGATTTCATCGAATCTGGATTTGCAAACAATGCATCAGAAGCCAATCTTCTGTGGACAATCACAAACGCAATGGGCATGGATGAATTTGACATGGTGAAATTCCGTGATCAAGTCAAGAGAGTAAATGTTGCGCTTGTAGATAAGGATGTAAATGTTGAAGCGCATCCTATTGAAGCACCATATGGAGCAAGAGAAGCACTTCTCACAAGACTTCGCAATGACATCTATGAAGATTACATGTCACTTGATACTCATGACATATCCGCCGGAGCAACAACGGCCACACAGATTGAAGCATCCTATGAGCCGCTCAATTCCAAGACGGATGATTATGAGACAAAGGTGACTACTTTCATTCTTCATCTTCTGGATTTCCTGCACATTGATGATGAGCCGACATATTCAAGAAGCAGAATTGTCAATAGAGCAGAAGAGATCCAGGTGATCATGCAGGCGGCTCAATTCCTGCCGGAGCGGTTTATTACAAAGAAGATTCTCACGATTCTTGGAGATGCGGATGCATATGATGAAGTTGAGAAGATGATGATGGAAGACGAACTGGAGAGACAAAGACTCATGGAAGATGAGGCCGAAGAAGCAGAGGAAGAAGAGCCGGAAGCAGAAGAGGAAGAGTGATGATCCATGCCGATCCGAAGAAGAGACATTGGACACAAGCTTGCAGACAAAGAAATTGACAGAATCCGAGAAGAGCTTGATGCTGAATACAAAAAAGCCTATGCAGAATTAAAGAAAAAGGCCGACAAGTATTTTGCAAAATATGACAAGCAAGTCAAGAAGTGGATGGATGCAGTCAAGGCCGGAGAAAAAACAGATGCGGATTTTCTTGCATGGAAGCAAAGAGAAATGATCAACAACAAGCGGTATGGATCGCTTGTGCGGACTTTATCAAAGGAACTGACAAAGACAGATCAAATGGCAAGGGACATTGTCAATGGCCATCTTGCGGATGTTTATGTTGAAAATTACAACTTTATGGCCTTTGAACTTTGCAAAGAGACTGGCATCAATCTCCGATTTGATCTTGTTGACAGGCGGACTGTGGAGAAGCTTGCCAAATCTGACAAAATCCCATTGCCCAAAGCATCTCTGAACACAATAAAATCCATGAAGTGGAATGAGAAGAACATCAAATCCGCTTTGTATCAAGGAATCATCCAGGGAGATTCAATGGATGATATTGCCAAGAGACTCCGCAAAGTGTCCGGCATGGATGAAGAAGCTTCCATCCGCAATGCTAGGACAATGGTGACTTCTGCCGAGAATGCCGGAAGACAGGACAGAATGGAAGAGGCGGCGGAAGAGTATGGCATTGAGATGCAGAAGACATGGATTGCAACTCTGGATGATAGGACAAGAGATGCTCATGCAGAATTGGATGGAGAGTCCGTGGACATTGATCAACCATTTGAGAACTCCATTGGAAAGATCATGTATCCATGTGATCCAGACTGTCCAGATGGAGAGAATGTCTATAATTGCCGATGCACAATGATAACATCAATCAAGAAATATCCAAAGGATCTTTCAAGAAGAGAGATGGGCAGAGGCATTGAGGGCATGTCTTATGATGAATGGAAACAGGAAGCCAAAGAGAGAGCAGAAGAGGCGGCAAGGAAGAAGAGGGAAAGAGAATGAGCAATGATGTGAAGATCACAGACAACACAGATGAGCTTCTTGCCGGATTGCTTCTGAAAAAAGAAAAGGCACTCACAATGGTTGGCATGGAGTGTGAGGGAGATGCCAAGATTGAGATTGAGTCCAGTCCAAGAAGAGTGGACACAGGCCGATTGAGAAATAGCATCACATGGGCAACAGTCAAAGAGCATTCAACTCCAGAGCCGACAGCGGACAATCCAGATGCTTCTGATGATGATGGACTCCGATCATCACAGGCGGAAGAAAATGCAACTGTTATTGGCACAAATGTTGAATATGCGGCCAAGATCCATGAGGGGGATGCAAGAGAGGGACTTGATCCAAATAGATTCTTGAGGAATGCTGTTGAGAGAAATTCCGACAAATACAGAAGAATTATTGACGATGTGATGAAAGAAGACTAAAATGAAGTTACCATTTTGAAGCAACTCCCAAATTGCGCACACAGGGCATGGCATCCGCTTTCTCTATGAGAGGCGGATGCTTTTTTGTGTTTGCAAATTGAAAATCATATGATATTATGAGGTTAGTGGCGAAAGAATGTTCACTATTTTTGATTCTGAATTGCAAGAGAACGCAACCGAGAGAAAGGAAGATGAAAGAAGATGGCACTTAAGAAGTCAACAGTTAAAGAGATATTATCAAAAGCCGGATGTGATGCGGATTCTATTGATGAAGCAGTACAGAAGATTCTTGATGGGCATGTGGCATCCATTGAAGCTCTGACAGAAGAGAGGGATTCTCTCAAGACAGAACTGGAGCAGGCCAAAGCCGATCAGAAAGAATTGGCCGACTTGAAGAAAAACTCTGGAGACATGGCAGCACTTCGCAAGGAATATGATGATTTCAAAGCAAGTGTTGAAGCAGAAAAGACAAGAGGCAAGAAAGAGTCCGCATTCAAAGTGATTCTCAAGGATTGCGGCATTCCAGAAAAGCATTGGCCAAAGATCATCAAATATTCTGATGTAGATTCCATTGAGCTTGATGAAGAGGGCAATGCAAAAAATGCAGATCAGATCCGACAGGACATCAACAATGAATGGAGTGACCACAAAGAAACAACAACTGTTTCCGGCACTACAACTCCAACTCCGCCAACAAATGTTTCAACAGCTCCGGCACAGAAAACGATGAAAGAAATCATGGCCATTAAGAACACAACCGAAAGACAGGCAGAAATCGCCAATCTGCTCAATAATCAAAAGTGAGGTATAGAAAAATGGCAGTTACAAATGTTGAAACTTTCACGAATCCTAGAGACTCTCTTCCGAATACTTATGTCAATGTTGCGGCAAGAGAGATTGATTTTGTCACACGTTTTGGCATGTCTTGGCAGGCATTACAGGAGATTCTTGGTGTTGTGAATCCTGTTGCAAAGCAGAATGGCACGACTCTCAAGAGCTACACAGCAAGCATCACTCTGGAAAATGGTAAAGTGAATGCCGGATGTGTGATCCCTTATTCCAAAGTTGCAGTCACAGGCATTGCGCATGATGACATCACAATCCTCAAGTGGGCAAAGGCCGCAACTCTGGAAGAGATCAGTCAGTATGGCATGGCAATTGCAATCCAGAAGTCTGATGATGCTCTGATGAATGAACTCCAGAACAAAGTCATTACAGACTTTGTGGGCTTCATTGAAGATGACACACACGCACAGACAGCAACTGTTGCGAACTTCCAGAAAGCTGTTGCAAAGGCAATCGGCCTTGTTCGTCATAAGTTTGCATCTATGAGAAAGCCGATCTCCAAGTTTGTTGTATTCGTCAATGATATGGATGCATATGATTATCTTGGTGATGCTAACATCACAGTGCAGACCGAATTTGGCCTCAATTACATTGAGAATTTCATGGGTGCAACTCTGATTCTCTCTCCCGACATCACGGCAGGCAAGGTCATTGCAACTGCGGCGGAAAATGTTGTTCTTTACTATGTGAATCCGGCAGACTCCGAATTTGCGCAGGCGGATCTTGCATATCGCACAGATGGTGTCACCAATCTGATTGGTGTTGCTGTTAAGGGTAACTATGACACAGCTACTTCCGCAACCTATGCAATCATGGGTGTGAAGATGTGGGCAGAGTTTGCAGATGGCATTGCAGTTGTCACCATTGGCACAGAATCCGAAGGCGGAGAAGGCGGAGAAGGCGGAGAAGGCGGAGGAGTCTGATCATGGCTTATAAGGCAATCGAAAATTTCAAAGATCTGAAAGACAATGGCTTCATCTATAAAGCAGGGGACACATATCCAAGAAAAGGAAAGAGAGTCTCCAAAGCAAGAATTGCGGAGCTTTCTGGATCTGAAAATAAGAGAGGCCGTCCAGTTATCGAAGAAGTTGAAGAGGAAGAGTGATTCAAATGATGTTGACCGAATTATGCGGAGAACTGAATAATTGGTTTGATAGAAATCAACCAAAATTCCACAAGCCATTCAAGATCATTGATGGAATGGTGGAGAATATTGATTCTCTTGGCATCCAGATTGGTCAATATTATCGAATCATTGACTCTGTTTTCAATGATGGAGTACATCAATACACAGGACAGCCGGATGAGAGTCTTCATGATGAGACTTTCTCCGGCTCTGTGTGCTTGATGGCAGTCCCACAGGAAGTCATTGATCTTGCGGCGGACATTGAAGCATGGGCGGAGAAATACAAAGATGTTTCGTATTCCCCATTTGCTTCTGAATCGCTTGCACCAACTTCTTATTCCTATTCAATCAATACTGGAGCAGGAAGCGGCGGATCTGGAGCAACCTGGCAGAATATCTTTTCAAGCAGACTGATAAAATGGAGAAAGACTAAACCATGAGCGGATTTTCAAGTGATCTTTTGAATGAATTCAAAGAGCGTTTCTCCATATATTATCGGATCACCAAAGATGATGATTATGGTGGATACACATCCGAATGGATCAAGGGTGCTTCTTTTGATGGCATTCTCACAGAGGATGTCTCCATTACTGCAGCCATTGCAGGCATTGACACAAGCAAAAATATGTTTGGCTTGAAAGTGGAGAAAGATGTGCCATTGGAATTTCATTCTGTGATCCGCAAGGAATCAGACAAGAGATTCTTCCGCATCACTTCTGGAGAAGTCTTGAAATCTCCTAGAATGTCCAGGCTCAACATGAAGATCCTGTCTTGTGAAGCTTATGAGCCAACAGATTGGGAAGAGCCGGAAGAGGGTGATGAAGATGGCAACTCTTGACAAATGGAGCGCGCAGAAAGTCTATTGGTCATCCTTTGGGATGCCTGCATATCAAGAATTGACTGTGCCGCCGGATGCAAAGATGCCATATATCACATATCAGACAGCCAATGGCAGTCTTGATGGAGTGGTCAATGTCTCTGCATCCATCTATTACAAAGGCACATCTTGGGCGGCCATCATGAAAGAAGTTGATCAGATGGAAAAAGTCATTGATCGCCAACTCTTCATTAAGGGCGGAATCATGAAAGTCCGAAAGCCTGTCTCCAACTTTGCACAACCTATGAGCGAAGCCGGAGATGATAAAGTTAGAAGAATGATATTGACAGTTGAAGTTGAATTCCTGTCAATGTAATGAAAGAGAGGTAAATGCAAATGGCAACAGGAACTTGGAAAGCATCAAGAATTGATGCAGATGCAGCAAACAGGATTCAAGTTGATGCCGGAGTCTTCCTCAAGGACTATGATGTCTCGAATCCGACATTATTTGCGGATGCAGACATTCTCTGCACAACAACTGGAGATCCTGGAATCAACTGTGTGCCTACATTTTCAGACTTTTTTGAAGATGTAAATGGTGCGCAGAATAACACATGGCAGGGCAAGAGAATCACTGGATGGGATTGCAACATGTCTGTCCAGTCTCTGGATTTTGATGAATCCAGACTGAAATTTTATCTTGGAGCTTGCAAGACTCTTGCAGATGGCGGAATCAAGCCAAAGATGCAGTTGTCACAGGAAGATTTCCAGACAATTTGGTTTTTGGGTGACATGGCAGATCCGTCCAAACTGTTTGTGGTCAAGATGGATAATGCGCTTAATACGGCAGGACTTGCATTCTCCGCAACAAAGAATGGCAAGGGCAAAGAGTCTCTGACTGTTACTGCACATGCAGATGCTAGTGATCCAGAGGATGTTCCGATGACATTCTACATCCTGGAGAAAGTGGATGATGCACAGACAGAATACACATACACAGTTGTTTCACCTGTCGGGACAGAGAATCCGAAAGAAGAGGGATGGTATATTCTCGCCGGAGATTCTTATGTACTGACAAGAGACACCGAAGTGGACAGCAACAAGACATATTATGAGAGGGGAGAGGCTTGATGCCTCTTCTCTTCCATTCGTGAAAGTGAGGAATAAAGATGAAGAATTTGGCAAATTGCAAACCAAGTGAGTTTTTCAAGCAGACTTTGAGAATCAAAAGGAATGTGGAGAAGTGGTTGACTTCTGATGACATCAAAGAGATCCGAAGCCGGAAGATTGACTTTGAAGAGATCCTTGACACAATGACTCCCCAAGAGAAAGGGGAAGTTATGTTGAGGAATCAGAAGAAAAGAGAAGAAATGATCATGGGGAACTTCATGGACATTCTGGAAGTCATGCTTGACAAAAAGTTTGATGATACTCTTTCTGTCTTGGCTCTCTGTTGCTTTGTTGAGCCGGATCATGTTGATGATTATCAAGTAGATGAATATCTTGGAGCAATTGCCGATCTCATCTCCAATCCCAATGTGCTTCGTTTTTTCGCTTCATTGGCACAGTTGGGGCAGAAGAATATTTCAATTGTGTCAAAGAATTAGATTTGACAAAACTGGAATTGTTGGGGAGCGGATATGTGATGGATTTTTGCATATCCGCTTTTCACAAATCCCAAAAAGAGGAAGCAACTTTCAATTACATTGCAGATGGCCTGTTTGCATTGGTCAATAAGACTGTCCATTATGAATGCAGGCTTTGGGATATTCTTCATCCTTCTTCCGAAGAAGAGAAGAAGCAGCAGGAAAAGGAAAACAAGGAAGAGGCCAAGCGAATTCAAGACAAATTGAAAAAGAAATTAAGGGGGGAATGATCAATGAATGTAATGGATCTGATGGCAAAGATCTCCCTTGACTCTAGTGAATACGAAAAGGGGATTGGCAATGCCAAATCATCTTTCTCCGGCTTGGGATCTCACATTGCTTCTGGAGCAAAGACAATTGGCAAGGCAGGAGTAGCCGCATTTGCTGCAATAGGCACAGCGATTGGCGGAGCAACCACAGCTTTGATCTCTAATGCAAAAGAAACTGCGGCATATGCGGATAACATTGATAAAATGTCCCAAAAAATGGGATTTACCACAGATGCTTTTCAAGAATGGGACTTCATCATGCAACATTCCGGCTCTTCCATTGAAGCAGTCAAGGGAAGTCTTGTGAAGCTTGACAAGGCTCTTGAAAGTGATTCAGACGCATGGGGCAAACTTGGCTTGTCACAGGAAGAATTGCTTAATATGTCTTCGGAAGAGAGATTCGAAGCAACTGTCAAAGCCTTGCAGGGAGTCACGGATGAAACAGAAAAAGCGGCTCTTGCACAGGATGTCTTTGGCAAGTCCTACCAAGAGTTGATGCCTCTTTTGAATACTTCCGCAGAAGAGACAGAAAACATGAAAAAGCAAGTCCATGATTTGGGCGGAGTCATGAGCGAAGATGCAGTCAAGGCAGGAGCGCAATTCCAGGACTCTTTGCAGAATTTGAAGACATCTTTGACAGGGGCAAAGAATAATCTGATGGGAGAATTCTTGCCATCTCTTTCAACAGTCATGGATGGACTTTCTGCATTATTTTCTGGAGATGAAAGCGGAATCGGGAAGATCACACAAGGCATTGAAGATTTTGCATCCAAGCTCAATGAAAAACTTCCAAAGGTGATCCAGACTGTGGGATCAATTTTGACTTCCCTCATTTCTGCTCTTCCACAGGCATTTGAAGCCATTGCATCACAGCTTCCATCTATATTGGAACAGGCAATTCCAGTCTTGATTGATGCTGTTGTTGGATTGGCAGATGCCATTGTTTCGGCCTTGCCAAAGATCATGGATGCTATTGAGAAGAATATTGACAAGATCACTTCTGGATTGTCTAAAATCTTGTTATCTATCGGACAGATCATCATCAAGCTTCTTCCAAGACTGCTTCCAATGCTCATTAAAGTTGGCTTGGAGTTGATCAAGGCTTTGGCAAAAGGATTTATTGAGAATGCAAATGAAATCATCAAGGCAATCTTTGAGACTGTCAATATTATCATCAAGGAATTGACAAATCCAGAAACATTGACACAGATTCTTGAATGTGGCTTGCAGATATTGTTGGCCATTATTCAAGGAATTATTGAAAATCTTCCTCTATTATTAGAGGCAATGTTCACTTTGCTTGGAAACATCATCACATTCCTTGTTGTCGATGCTCCGCCGAAAATCCTTGAAACAGCCTTGAGCTTATTCAAGAATATCGGGCAGGGGGCATTGGATGCAATTAGTGATATTCTTGGCAATATTGGATCTGTTTTGACAAGCATTCTTGGAGAGGATGGCATTGGCGGATGGGCAGCAGATATTCTTGGCCTTGCAGTTGGTATTTTCAAAAATATCGGACAAGGCTTGATTGATGCTTTCCATGCAGTTGGTGATGGTATTTGGGAAGTGATTGGCAATGTCGGCGGATGGATCAAGGACAGATTCTATGATGCGCTTGATGGAGTCAAGGACATTGGTGAATGGATTTGCAAAAAAATTGGAGAGGGATTGGATTTCGGCAAAAAGTGGATTGTCGGCCCAATAAAGAAGCTTGGAAAATGGATAGGTGAGTCAATATATGACTTCACACATCCAGAATTCACAGAGGAAGAAGCCAAGGCATTTAATGACAATTCAATGGAAGTGCTTGGCATGGGTACAGAGGCATGGAAGTATGCCGGAGAAAAATCCGCAAATGACTATTATGAGGGTCAGAAGAAAGGCTTTTCTGTAAACAGTCCTAGCCGGAAAATGAGATGGCTTGGACAGATGATCATGGATGGTTTCAATTTAGGACTGGAAGACGAAAGCGACACAGCATCAAAACAGATTTTTGATTCCGTAAATGCCGGAATTGAGTCAATCAATCCTCTTGTAATGAATTCCACATCCGGCAATGGCGGAAAACCAAGCGCAGAAAGGAAAATGGATCAATTGCTTGAATTGATGGCGGAAATTGTCAATAATAGAGAGGGAATCACAGTCCCTGTCTTTGTTGGCGGCAGACAGATTGATGAAGTATTTGTTGATTCTAAAAATAGAGTAACTGTGAGAAGTGGGGGGCAAGTAAATGTCTGATTTGAGATATGATCTGATAAATGTAAATGGCATTGATTGTCCAGATGTCAAAAAAGGGACTCTCACAATGAATCCTGTCTCCAAGTATGAAGAACATGAGACAGAGGGCGGCGGAAAAGTTATTGATGAGATTGCAGAAGAAATGTGGACAGGGACTGTCTCATATAATGGTCTTTTCCAGTCCGAGATCCAGAGCATCAAGAACTGCTTGAAGACAGTCTCTGCAATGACAATATATGATCCATTGAATGGACAGACAATCTCATTTATTGCTCTGATTGTGCCACAGGAAATGGAAAAGAAAGAGCATACAGGACAAGGCAATGTGTGGTCATTTGGCTTCACATTTGAAAAGATCGGAGATATTACAAATGGCAATTGATGTCTCTTCGGCATATAGAGCTATGATGGCAGGAAGACAAGTCTCTAGCAGGATTCAAGTTAGAATCCTGTCTGGAGATTCTGTCTTTCTTTTGGATGATCATGACATTGTGAAAGGATCTTGGAGTGTCAATTGGAGATCTTCCAACAATAGGGCATTTTCACTTGGCACATGCTATGCAACATCTCTGTCATTCTCTGCATTTGTTTCTGTTGAGCCGGAAATTGATGGACAGTCTGTCATCATTGAGCCGACAATGTATTACAAAGTTGGGAATGGTGAAGTGGCTTTCCCTTTGGGGCAGTTTACATGTGACAAGCCGAAAGTGTACACAAAGACAACTGCATATGATTGTTATGATCGGATGCTTGCTTTTGACAAAAGAGTGGAGTCCAGATTCTCCGGCACACCATTCAATGCCATTGAGTACATCTGCAAAAAATGCGGAGTGGTCAATGGAATGACTCAACAGCAGATTGCCAACATGATCAACTCATCACAACTGCTTGTCATTGATCCACTCCAAGTCAACACATACAGAGATGCACTTGCATATATCTCCATCATTCTTGGCGGATATTGCATCATGGACAGATCCGGCAAATTCTCATTGAGGCACTTCCACACAACTCCAGACATGGAATTGCCAAAGCACAGACGAATCACAACCACATTTGGCGGATATAAGACATGCTTTTGTGGAGTCAAGTGCCGATTCTTGGCGGAGCAGAATTTTTATCCTTATACTTCCATTGATGAGGAAGCAGAGGGATTGATTCTGGATCTCGGAGACATCCCGATCATTGAAGACACAGAGAATGCCAAGAAAAGAATCCTCTCCAACATCCATGATCTTCTGTCTCACATTGAGTATTATCCATGTGAAATTGAGATGGTGGGAGATCCGTCCATTGAAGCCGGAGACATGATTGTCACAAAAGACAGATATGGAGTGGACAGGAATATTCTTTTGACTTCTGTGACATATGCTTGGAGAGCTAATGCCAACATACTGTCCGAGGGATCAGATCCGAAGATGGAGAATGTCTCCACAGTTGAGAAGAGAAGACAGGCTTCGCAGGATGCGGCGGCCAAAGCGGCGGCCATTGTCACAGGCACTTATGTCAATGTCAATCCGATCACCATTGATGGAACAGGGACACAGACTATCACAGACTTGAAGTTTGTCACAAATAAGGATCTCACAGCCATCTTTGGTGCAAGCATCCCTCTTGTCTCGGATGGGGATGGCATTCTTGAGATCACATATGATGATTCCGGCATTCTCGGAGATGTAGTGAGAGTGATGATCCATGAGGGAGATGATCTTGTCACATTGGTCAATCATTTGTTCTATTATGCAAATTCAGTTGTCAATCTGCATCTTCGGGCAAAGACATATGGCATCAATGGCGGATCTGCTCCAACAGTCACAATTGGCATGGACAAGATCAGATCTTATGTATTCGCACAGGGCATTGAAACAGAGGCCGCATGGGATGGCATCATTGTCATTGATGAGGATGTCAATGTTGTTGAGACATACATGGACATGCTTGGCATTGAGGATGGCGGCACATCCGTCAATCTGTATGAGCCGATTGATGAGCCATTCACAGAGCTTCTGTCTGCTTTGGGGGCAGAGGTGCAAGCGGAGCAATTAAATGATACAATGGACTTGAGTTTGAAGCTTGGAGATCATGTCTTGAGAATGGGCATGGGGAACAGAATGGGCATGGGCAGAGTGCTTGGCGGACGGACATGACATGAGATATGAAGTTGAACAAAGCATCTATAAGCTTTCACAGGATCATGACACAATGGGGATTGAGTTTCTTGTATATGGTCATGTGGAGAAGATCATTCCTGCGGACAGGATCATGAAGCATGATGAGCTTCATGATCTGCTTCTGCAATGTGTCCATGAATATCTTGAGAAGACAAGGGGTGAAAAATAATGGCATACGTTTCAAAGCAATGGACTGATTTTGATTATCAGTACCCAACAAGATATACACTATGGCATGAGGATCTGTCTTCCGAGGTCATCACTCTGGAGAATAACTTTGGTGTGGAGCGTGTAACTGGAGACAGTTGGGAAGCTTCTGTGATGAATGCAATGGAAGCAAGGATCTCTGCCGGATTTGATGCCGCCGAAGAGACAAGGGATGGAGCAACTGTCCCAACTGCGGCCATTGGCAAGGATGGGGATTTATATGTCCAGACAGAGACAGTCTCCAATGTGACATCTGTTGTGGCTCTCTTTGTCCGAGTGGATGGGGCATGGCATGAGATCCCATATCAGAGGCCGCCTGTGGAAGTGACAGGGACTCTGACTGCCGGAAGTGTAACAATCACATTGCAGGATGCATCCATTCTGACAACAAGCACAATTGATATATATACAGATGCATGGGGAGTCAATCCAGAGACAGTTGTTGTCACCACAGGACAGATTGTGATGACATTTGAAGCACAAGTGGCAGATCTTGGAGTTAAGGTGGTGATCAAGTGACATGGTTTAGAGCAGGGGGCGGCGGAATTCCTGCAAGCCTCAAGAATGGAATGAATGCAGTCTTGAATAAGAAATTCGGCACAAGTGGGGAGACATATGCTCCGAATGATTGGCCGGATGATGTCAATCTGCTTGGCAAGCTTCCAGAAAAAACCGCGACAGGTTCTATCGCCCACATCACGGACGGCGCAGACGATGTGCCGACAAAATCACTCAAGGTCACCATTCCTCCAACTCTTTCGGGTGTTTCTTCGGTCACGGAAACGCAGACAGGAAGAAACCTGTTTAACTATGAAGCGGTCGAAGCACTTAATGCAAATGTAATTATCACTCGAAGCGATGGCGATTATACTGTTCAGAATAATAATAGTTATGCTGTCGGAGCTTTTCGTGGAATATCGTTCCACCTAAAACCATCTTCTTATTCGCTATCTTTGGGTGAAGCATTAAGCGTTCCTATTAGAATTTATAAAAACGGCTCATGGTTTAATAACGGAATTAACACTGGCGATACCTCATGTACTTTCACAGTATCAGAAGAAGCAGATTATGATTTTGCGTGCAACGTTCCAGCAAATTCTTCTTTGACTATTAAGAAATGTCAATTCGAATACGGCTCAACCGCACATG
>OCTX011546844.1_pt1 | contig 15920 bp, 12 predicted proteins | sample 1539691 | NCBI WGS metagenome assembly OCTX01 (sample SAMN02144231, study PRJEB22623) | gut metagenome | biome: sheep rumen | host: Ovis aries | place: New Zealand | reverse complement strand
TGCTTTAGCATATCGCTTACCTGAAATCTCGACAATTCTATAATTGACTCCAAATAACCAGAATACCAACAGAATGACAACCAAAAATAACGCAACCCAATTCTTCATTGGTATGGAAGTGATATCTTCAAAGAAAGAATATGAGCAAACTACTATAGTTATTATCATTAAGACACACAAAGTCATCCCTAGGCATTTAACTAACAAAGTATTCTTACAGAACCCATGAAAAACATCATAAAGGTAATCTTGTCTGGCAGATATTTCTGATTGTTGAGACTTGGATAATATGTATCTCATACGCCCTCGCTTAACAATATGAACGACTTGGGGTTATTGATCCGAACGACAACGAATCACAAGTCTGATCCCCATCTTGTTCTTCAGCAATTCCACTTGCTGATCATAAGTTGTTGGTTTCTTTAATTCCATCCCCATATCATTCCCTAAAAAAAATGTGCCCCCATGGGACACATCGTTGAGAGGTGTGGGAGCTCCTATTGCAGTTAGTATAATGCTCAATGTGCTATGTGTCAATTTGCTGTATCTGTTACATGTTATCCTTCCAACTGTCCTTTACTGCAACAAAAGATAGGACATCCTATATTGACCTTTATGATTAACGACGTCAGCCTTGTTGTTTTAATTCTTGTGTAGAAGTGTGTGCTGCATGTTCATCCAGCTTTCGGGGGATGTATTTGTGGCGATGCTGATCCTAAGAGCCAGCTCAGGGCTTAATGATGACTTCTCGTTTACAAACTCTGACAGAGTCTTCCTGCTTACGCCAAGCATCGCTGCAGTCTGAGTTACAGAAAGTCCGAGTGGCTTCATTACATCCTCAAGGAATACTGTTCCCGGATGAGTTGGTTTTCTCCTCACAGTTGCCATCGGCTATCACCTTAATATATTTGATAAATTTCACGAAGAATGGCTATGGTCTCTTCCTTTGTCCTTAATCCCAATATATGATTATCAAGAATCTCTTTTTCCATTGCATTAAGGAAATCTTCAACTGCTGATTTTACATTTCCTGCTACCATAACCCTATCAGATGGATTTAACAACGGAAGTAATCGGAATATATCATTCTTATGCTTGGTAATATCCCTGTCATTTACTATTCTTCCATCTGCTTTATTTGCCTTATTGTTCATCCAGGCATACATCTTAAAAGGAATTATGTATGGTGTATCCAAAATAGGTATTCCATCAACAATACGTCTTCCTGATTTCATAAATTGATAAAAGTCCTCATCTAGTGCTATGGCAGATAAACTAGATACATCATCGCTAATGATAACAGGGATAATCGTTGAATCTACGGGAAAATCTGCCCGTCTTGAAAATAATTCAATCTGAGAAGGAAATCCTTTCACTGGATCCGTAAATCTATAATAATGAGATTCGCTGTTCTTCCAACCGCAAGTATAGCCGCCTGCTTTGATAAAGCTCCAAAACGCCTTACAAAACTCTTCTCCACCATCCTCAAAGACAAGTATCATATCGATATCTTTTGTTAATCTGAATTGTTCACCGGCCTCTTCCATAAGCAACAAACAAGCAGTACCTCCTATGACAGTGTAGTACTCCTCATATCCCGCAAAAGCCGTCTTAAATGTATCAATATTATTTCTTATGTCTCTGGGATTATCCATCCGCTAATCTCCTCTTTAACCTCATCTAGGCACATTTGTATTCTTTCGTCATTGCTGTCTCTTAATGAACAGATTAAAGATACAGGATCAACAGTATCTCTATTTGAGAATAGCAACGGATCATACTTCCACAATTGGAACTTGCATATATTTTTGTAATCGTATAAACGGGGGTCAACGCTTAGCCATTTAGCAACAATGGGGTTATCTTTACTAATCGCATATTCCACATACTCCGCATTGCCCAAATCAGACCATCTACATAACGCAAACTCACCTGCTTCAGGAACCATTTTACTCTTTCTGGCATTCGGTAGATATATATATGATTGAACAGGATTAATAAGATAATTCTTACCGCGTTCGTAAAACTCATCTCTATCCTCACAACAGATATTCATCCTTACTTCGGTTCCAAATTTTTCTTCTGTAATCAAACCAACTTCTGATAACTGATTCGATGCTCTTGTTATTGACATAGAACTTATCTTAAGAGCTTTAGCAGCCTCCGATTTTGAATAACTGTTATTTCTATAAAGGAACAACAGAAACAGCATCTGTGATGCAGGAGTAAATTGTTCTTTTACTTGGTTTTCTGTACTGAAACACTTCTCGAAGTATGCCCCAATAAACGGAAGATATATCTGGCCATTCTCTGCAATAAAAGAAATACCGTTCTCCACCATACTCTTACGCTGGTAAGTGGTTATCTTGCTAAATCCATAAACAACAGGAACGTCCATAGTTTCTCTATATTTAATCAATTGCTTCTTAAGAGTCGATATATTGAATCTATCCGACATCATAAAGCGAACTATATAGAACACATGTCCTGCTATATTGACAGATATAATCTGCCTTCCATCCTGAAGATATAATGGCAGACTTATTTTTGTTACCTTATACTCTTTTAACAGATTGCCAAAGACTTGTTCTAGCTGTTCTCTCATTATCATCCTAACCTTTTTTATTTATGCTAACACAAATTAAGTTAGTTAACAATATTTGTGTTAGCGTTAAAATAAGATCCTAATCACCGATCCGGCAGTTGAGAGTCAATTCTCAACTGAATAGTATTCATTCAAGGATGTTATAACTATGCTGTCTATGATACTAATTTACTCATTTTCCACATTCTCCAACACTCTCCCCACCATCAGCACATCACAGATGAGAAAGCATATGAGCTGGAGCGTGAATGTTCTGTACGATGAAGCAAACAGGGTTGCGGAGAAGCCCATCATGAAGCGGGAGCCGAAGCCAAGGATATTTAGTACCATGAGTTCGATGCAAAGTTTGCGGTTTGTTTTGTAGAGTGACAGTACTGACAGGATCATTAGTATGAAGATTGCTACGGCAAGTATCAGTGATGCCAGGTTCTCTGTGACAGGCACGAGTTCAGGAAGTCCTACTGTGTAATCATAGAATCTGATAAACATGCTGTAGTCGAGAGCGGAACATGCAAGCACAGTAACGAGCAGTGCCACGGGAAGCATTACTCTTCTCCTGTTCTCGAAGAATACAACTACAACCATAAGATAACAGAACCACAGGAACAACGTAGGTCTCTGGTAGAAGATGTTTGCGAAGGTTGTAGTTACACCATGGTAGACCTTATCCGCAATCGTCCAGTCCGCATACTGAGGAAACCACCTCTCCATCTCTACGGTGCTGCTCATACGCTCAAGGTGACCGGGTGTAGTGAACATGAAGATGTATGCTGCAAGGGCCAACGCAAGGTAAATGAGCGAGAGCTTGAAGATGCTTTTCGAGGACGCGACGCCTTCTTTCTTCCAGTTCCAAAGGTAAACTGCGCTGATAAGGAAGAAGCCTCCGATGCTGACCACGCCGCTCTGATCCTGATTGGATGCGTAGATCAGACCTAGTATAGACAGAACGTAATGAATGATACAAACGCGTCTTCCCTGCATTGTTTTTACTACAGGTGCATACGCGAACAGTAGTGCTATCACTGGATATATGTAGTTGGTCGTGGTCATGATGTATCCCGCGGAGCTCATATAGTGCGTGATAGGAAACAGGCAGATGCAGGTCGCGGTAACGGCGAGCATCTTTATGGATCTGTCTGTGAACATATCCCAGATGAGAAGTAGCATAGCAACATATGCTAATGTGTCTAAGATTTTCCAAAGTTTAAAAGGAATGCAGTAAAGGACAAACGCCAACCCGTCGCACAAGAACTTGCCGATGTGATAGTAGCGGTCCTGGATGTAAGAGAAGACGTTGCTGTAGTTGACGCCCAAGTCGAGATTGACCATGTCATCAGAGATAATGTACATCGATTTGTGGATCATGAGGATGACGAAGGTAAAGATTGCTAGGGCAAGGGCGAAGCCGAGCCAATAGTATCTGTCTTTTTGTCTTAAGGAAGTGCTCATAGATACTAATTATATAACAACAGCGGAGCTGACGCTCCGCTGTTGGTGAATTCTAATCTATAGCTAATCTTACGCATCCTTCCAGTGATCGAGCTGGGAGAGGTAGGAATCATACTGTGTCCTTCTGGCCTCATCAGGCGTATTGTCCGGATTAGGCATGTGACCGAGGAGGAAGTCGAGGAGTGAATCCTTGGTGGCATATGCGAAGTTGCCGTCCGTGTAGCACCACTTACAGTACTCATCGTTAAAGACTCCGTCCGGCTCGCGGCTGACCATATCATCTTCCGTCAGAGGCATGCCGCAGCACTGACAGATGAGCTGTCTCGGTGAACCGAGCAAAGTGTTGATCGACACATTGTATTCCTTGGATAAAAGCTTCAGCGTCTCTGTGTTCGGCTGTGTCTCTCCTGTCTCCCAACGGCTGACCGCCTGTCTTGTGACCATCACCTTCTCAGCCAGCTGATCCTGTGTCAGTTCATTCTTCTCTCTTAAGTTCTTAAGTATCTCTTTGATTTCCATGTTTATATCCCCCTGTTGTTGATGATTTGATTATATGGCGACAGGGATGAAGAATAAAGAAACGGGCTGTTGCTATAGCAGCAACGTATTGCCTCGCTACGTATCTCTGCTTGCCTTTATCTCAGCATTGATCTCATCAAGGCTCATGTCGTCAATACCTTTTGCTTCATTTCTCAATGCATCAAAGGCAGATATGAAATCTGATCTGTCTGATTGATTAACCGGCAAGACAGCATCAAAGGGAAGTCCTCTTACCTGCTTGCTCTTCTTCATGAACATCCTGAGAGCAGTAGGAAGATCCATTCCTAATTCTTCATATATCTCTGAAACTTCCTGTTTCAGTTCTTTATCCACTCCGAATTGTACAAGTACTTGTTCCGACATATTAACACCTCATATTACTCAACTAACAATCTTAGTAAAAAAAGATAGCTCCTCATCATCTTCAAGAAAGGTGATAAGACGACAAGCGGGTCCTGTTGGATGAGTTCTTCCTCTTTCCCATGCCTCGACAGTCTTAACTGACACACCTAGATAATCAGCAAATACACGCTGTGTCATTCTAGCTTCCATACGTATTCTTCTTATCTGATCCGCACTATACTCTGTTACTGGTTCTATTTTATAAGTAACAACTCTTGCCTTACCCTCGCCATTGGCATAATCAATCGCCTGGATTAAGCCTTCTTGTAAATCATCAAATAGTGTAGCCATAGAACTTTACTAATCCCTCCTGTTCCCTCACAATCCACTAACAGCCACATAATACACCCTATTATGTAGGGTGTGCAACTGTTAGTCAGTTAGATAATTGATGCGAATTAAAACAAAATGGCAGGATTCAATTCCTGCCTTCAGTGGTTCAACGAGCTCGCGCCCCAAACAATAATCTCCACTTTCATAATTATGATACATCTAATCTTTGTCGAATTCACCTACAAAAACACGACAAATTCCGACAAACGAACACCAGCGGAGCTGACGCTCCGCTGGTGTTGGTCTTCTTATTATTTATACTATTCTGATTACTCTGCAAACAAAGCTGTAGACAAGATAGAGCAGCAACGTCTTACCTCGCTACGTAGAGTCCGCTCGGCGAATTCGTTGCTCACTCACTGAACAAGGCTGTAGATAAGTAGCGGTCACCCGTATCAGGCAACAAGGCAACTATAGTCTTGCCCTCATTCTCAGGTCTCTTAGCAAGTTCAATAGCTGCGAAGAGAGCTGCGCCGGAAGATATACCAACCAGAACACCCTCAGTCTTGCCAAGTTCTCTACCTGTAGCGAATGCATCCTCGTTTGTAACAGGGATAATCTCATCATATACAGATGTGTTAAGTACATCAGGAACAAATCCTGCACCGATACCCTGGATCTTGTGAGGTCCGCCTACGCCCTTGCTAAGAACAGGTGAATCAGCAGGCTCTACTGCAACTACCTTAACAGAAGCCTTCTGCTCCTTAAGATACTCACCTGTACCTGTGATCGTTCCGCCAGTACCTACACCTGCGACAAAGATATCAACCTCCCCATCAGTATCCTCGAAGATCTCAGGACCTGTTGTTGCCTTGTGGATGGCAGGGTTAGCGGGATTAACGAACTGGCCGGGGATGAATGAACCGGGGATCTCCTTGGACAGCTCCTCTGCCTTGGCGATAGCGCCCTTCATACCCTTAGCGCCCTCTGTAAGAACGAGCTCTGCGCCGTATGCCTTCATGATCTGTCTTCTCTCGACGCTCATCGTCTCGGGCATTGTGATTATAAGCTTATATCCCTTAGCTGCTGCTACGGATGCAAGTCCGATACCTGTGTTACCTGATGTAGGCTCGATGATCGTTGCGCCGGGCTTGAGCTTTCCTGAAGTCTCTGCATCCTCGATCATTGCCTTAGCGATACGATCCTTAACGGAACCTGCGGGATTGAAGTACTCAAGCTTAGCAAGAACCTTTGCCTTAAGACCGTACTTCTCCTCGATGTGTGTCAGTTCAAGAAGCGGTGTCTTACCGATCAATTCTGCTGCTGATGAATAAACCTTGCTCATATGCGATTACCTCCGATAGGTATTATAACCCTGAATGGGCTAATGATAATACTATTTACCTACCGTGTCAATGGGTAATATATTTTTTCAGTTAAAGTCCCTGCTGCTTAAGGCTCGCGTATCTGTGGATCTCATCCACTACCAGCGAATTTATAGACTGCACCATATCTGCCGCCGGCATACCGATATAGTATCCCTGGATAAGGTCGATGCCGAGCATAACGACAGTCTTCAACTCCTCGCGCGTCTCGATGCCTTCAGCCAGAGCCTTGATACCGTTCGCATGCGAGAACTCGATGATATCCCGAACGAAATGCTGCTTCTGCGGCGACTCTTCAATACCCGACAGCAGCTCGCGGTCTATCTTCACATAATCAGGCGCGTATCTAAGCAAGTTATTTACATTAGAGTATCCTGTACCATAATCATCTACCGCAGTCTCGATACCGATACGTTCATAATCATTCTTCATCCGCTTCAGATCTTCATCGGATACCTCCGACTGCTCCGTCAGCTCGACGACTATCGACGACGGATGCTTCCCCACATACGCCTCAAGCAACTGAAGGTCCTCACCGCGCAGCATGAATCCCGGTATCGAATTGATAAACACCTTCTTGCCCGCACGTAAGATCTTCTCATTATGGCTCATCGTATCGATAACCCCTGAGAACGTCGCCTTCTCTACATCGTAGAGGCGTCCGTAGAACTGTGCATACCTGAGCACTACCGGCGGCGCGAGATACGGATCGACCTGCGGCCTCATCAGCGCCTCGTATGCATATATCTCGCCCGTCCTTCCGTCGACGATCGGCTGGAAGTGATATGCGATTTTATTCTCATCCAGGATCAAACTTACGACCAGAGCATCGTGCAGCTCCTCGTCACTAAGCGATGCATCCGCCGCGAACTTATATACATTTTTACCTCTGTTCTTACTTGAGATAGCGACATTGACGAGCCTCTCGACTTCCTCCGAAGACTCAGGACTTCCGCTCTCACTCGCGTAATAAAGCTCTATATCGTAAGGCAGATCCGCCTCACCCGAGACTTCCTTAATCCTGTCCAGAAGCTTATTCTTCACGCTCTCCAACTCGTCCTCATCAGGATTAGACGTGATCCTTAAGGCCACGAGCTCATCGTTACCTGCGCGGAAGCAAAAACAATTTCGCGACGAGAACACATTCTCGAGAGCACTCGCAACTGTTATGATCGCGCGGTCGCCCTCCTTGCGTCCGTGAGCCTCGTTGATTTTCTTAAGATCTTTGATATCGACTGCGAGCGCACCCATATAACCGCCGTTATTCTCCATCAGGTGCAGGAACGTTTCCAAATTCTCGAGGAAGCCCTTGTAGTTGTTAAGACCGGTCAGGCTGTCCGTCGTGATTCCGCGGCGCGCGATAGTCGACGAACCGATCAGGGCATCGTTTCTTCTGTAGCACTCGATACCCCTCGCGACACTCTTTAACCACGCGCGGTATTCGGGAGGTGCGACCTCCACGCGGTTCTCATATCTGATCGCTCCGTAGCCGAACACTGAATCGTTAATGTAGATCGGCATGAAGTAGTAGACCGACGGCTTCTCGTGATATTCATACAACTCAGGCAGCATCACTTCGCGCGGAAACTTGCTGTCATTAAGTATGCGGTCGTTATTCTCTTTCTCTGACCCGCAGCGGATGGCCTCCATGATCTCGTCCTCGAACTCGCCGCGGCTCTCATCACCGAGCGACGGGTTAAGACACAGGCTGAATGAATCAAAGCCTCGTATCAGGTGCAGGTTCGAGAAGATCGTGCTGACCATTCCCGTATATGTCGACTGCTCGATCATATCCTCGTCCATATTGTTAAAAGGAGAGTATATAGTGCCGAGAGACTGGTCCGTATCCCACTGTGTGCGTCTCGGGTATTCGCATTTGCAGCTGTCACAACCGCATCCGCACGTACCTCCGATAAAGAGTTCCGGATCCTCCTTCGCAAGCATCGGCTCCTTACCCCTTATCATGGCATCAGCAAACACCGCCGCGTTCATGCCCAGGTGTCTTGAGCCCATCGGCACAGACGTAATCGGAATCGGCGCCTGCATACCCTCGACGTTGCAGTCGAAGCCAACTACCTTGATGTCCTCAGGGATACGCACACCCTTGGACGTGATCCTCTTACAAAAGCCCACCGCCATCAGGTCGTTTGCAAACGCGACCGCCTCAGGCATGTCGTCCGGCTCCAACAGAAGGCTGTCCGCGAGGCTCTCACCGCTCGTGTACCAGAAGTCGCCGTAGAAAATGCGGTCCTCTTTGACCTCTATGCCGTGTTCCTCGAGTGCGTTCTTGTATGCCTGCAAGCGTAATTTCGAGTGGGGGTGCCAGCTCTTTCCTGTAAGAAAAGCGATGTCCTTCACTCCGTGCTTCTCGATAAGGTGCGTGATGACCTTCTTCTCCGGAATATAGTTATCTATGTGTATGGACTGGAAGTACTTGCTCTCCTGATCTACGAACAGCACCTGTCCCCTGTACTTATCGTGCAGCTCACGCTCTATCTGCTGCGCCACACCCTTAGTCTGGATCGAGTCCGCGAGCACCACGATGCAGTCGAACTTATCGTAATCTACTAACTTAAATATGGAGGACTCTCCTACGGAACGCGAGGGCGTGTTCTGATACTTTATATACATTGCGAACACGCACACATCGAGGTCGTGTGTAAACGCCTCTTCAATAAACCCCTTCAAAAAGAGGTCGTACGCGTACTCTTCCGGCTGTCCCAGAAGGACCGCGACTCTTTTACGAGAATTTTCCACCATATACGTATGATAAAACTTTCGTTCCTCAAGAAAAAGTGACTTCTCGTTATAAGTGTTTGAACTTTTTGTGTACTCCTCCTGCTCGAAAAGCGACACATCCCATAAGAAGTGTTGCTTAAGCGACACTTCGCGCTGACATTGCTCATTGGTTTACCGTCCTGCAAGTAGTTTCATAAAGGTGTATTAAAGAATACGACGAGAAGAAAAGACACTACAAATGGCAAACGACGTTATGGACTTCGGCATAAGACTTACGGGCGGACAGCTCATGAGACTGGCAGCGCAGCACTTCGTGCAGAACCTTTATGTGGCAGCGCTCGGTCGTCCCGCCGATAAAGAAGGACTGACTTACTGGACGGATCACATCATCAAAGAGAACGGATCCGCATCCGAGGTAGCAAGGAGCTTTCTCACAAGAAGCGAATTCATGAGTCAGGACTTGGATGACGAGGACTTCGTAGAGACACTTTACATGGTCTACTACAACCGCATCGGTACTTATGATGAAGTCAATACATGGGAGTCCGCGCTCGCGGCGGGAACGCCGAGAGAAGATCTCATCACCGCATTCGCTTCTTCTTCAGAGTGGGCCAACGAATGCTTAGCATATGGTATCAACGTCTGAGAAGACGTATGACTTATCAGACTACTTCGAGTACCAGCTTCATCGCATCTTCTGCAGTCATCGGGCGGCCCCAGACGAAGCCCTGGATATAGTCACAGCCGATATCCTTCAAGGTCTCGACCTGATCTGCTGACTCGACACCTTCGGAGATAACCTTGAGGTTCATGATGTGACCGATCGATACGATCATGGCAACGTACTGCTTGGACGAATCGGAATCATTCATAACATCGATAAACGACTTATCGATCTTAAGAAGGTCCGACGGCAGATGATTAAGATAACTCAAGGATGAATAACCTGTTCCGAAGTCATCGATCGCGATCTTGATGCCCATGTCCTTGAGCTCGCTGATCGTATTAAGAGCCTTCTCTGTCGAGTCTATCATGATGGACTCAGTAATCTCGATCTCTATGCAGTGAGGCGGAACATTATATTTCTCGAGTACGCCCGTGATCTCTTCGATGAAGTTATTCTTCATCAGGTGACGTACAGAGACGTTAACGCTCATCGTGATGTTGGTCAAAGTCTCATTGATAACATCGCTTACGAACTTGACCGCCAACTCGAATACCCGCGAGTCAATCTGATCGACAAGACCGGTCTTCTCCGCTATAGGGATGAAGTCTACAGGAGAGATATTATTCCCTTCCTCATCCTTCATACGCGCCAACGCCTCGAAGCCTCTAAGGCGGTGACCGATATCATACTGTGGCTGGAGGTTAAATGTGATCGTCTGATTATCAAGAGCAGTACGGATCTTACGCTCAATCTCAAGAGAATATGTATCCTTAACAAGGTCAGGATCAAATCCCATGATGCCGTTATCACCCTTGGTCGAAGCCACATGCATCGCAGCATTCGCGCCGGAGATGACCTGATCCGTAGTCACTCCGTCCTTAGGGTAAACAGCATAGCCGAAGTTGGCAGTAATGAAGTAATCGCACTCTTCGATCGAGATGACTTTCTCAAGCTCATCCTTATAAGTATAGATGGTATGTGTGATCTGTTCGACATTCTTATAGTCACGGATGATAAGACAGAACTCGTCGCCGCCCAATCTTCCGACGAAGTCATTGGTCCCTGTATTGCCGGATTCAGCAAGACTTCTCCAGCGGTTCGCGATCTCAATCAGAAGTTTATCTCCGAACTCATGACCCATCGTATCGTTGATCGACTTGAAATTCACGATATCGATCGACAGGAATGTGAATCTGACCTTATCACCGATCAGCTTATCGCACAGCTCGCCGACTGCGAATCTGTTCGGAAGACCAGTCAGACGGTCAGTGATCGCCTGGTTCATGACCCTCTGCTGATACTTAAGATTCTTATTGTTCATCACGTAAATGATCGTGATGGTAACAAGAGTAAACAAATTCGAGAAAACTCCCGACACAGCCGTCTCATTACCGAATACAAAGAACTGTATGATCAGCGTCGGGAACTGATAGATAAACATGATCGCGAGCGAAGTAAAGTAACCGAGCTTTCTGTACAGCAAAGCCATCAGGATCATGCAGATATTACCCAAAGATGAGAATACGCCGGGGAATGATGAGAACGGAACATCTCTTCCGAAGAACATTAGAGAGCCTTCATTAGTCGCGACCACGCGCACGAAGAAAGTCGTTATGGCATAGAGAATAATGAGTAGCACGAATCCACTCTTAGGAACACTTGTACCGACGGCAAGGTCCTTAAGCGTTGTATCAACGCCTTTACCTTTTATACTCTTAGTCACGCCAAACCCCCAAAGCGCATAATAAGACATAGTCTTGATTTATTCATTATAGCACCGTAAAACAGGGGCAAACCGCGCCGGCGGATTACTTAATACAAAGTTTACTTTGTTAACTTTCTTGTCTTACAAAGCGGGATTTATCGTGCGTCCGGATCGTCGCCGCGGGAGATCTTTATCGCCCTCTTATCGGCATACATAAGCTTGTCCGATTCCTCGAGGATCGCGTCGATGTCGTAAGGCTTATTACCCGTCACGATACCGCAGGCGATGACGCACTCGATGCCGTTGCCTTCTGCGTTTACGTCCGCGAGAGCCTTTCTCCAGCGCTCCTCTATCCTCTTGCCCTTCGCCTCGTCAGTATCCGCCGCGATCAGCATGAACTCATCGCCGCCTAATCTGAATGCGAAGATATCCTCTTCATCCGCCACGGCCTTTAATGACTTCGCTGCCATACGAAGCAAAGTATTACCTGCCTCGTGACCCATGGTGTCGTTGATCCTCTTAAGGTAGTTAACGTCGAGGTTAAAGATAGTGATGTGCTCGCACATGCGGAACCTTCCGTTCATGAGCTGGCTGTACTTCGCCTTATTAAAAAGACCCGTCAGGTGGTCGTGCTCACTCTCGTAGACGACCTTCTCACGCAGGAGAGCGTTTTCTATGTAAAGCTTAAACATGCTGAAATACATCGGCAGCATACGGTCCGAATTGTCGGCCCCGGGCACCGCGACGTAAAGTCCGTATGAGTCTCCGCTTATCGTGCAGCCCTTGGTAAAGCACAGGAACTCCCCGTGAAATCCCGGCAGTTCGTAGTACTTGCCCGAAGTGTGCTGTCCTGCGAACTCGATGAAGTCCATGTCGTTCATCTTTTTCTTGATGACTGTATCCATCTCAGAAGCGAAGACATAGCGCTTAAGACCGCCCATCGTCCTGTCGACAAAGAGCACGGCGCACTCCGCCTGAAGATGCTTAACAACTATCGGCAGACAGCGCGTCAACGGGTCTGACAGCACGTTCATCAAGTCACTTTGGCACGTGGACATCGTTCTCCACATACGTGAATACGAAGACAGATCCTGGAAGATGCTCGCGAAGTCACTGACATCCGTGATCTGGTGCACGAGGAAGCTCTCGCGGTCGATCACGATCTCCTTTGTGCGAACCCTGTAGTAGAGTTCCTTATCCTTCTCCGCGATCTCCCATTCCATGTCGAGGTTTTCCGTCGGGTCCTCGCTATACAGCCTGCACCAGCGTTTCCACTGATCCTCGCCGATGAGGATAGAACCCTTGCAGTAAAGGATCTTCCACTTGGTGTCCGTTACTATATAGTTTCCTACAGCCGATGACTCGAAATACGTCTGCAGTATCAGATCAAAATTCGCCATACGTTTCTCCTTAAGGCCTTAGTAACGCGCTCTGATATCCATGATAGCGCAGGCCTCGCCCGTCAGCGCGGCATAGACCTCGTTTGTCCCCTTCTCGATGGGTACCGTGCAGCTTACCATGATGCCGCCGTTCTCCGTCGCGAAAGAAACCTTATTACGTCTTCTTTTAAATTCGACTTCGCACTCGAAGCCCTTCTTGTTGAGTGTCTTCCACGCATCCCATCCGTCGAAATTATCCCCTCTTATAACTTCAAGGGTATTCTTCTCGTGTTCGCCTTCGGTTACATCCTCACCGTCAAGGCGGATGCATGCACACTCGTGGTAATTCTTGCCGTGTACTCTGCCGTCATCAGCCGTATAGATGATTACATAAGGGCAGCTCGATACGAGGTTCGCGGAAGGCAGGGTCTTACTGTGGAATGCCAGACGCAGACCGTCGTCGATCTGAACACCCTCCGACTCAGCGGATCTTCTGTTATCAGCCTGGATATTCGGAATATCCGCATCGAGAAGATTAACGATGCTTAATTCATCCGCGATCCTCGGGATATAGTACTCGCCGATCTTGATGTCAGTTGTCTCGATGTTTACCTTATCGATCGTGCAGTTCTCACCGGCGATACTGATGAACGATGATCTCGCTGAATCAGGAAGCGCGACGATCGTATCGATGGTGTTCTCCGGCGTCTCGATCGTGATTCTTACATGATCCTTATAACGACTCGCCTCGATATCGTACTCGATATACTCGGAAGGTTCTGCCTTATCCTTCTTAAGTCTCGCATCATCCTTTCTCGGGATGATATCGACCTTCATGTTACGGGCTTTGGTGCTTATGTATTTGCCATCGAACCAGATCTCCGCGAACTCTAAGTAATGGAGATTTCTGATCTTACGGTCGTCCTTATGAACACAGCCGTCGAACGCATCGAAGAGGATTATCGCTGGCAGTGAATTCTTCGGCACAGCGCCCTCGTTCACCTTGTATCTTAAGTGGATATTCGTTACCGAATCGACGATCTTCAGACCGTCACTGACAACACCCTTATAATCGCCGAACTTGATCTGCTTAACCTTTGTAAGATCGACAGACTCCGCACCTTCAAGATCGCTGTCCTCGACAGCCTGGAACTTATAATCCGTATCCTGATCGATAATCTCTACCATGGCCGCTGAGAATCTCGGATCGAACTGCTTGCCGGCGCCGCTTATGAGAAGCTCTCTGACTCTTCCCTGCGGCATGGGGCCTCTGGTTCTCTTCGGAGAAGTCATGCTGTCGTATACATCAGCGACCGTAACGATTCTTGCATACAGAGGAATCTTCTCACCCTTAAGTCCGTCAGGATAACCCGTGCCATCGAATCTCTCATGGTGATGCAGTGCCGCATCCTGAAGATAGGGATAATCACTTATCGATGCTAAGATCTGCGCGCCGAGTCGTGTATGCTGCTTGAATATCTCTCTATCAGCCTCTGTCGGCGCGTGCTCTCTTTTAAGCAAAGAGTCAGAGATACTTACCTTACCGATATCGTGAAGAAGTCCTGAGAAGAACGCCTCCTCACATGTCCTGGCATCAAGTCCTGCCCTCTGCGCGATCATGCGTGAATACTTGGCAACACGCTCAGAGTGACCTTTACAGTACTCGTCTCTTACATCGACCGCACTCGCGATGGCCGTTGAAGCCTGGATGAACGCGTGGAGAATAATCGTCTTCTCTTCGATCGCAGTGTCGAGCTCTATACGGGTCTCCGCACTCATCGTATCCGCACTCTCCTTCTGTGCGAACAGATACAGCAAAACAGATGTTCCTACCAACGAGATATTGATAAGAGCCAGACCGTAGAAGTAGTACTGGATGACCGCTGCGATGACCGGCAGTATGAAGAACAGAACGAGCGAGATGCGGTGTCCTCTCGACAGCCTCTTGTAGTAGTTAACTAATAAGGAGAACTGCAGTGCGACGATCAGAAACGGAACGACATACGACAGGAAGAACAGATCTCCTCGCTGATAATTATTCTGAGCATCGATCGTGTAGTAGAAGCCCGTAAACTGTGAAGCTACGACCATGATCCAGCCGATCAGTGCGAGGATCTCTACTATGCGAAGTCTTCGCGGAATCCTCTTTAATCCCATCTCAGTAAGCGCCAGATTTCTAAGATAAAGATTCAGCGCGTGCAGATAGCAGATCATCAGGAAGAATACGAGGAAGTTCGATACTCTTACGAGAACTCCTCCGGTTGCACTCGGATCGCCTTTGTAGAAATATGCGAGACGGTCAAACAACAGCATGAGGCCTGCTGTCAGCTCGAGATAAACAAGAGGAATCTTCCTCTTCTTAGGAAGAGTTCTCGAGAATCCCGCGAGAGCAGCGAACGTGATACACACGCCTGCGAGCGCGACCATCAGACCCAGTTGAAAATTCTGCAGGAACTCAATCATTGTCTTTTCCTTCTCTCGGCTTTAACATCATCTGCTCGGGCAAGTGATTCATGATTGTTTGCTCGAGCATCTCAGGATCGACCGGCTTAACCAGATATCCGTTATAACCCATCGACTTGAAGTATTCGTCTCTCTCGATCGCAGTGTTCGTCGTAAGTGAATAAAGCGGAATCTCAGGGAAACTCTCTCTTATCTTCGCGACAGCTTCCGTTCCCTCGATACCCGGCATCAGGTCGTCGAGGAATACGATGTTGTAGCCACCGTCCTTAAGCTTGCTTAAAGCATCCTCACAGGACTTGGAGACCGTGATGAG
>OCTX012280759.1_pt1 | contig 15924 bp, 12 predicted proteins | sample 1539691 | NCBI WGS metagenome assembly OCTX01 (sample SAMN02144231, study PRJEB22623) | gut metagenome | biome: sheep rumen | host: Ovis aries | place: New Zealand | reverse complement strand
CTGTGGCAATCAAGTCTGACCCTGCTGTTTCCCAGGACGAGTGCGAGGCGTAAACGACGATATTGTGCCTTCTGTTGGCTTCTTGGCGGTTGGAGTTAATGACATCAATTATAATGAAAGCGAGGTATACTCACGATGAGAATGCATGTCATAATTACAGTTTTGCTGTTTGTGGTGACTTGCGCGGGGGGTGCAAGCGGACACGAGAATTGCGAGACCAATGAGTTGATCAGGAAGATGCTTGGCCCGTTGCTTGCCAAGACAAGACTATCAGGCGATCGTATAGTCAGGATGCCGAGATCCGTTTCAAACCAGGCAGAATTTTTCGCTGGAGACGATCAATGGACAGAAGCGGAGAAACGCGGGGCGTTCGACTGGTATCTGTGGCATTTGACGGCTACCGCAATGCCTGTTAGGGATGGCATAATGCAGAGTGGCAACGGGAGAAATCCAATTGCAGTCGCCGCTTTTAAGCAATGCGCGGCGATGTCGTATACGAATGCCCTACCAGCAGTCGAGGCATATGCCGTGGGCGACGATATGCCAGCAAGGAAGGAGTCGATGGAGCTTGTCTTCATGTGGCATGGTCTGGATGAGTGGCTTGTGTCATTTGCCAATGGGGTCATCACCAACTCTGCCAAATATTCAGATTCGGAGCGAAACCTCGCGGGCAGAAGATTCTGTGACAGATTGAAACTGTCATTTCAAGAAGGGATGACAAATTCGCCAGCGTGGAGTGTTGGAGTGCAGGCAATGTATGAAAACAGGACCAGCATCGCGTGTGCTGTAGCTATTGATTCTATGCTTGTGGACTGCATCCTCGAGTATGGAACAAGCACGAATCGACTCGCGTGTGCAAATGCAATTGTCGCAAACACAAATGCATGGGAGAACTGCCGCGCGTATTTTGAGAATGTTACCAATACCATCAACGAACTTGTGGCCTATCCTGAGGCGAACCTGCCGGATTGAAGGGTGAACGAACAGGCGGGGCTCCGCGAAAGCGTTATAAAACGCCTCTTGCACGGCGAGGAGGGCTCGCGGCGATTTTGCCGCGGTTTTGCTTGTCTAAAGTGTCATTTTCCCGCCGCAAAACTTTTTTACGATTTAAGATTAGATTTAAGATTCGTTTGGTAAAATGGTTGTGAACTCGGCGACATGGACATGCACTAAACGCGCTAAAAGGTTTTAGCCGTGTAGAACATGTAGAACGGGTAGATAGATGAAAGAAAGTCGAAAGGTTTATGGCTGGCTGGTCCGCGACAGAAATGCCGCGGTAGGGTGTTCGTCCATGTGGGCATGGCGGGGTATGGTGTCTTCCAGACAGTGGAAATTAGGTCTGACCTGTTTTCCACTAAAAGTCTTAGCCGTGTAGAACATGTAGAACGGGTAGAATTATGGAAGAAATTTGCATTTTAGCCAAGTTGTCAAAAGTATAAATGATATAATATGTGCTATATGAAGCTGGGCAGATATAGGGAAAGCAGCAAGCCAGTCGCAATGTGCGACCGGTCTGCTCTGTTCGGCTTCACGAAGCTAGATTCTGCAGAAATTGTAAGGAATGAAGAAGAGGGTGTGAAATGGCTGTGAATGACAAAAAGCGAGATGCTGGGAAGACCATTCAGGAGAAGGCCAATGTCCTGTGGGATGTGGCCAATTCTCTTGCGGGGCTTTACAAGCCGCATGAATATGGTCTTGTGATTCTGCCGATGGCGGTGGTGAAGCGTTTTCACGACTGCCTTTTGCCGACATACGCCAAGGTGCAGAAGGAATATGCTGCGAAGAAGCATCTTCAGGTGAAGGAGGCATTTCTCAAGGCGGCGTCGGGTTACAATTTCTACAACACTTCCAAGTTTACTTTCGAGACGCTCCTTGCCGACCCGAAGAACATCGCCGCCAACTTCCGCGACTACCTGAACGGCTTTTCGGAGAATGTGCGCGATGTCCTTGAGCAGATGAAGTTCGAGGATCAGATAACGACGATGGAAAAAGGAGGCGTTCTCTACCAGGTGATCTCCGACTTCAATTCCGCAAAGGCCGACATGTCGCCTGAGAAGGTGGCGACAAACGACATGGGCTACATCTTCGAAAACCTCGTCGCCCGATTCTCCGAGAGTTATGACGAACAGGCCGGAGCCCACTTCACTTCCCGCGATATCATCTACCTCATGTGCGACCTGTTGACTGTCTTCGGCACAGGCGCGAAAGGCGCGTCGAAGACTGTCTATGATATGACGATGGGAACATCGCAGATGCTCACCTGCATGGAAGACCGTCTTCGGGAAGTCGATTCCACAATCGAGGTGACGAACTTTGGGCAGGAATTCAATCCGTTTACCTTCGGCATCGCCAAGGCCGACATGCTGATTCGCGGCGGCAACCCCGACAACATGCGCTATGGCAACACGCTCTCTGACGACAAGTTCGGCGGGTTCAAGTTTGACTATGTGATTTCCAATCCGCCGTTTGGCATTGACTGGAAGGTCGAGGCAAAGGATGTTGAAGCAGAAGCCGCGAAGGGCGATGCTGGGCGCTTTGGCCCCGGCCTTCCGTCGAAGAGTGACGGCCAGATGCTGTTTCTTTTGAATGGTATTTCCAAGCTCAAGGATGATGGGCGCATGGCCATAATTCAAAATGGCTCTTCGCTCTTTTCGGGCGATGCCGGCAGTGGCCCGAGCGAGATACGCCGCCACATCATCGAGAACGACTGGCTTGAGGCGATAGTGCAGCTGCCGAACGACAGCTTCTACAACACCGGCATCGCGACTTATGTGTGGGTGATCACGAAATCTAAGCCGATGGAGCGCAAGGGCAAGGTGCAACTCATTGATGCCTCGAAGTGTTGCGAGCCGCGCAGAAAGTCGATTGGCAACAAGCGCGTCGACATAACCGAGGCCTGCCGCGAGTTGATTGTAAAGGCGTATGGCGACTTCAAGACTCGAAACTACCGTTTCGAGCACGGCACAGGGGGCGGTCTGTCCAGTGCGCGGAACGGTCTGTCCAGTGCTCAGGGCGGTAGCCCTGAGATACTCTGCAAGAGCCATATCTTCACCAACCGTGCCTTTGGCTACACGAAGATCGTCGTTGAATCGCCGCTGGTTGAAGGTGGCAAGAAGGTGATAAAGAAGGGCAAGGCGGTGGCCGACCCCTCAAAGCGCGACACCGAGAATGTGCCGCTGGGCGAAGACATCGGCGAGTATATGAAGCGCGAGGTCTTGCCCTATAACCCCGATGCTTGGGTCGATGGCGCGAAGAGCAAAGTCGGCTATGAAATACCTTTCACGCGAACCTTCTACGAATACAAGAAGATCGAGCCGTCCGCCGATATCGCAAAGCGCATCAAAGAGCATGAATCGCGCCTCGCGGCAACGCTCGACAAGCTCTTCGGGGAGGGCGATCGCTAATGGCGCGGAAGATGCGAGATAGTGGCGTCGCGGTGGGGAAGAATTTTCACGCAGAGGCGCAGAGAGGCAGAGGCGCAGAGAAGATGAAGCCCTCGGGCATTCCCTGGATCGGCGAGATCCCAGAAGGGTGGGAGGTGGGACGAGTAAAGAATAGTTTTTATCACACAAAGGAAGTTGTAAAAGAAAGAGCCGCTGAATTTGATAGACTTGCTTTGACGCTGCAAGGTGTTATTAAACGTCCTAAAGAAGATACAAATGGATTGCAGCCCAAAGAGTTTGAGGGGTATCAAATATTGCGCAAAAATGAATTGGTGTTTAAGTTGATTGATTTGCAAAACATATCAACGAGTCGAGTCGGACGCTCGTCATATGATGGCATTGTCTCTCCTGCATACATTATCTTGCATCCCCGTGATAACTCATGCACAGCTTTTGCATGTTATTACTTCATGTCGATGTGGATGCATAATATATTTCAGACTTTAGGGGGAGATGCGGTAAGGAGTTGCTTGAATGCAAGTGATTTGTTAAATGTTCCTCTGCCTCTTCCTCCCATTGCCGAGCAGAAGGCGATTGCCGATTATCTTGACGAGAAGTGCTCGGCGATTGATGGGGCGGTTGACGAGTTGAAGCGCGGCATAGAGGATTGCAAGGCGTGGAAGAAGGCGATTATTTTCGAGGCTGTGACAGGCAAACGGCAGATTGGTTTTAACGCAGAGAAGCAAAGAGGCAGAGTGGCAGAGCGGCCAATGCGCGACACCGGCATCCCATGGATAGGCGAAGTTCCAGAGGGGTGGGAAGTGATGAAAGGGAAATATTTGTTCTCGGCGCGATCTGGTGATGCGATTCGCAATGAAATATTAGCAGATAACGGAACATATCCTGTCTATGGCGGAGGTGAAGTGATTGGCTTTGCTGACAACTGGAATTGTGATGCAAATACTGTTTTAATTGGACGGGTTGGGGCACGGTGTGGTTGTGTCACGTTGCTAAGAAATCAGGCATGGGCTACCGATAATGCATTGATAATTTCTACAAATAAATGTGTACGATATATTACTTACCTTTTGATTGGGGCTAATTTGAATCAGTTTAATTCTTCCAACGCTCAGCCACTAATCACAGCTGGAAAAATTAAGAATCTACCATTCCCTTTTGTGTGCGATTTGAGGGAGCAGCAAGCGATTGCCGATTATCTTGACGAGAAGTGCGCAGCGATTGATGCGCTGGTGGCGGAGAAGGAGGAACTTATCGCCGATCTCGAGGCCTACAAGAAATCACTCATCTTCGAGCTCGTAACCGGCAAGCGTGAGGTGGCGTAATGGAGAGCCAAGAACTTCATCTTTCTGGCATGTGGAAAATTCCGGGGGAGAAAGCCAGGGCGGGTATTTTGATATGCAATGACACCGCGCGGACAATACGTCTGAAGGTGCAAGAATATTGCCCTCGCGGCAGTGATCATGATTTAAATTATTGGCCACGAGTGAAAGATCTTGGGCTGGTTATTGGTAATGTTGGAGTTGATGGCAAAATGGTCTTGTGTGGATGCAAACCACAACTACTAAGAGCCAATAGGGCAAGAGGGGGTCGGGTATATGAATTTGAGATTGCGGCAGATTATGCTTTTCGGGATTACAAGCTAGGGAAAAAGCATATTATAACGATGAAAGGTGTCAGCGTTGATTTCGGGGAAATCCTGGCATGGACGCGCACAAGTGCATATCAACTCGATATGTCAAACCATGATGAGGACTTTTGGTTGCATAGATGGAAGTCGAAAGAATTTGGATATAAGTTTTCGCTGCCAAATGGTGGAGTGGTGTCGTTCTTGCCGTATGATGGTCGTCCTGGCGCAGTAATGATATCACGAGAGGTTGTTCTGTCCCAAGGAGTAAGAACTGGATTGTATTATAAGACTTCGCGCGAATGGGTATTAATTAGGGATGATATTGAACTCGTCAGGCACCTTGTTGAATTTGCTATGACAACTAGGGTTGGGATAATTGAGGCATCCTTCTCGCAGGCGCGTGATAAATGGTTTCGGAAGAAATTTGAACCAAAAGACTATAAGCAGATTCTTTTGGGTGATAAGATAGTTGGTAAGACACGTATTCCTCGTGACGAGGACATGGTTTTTACTTTGCCGGAACTGATGGCGGTCATCGCCAAGACAAAGCGGAGATGGCGAAAGAACTTTGGTGATTTGAGACTTGCGTTTAAGTTGTATGATGAAGTTATTCGGAAGGAGTCAGATGGGGTTGAGGGAACATTTGTAAGGTTAGTTCAACTTCTTGAGCATCTTCATTCGCTGATTTTCTCAGATAAGATGAGTTTGTATGAAAAACGAATGCGTGAGGTCTGGGGCGATGATGATAAAATGTTTGAATGCGAGAAGCGCCGTTTGTGCGGAACTCGTAATCCAGACAGACCCAACCTTAAAATGCGCATATATGAAATGACTCGTAATAATAGGAAATGGTTGGTTGCCAATCCAATTGGAGATGATGGCATTGCTTTTGCGGAAAAGGTTGCGAAAACCAGGCATTATTTTATACATCATAACGTAGTTGATGAGCCGAAGTCATTCCCCGCAGACAAGGTTGAAGAGGTAATTTGGTTCCTTCGTTCGCTTGTTCGATATCATATTCTACGCAAACTGGGCTTTAGTGAGGACTTTGCGCTTAGACGCATGGGGTGGAGCGAAGATAGCTCTCGAGAATTGCTCTCGCTAATTCATCAGCCTATTGGCGAGGAGAAAATCAATGTTTAGATAGAGGATTGGTTGTTGACATGTCTTAATCATAAGGAGACCGAACAATGAAAAGAACAGAACTTGTAAGTGAAATTAATAGTGTTGTCAATTTCATCAAGGACTTCAAGACAGAAGCATTGCTGCCTGTTTTTGAGGCAGTTGTAAATTCTATACAGGCGATAGAAGATCGTAAGGGACTTGGTGATAATGGAGAAATCATTGTTATAATTAACCGAGATAGGCAAGGTGATTTGTTTGGGGCAGAGGGAAGACGCGAACCTGAGATTGAGTCATTTGAGATTATTGATAATGGTATTGGGTTTACAAAAGAAAATTTTGATTCATTTATGAAGGTCGGATCTAAGTATAAGATTGAGCGAGGAGGAAAAGGGGTAGGTAGATTTACATGGTTGAAGGCATTTAAGAGTGTTAAAATTGACAGTGTATACTTAGACAAGAATGGTGTCAAGAAGGGTAGGACGATTGACTTCTCAATGGATTTCATTGCGGACAAAGACTATGTGCCTACTGGCGATGCCCCTATACAGACTTGCGTCAAGCTTGATGGATTTTTAAAGAAGTACAAGTCCTCTCCATCTGCTTGCCGTACAGGCAAGAAAATAGCACAGCGCATAACGGAGCACTGCCTTTATTATTTTATTACGAATAAATGTCCTCGTGTTTCTGTTGTAGACAAGAGACCAGATGGAAAAGATGAGAAGTACGAGTTAGGGGATATATATAAGGGTATTAGCGATCATCTTAAATCTGAACCGTTGCCAATACTTGGGAAGAATTTTGTGCTTTATCATCTCAAGATATATGGTACTAATGCATACAACATGCATAAGATGGTCTTGTGTGCCAACGGAAGAGAGGTTGAGACATTTGATTTAAAAAAGGATCTTGGACTTGGATCGCAGTTTGATGACGCCGATAAGAAATTTACATATGCTGTATATGTCACAAGCCCCTATCTTGATGCGCATGTGTCAGCAGATCGTATGAATTTTGAGTTGAGTGATGAAGATACACCAGCAATCGAAGACTCCCCGATTGGTTTAAATAGAATAAAAATGGCTATTGTGGCGGTCGCAAAAAAACATCTTGCGCCATACCTCGAAAGACTGGCACAACGGAGAATAGAGGTTGTTGATGACTATGTGTCAAATAGGAATCCAGCGCTTCGTTTTGTTTCTCACTACTGCCCAGAAGCTATTGAAGAGATCGACCCTAACACAGATGATGCTCGCATAGACGAGGTGTTATATTCATACAAGGGAAAAGCAGAATTCAAAATTCGAAAGAAAAGCGCAGAATTATTGCGGACGCATAGTGAAGATCATGCGAAAATCATAGAGGATATTACAAAGATAGAAGGTGATATTGAAAATGTTCAGAAAGATAACTTGGCAAACTATGTAATTTTTCGCAAGTTGATTATCGATCTTTTGGAGCGCAAACTAGCTCTTTGTCCTGATGGAAAATATGAAAAAGAGGAGGTAATACACGACATCATTATGCCACGCAAATTGACATCGAATGAAATAAATGTAGAGGGGCATAATCTATGGTTGATTGATGAGCGACTGACTTTTCATAGTTTTGCCGCATCAGATAAGCCATTAAACAAGATTGGTGATTCCAAATCGGAAGATAGGCCAGATATAGTTGTTGTTTCAGAGGTAGATAAAGTTTCGCGTGTCGCACGGAGTGTGGCAATTATCGAGTTGAAGCGCCCAGAACGGAGTGAATATCAGGAGCCAATTACCGAACAAGTCTATAGAATGCATGACGAAATAAAGAGTGGGCGTACAGTTAATCCGCAGACCGGACACAAGATATTAGTAGATGAAGCTACGCGTTATTATTGCTATGCATTATGCGATTTCAACGAAAGGATATTAAAGGCCGTAAAATATGGCGGCTATCAGGAACTGCCCGGAAGATATGGATATTTCAAGTATAACTCAGAACTTAAATTGACGTGTTATATTATCCGTTATGATCGAATAGTTGCAGATGCAAGGCAACGGAATTTCGCATTCTTTGAAAAGCTTGGAATAAACGATTAACCATATGCGAAAGTGATTTCTATGTGGGACGTTTTAAGAGAAGGAAACGATAAATAAGAGAGTAGATTCCAAGCAGATGGGTAACGGGCGATAAGTATATGGCGATAAGGTTAGAGACTAAGCATTCAATGCTGAGGCGGTGCCGAGGTTGGGATTACTGCCAGCCGTGCATTTACCAGATTACGCTTGTCTTGGCCGATCGCAAATCAAAGGCGCTGGGGCGGTTGGTAATCTTGGGACAGAAAAACTTGGCGCTACCGCGCCAAGCTCATGACAGACCGCTCTCGGCAGAGGACAGGGCGCTTCAAGCACTGGATAAAACGCTCGCGGTACAGAACGGGTCGCTCGGCTTAGTGTCTGTCACGGCGGCACCAAGTTTAGAGGCCGCCGCCTCAAGCTATATCGCCCTCACTCCGGCGGGCGAGGCGGTCAAGGACGAGTTTTTGAGAATTGGCGAGCATCATCCTGAGATCAAGCCGCTGTTTATTCAGGTAATGCCCGACCACGTTCATTTTATCATTCATGTGACAAAGCCGATGGCGCGGCCTCTTGGCCAAGCGATGGCGGGCTTCAAAGCGGGCAGTTCAAAGGCCGCCATTGGCAAGGGCGGGCTTTGGGCAGAGGGGTTCCAAGATACGATTCTCTTTCACGAGGGGCAGCTCGACTCGATGTTTACTTACCTTCGCGACAACCCACGTCGCCTCGCAATAAAGCAGCTTTTCCCCGAGTTGTTTAGGGTTAGGAATGATTTGTGCTTGAAGCTGCCGCGTCAAGACTCGGGAAACCGAGAGCTGCCGCTCTCGGCACATGACAGGCCGTTTCGAGAACAGAACAGATCGCTTCAAGCACAGGATAGGCCGCTCCCGGCAGAGGACAGGGCGCTTTGTTCGGTGCTCGGTGCGGGAGCGCCGAGCATTAAGGCTCATTTCTCGGCCATTGGCAATCTCTTTCTTCTCGATTCGCCGAATATCGTTCAGGTTCAGTGCTCTCGCGCCTACCTCGCCTACAAGCGCGTTCCGAAACCAGGCGGCGGGCGCAAGATCGCCCACGATGCCGCTGGCGTTCCGATTATAGAAAAGACCACGCCCGAATTTGAAGAGAAGCGCGACGAACTGCTCGCCGCCGCAAAGCACGGCGCGGTTTTGATTTCGCCTTGCATCTCTGACGGCGAGCGCGAGATCGCGCGGCTTGCTTTCGCTGCGTCGTTGCCAATGATTGCGCTTCGAAATATGGGCTTCTCGCCGCTTTACAAGCCAGGCGGCAAGCTCTTCGACAAGACGGCGAACGGCAAGCTTCTTTTGCTCGCTCCCGCCGCTTGGCCTTACTCGACGAGCGAAAAGCCGATGACGCGCTTCGACGCCTGTGCATTAAATCGCATAGCCCAGCTGATTGCAGGCGATGGCGCTGCTGTGATAAACTATAAAGGCATGCAGCCCAAGGACATCGACCGCCTCGTGCGTGAGGCAGTCGCCAAAGGAGGTGTCTGACAATGGCTAATAACGAACACCAATTTGAAAGCGACATAGAAGCGCTGATGACTGGCGAGCTTGGCTGGTCGAAAGCAAGGAAACTTGGCGCTGCCGCGCCAAGCACAGAACATAGCGAAAAGGCGCTTGACCTTGCAACGCTCGTAAAGTTCGTGAAGGCGAGCCAGCCGAGGGAATGGGCGTTCTTTGTGAAGGCATGTTCTGGGCTTGATCCTGAAAGCGAATTCTACAAGAAATTTGAGGATGCCGTTGCCACGGAAGGAATGATAGACGTTCTTCGCAACGGCTTCTATGCGAACGGCAAACATTTTTCGATTTGCTATTTCAAGCCGGAGAACAGGCTCAACGAGACGGCGCTTGCCAACTACGAGAAGAACATCTGCGAGTTTCATCGCCAATGGCACTACAGTGCGAGCGAGACGGCAAAGAGCGTGGACGTGATGCTTTCGGTCAACGGCATCCCGCTTGTAGCCATTGAGTTGAAAGACCAGTTTACAGGGCAGACGGTCGAGAACGCCAAGGTGCAGTGGATGACCGACCGCAACCCCAAGGAGAGCGCGTTTCGACTCAACCACAGGGTGCTTGTTTTCTTCGCCGTCGACTTGAACGAGGCGTGGATGACGACGCAGCTTGCGGGCGAAGAGACTCGTTTTCTGCCTTTCAACCAAGGTTCGGCTGGCGCGGGCGAAGATGGCGGCGCGGGAAACCCTCCATGGAACTTGGCGCTACCGCGCCAAGCACAGGACAGACCGTTTCGAGCACAGCACTTAGGCCCGAAGGCGCCCACCGATTATCTTTGGCGTGATGTCTTGGCGAAAGACTCGCTTCTCGACATCCTTCAGAAGTTTGTCAACTACGAGGCGAAAGAGAAGCGACTTGTTTTCCCGCGCTTCCACCAACTCGATGTCGTGAGAAAGCTCATCAACGATGTGAAGGCGCATGGCAGCGGGAAGAACTATCTTGTGCAACATTCGGCGGGGTCGGGAAAATCAAATTCGATTGCGTGGATTGGCTACCGTCTTGCCAGTCTCTTCAACGACGAAGACAAGCCGGTGTTTAATTCGGTAATCATAGTCACTGACAGGCGCGTTCTCGACAAGCAGTTGCAGAACACAGTGATGAGTTTCAATCCGAAGCTTGGCGAAGTGGCGGTGATTGACGAGAAGAAGCATGCAAAAGACTTGCTCGCGGCGATTGACGATGGCAAGCGGATAATAGTCTCGACACTGCAGAAGTTCCCTGTGATTTTCAAGGACGTAAAGAGCGTCGAGGGAAAGCGGTTTGCCATTGTGGTTGATGAGGCGCATTCTAGCCAGACAGGACAGAGCGCGGCAAAGCTGAAGATCGCACTTGCAGATTTGAGAGAGGCAGTTGCCGAATACGAAGCTGAGACTGGCAAGAAGATAGACAAGGACGACCTTGACTCGCCTGAGACGCAACTTGCGCTTATGATGTGCACGCATGGCAAGCACAGGAACCTTAGCTACTTCGCTTTTACGGCGACGCCAAAGGATGTGACGCTCGACATCTTCGGAACGCGGCAGAGAAACGGTTCCTTCCGACCGTTCCACACCTATTCGATGCGGCAGGCGATAGAGGAAGGGTTCATCCATGATGTGCTCGCCAACTACACGACCTACAAGACATGCTACGAGATTGTAAAGGCGACTGCGGACAATCCAGAAGTACCTGTTAGCGAGGCGGCGAAGACAATCAAGAAATACAAGAACCTACATCCAAAGAACTTTGCCGAGAAGAGCGCAGTTATTGTCGACACTTTCCTTTCCGTCACCCGAAGGAAGTTTAAGGGCGCGAAGATGATGGTTGTTACTGACTCGCGGCGCGCTGCGGTCAGGTATTTCTTCGCGCTGCAGGAGGCCTTGAAGGATCGCGGGCAAGGAGCGGTCAAGGTGATGGTCGCGTTTTCTGGTCAGATTGAAGATCCGCCGAAGAGTGGAACGATCCACACGGAAGAGAGCCTTAATGCGGTTTCTATGGGTAAGACCGTGAAGGAGTCGCAGACGAAAGCCGTATTCCACAAAGAGGGCGACATCCTTGTTGTGGCGGAAAAGTACCAGACGGGTTTTGATGAGCCGCTTCTCCACACGATGATCGTGGATAAGAAGCTCCGCGATGTAAAGGCAGTGCAGACACTTTCCCGCGTGAACCGCATTCATCCAGGGAAGACTGACACCTACATCCTCGACTTCGTGAACACTGACGCGGAGATCAAGGAAGCGTTCCAGCCCTACTATCAGGAAACAGGGCTTGCGGAAGAAATCAATATCGACCTTGTCTTCAAGAAGCGCAAGGAGATAAGAAAGGTCAACCTTTATTCCGAGGCCGATATTGAGGCGGTGAATAAGATACATTTCGCCGGTGGCGGTAAGAAGAATGCATCCGTGCAAGGGCAGATCGCAGGGGCGCTTACGCCTGTCGTCGGGAAGTATAACGCGCTCACGGCAAAGGAACGATCTCTTTACAGAAGGAATGTTCGCTCTTTCGTGCGCTGGTACAACTACTTGACGCAGATCACGCGTCTTTTTGACGACGAGATTCAGAAAGAACACACGTTCCTAACTTATCTTGAGCATCTTCTCCCGCCGGACGCACACGAAGTGGTCGATCTGGAAGGGGCGGTGAAGCTCAAGTATTACAAGTTGAAGGAAACGTTCTCAGGCGCAATAGAACTTGAGAAGAAGCCGTCCATTTTTGACGCGCCGAAACCAAAGCCCGCGACAGTAATGACACAGGCGCGGTCGCTGCTGCAAGAGGTGATAAACGCGATCAACGAGGCGTATGCGGGAGACTTTACCGACTCTGATCTTGTTATTGTCGAGATGGTGCTACCGAAGGTGCTTTCCAGCGCGAAGCTCAAGAAGGCGGCGACGGCCAATGAGCGAAATGTTTACATCGAGGGCATCTTCCCTGGTGTTCTCGACCAGATTGTTCTTGATGCATATCGAGAGAACGACAAGGCATTTGACGCGCTCTTGAATGACAAGGCCAAGTATCTTGCTTTCCTGAAAGCTCTTGCGGACATAAGCTATGTAGAGTTCAAGAAGAAACGCATGGAAAGCAAGAAGTGGGATGGCTGGGGAGATGTGGTGAGCGATGTAGCCGAGGATCTGCGGTTCCGTGAGTATTTGCCGCTCTATTCGCTTCGCGCGGCGTGCGGCGTGTTGGGCGATGGTGAGATTATAGAGCCGGAGGGCTGGGTCAAGGCCGAGGGCATAGGAAGACTCGACAAGACTATGGTTGTCGTTCACGCAGAGGGCGATTCGATGGAGCCGACAATCCACGGCGGCGATCTCTGCGTTGTAAGAAAGATTGGCGGCGGAAATTACGACGACCAAATAGTTCTTGTCCAGAGAAACGACAAGGCGGCAGACCCTGAATCTGGCGGCGCGTATTTGTTGAAGAAGCTTGTCAAGAAGGGCGGTAAAACTCTGCTCCGTTCAATCAACCGCGAGCATCCCGACATCTCAATCGACCACGATGATGACATAACCATTGTCGCGTCACTGCATAAGGTGCTTCACAGATAGTCAGGTGGAAGATTGCGTATATGGCGATGCCACAGAGAGACGAAACGATTGAGGAAATCAAGCGGCTGGATGCGCTGCTTGAATACGCCGTCATGCATGATGACGAAGCCGAGGCCGCCCGCCTTCGCGCAGAGCTGGCGAGATTGGTGGAGAAGGTGTAGCGCGACAGATTTGCCGCGGTCGATCTGCTCGGTCTTCATTTGTGTCTTGCTCAGTTCACGTCACATATTGCAATATGTGACGTGACAAGCTTTTGGAAGGGCTCTACGTGAATCCCGTCGGCGCTTTTGCCGTCTCGCAGCGTCTTTTGCTGTGTCATCTCCCCGCCGTCGCTTACCACCGCATTTATATAAATCCGGTGGTAGTTTCTCGCGTCGGATTTGCCGCGGTTTTCTGATAGACGGCGGATGCGGTTTTATGGTACCATATGTGTGCTCTCCGGAATTGAACTCCGTGGCGACGGAGGTACGAACTGGAGCCATGAAAGCCGTGGGTTGAAACTGATCTAGTCCTGCTGAGAACGGATCGAAAAGCCCGAAGGGTGGGCGGACGGTCCGGGAGGGGGTGTTGACGTCGGGAACTACGGCTGCCGATTTGGAATGCGAGGAGGAGGCTTCCTCCGCGGGCTTGAGCGCAAGGATGCGCGGCCTAAGCGTCGTCGGCATTTGGCGAGGCATCGCCTATTCCGAAAATGCGCCTTAGGCGTATTGTACCCTGTGACCGGCGTTCGGTCGCGCAATGCGCCGGCACAATGGAAAGGAATAGGACAATGAAAAAATCAACCGGACTTCGGGCGATAGACATCGCAGCCGTTCAATCGCGCATGCTCACGATACGCAATCAACAGGTGCTGCTTGATCGCGATGTCGCCGCGCTGTATGGCGTGCAGACAAAGGAAATCAACCAGGCGATACGAAATAACCCTGGGAAGTTTCCCGAAGGATTCGTGTTTAGAATGAATGGCGAGGAGTTCGCAAATTGGAAGTCAAAAATTTTGACCTCCAATTTGTCCGAAGGTGAAATCGCCGGACTGCGAATGGGGCTGCGCCGCGCGCCGTATGCATTGACTGAACGCGGCCTTTACATGTTGGCGACGATTTTAAAAGGTGACATTGCCACTCGTGCTACGCTTGCTATTGTGAATACCTACGCCCAAGTGCGGTCGATGGTTCGAGACATGGAGGCGATACAGGCGGAGAAGGCGGGATCTCCGGAGCAGGCGAGCCTTCTGACTCGCGCCGGACATAAGCTTGCCGGGCTTATTGGTGACAACCTATCCACCGAGTCGAGGAAGACGACAATCGAGCTTAATCTCGCATTGCTCAAGATTACGCATGAAGTAACGCAAAGGAAGGAGACGGAACGATGAGAATAATGGCGACATCAGATTTGCACGGTAATCTTGAGGGCCTCGATCCCAGGGGCGCAGACGTGGTTGTCCTTGCTGGCGACATTGCCCCGTTGCGTGGTCGCGGCGTATGGCACATCAACGACCAGAAGAAGTGGATCAACAAACGCTTCCGCGAATGGACGTCATCGTATCCTGACATCCAGTTTGTGGTGATTCCTGGCAATCATGACTTCTATCCCATCGCACATATTCTTTTCAAGGGTGTGGGCATAGACTGGGGTTTTGACTTTTCGCCTAACGTTCATTTCCTCGGCGATGAGGGAACGGAAGTCGATGGCCTGAAGTTCTATGGAACACCATGGGTGCCGATAATCTCCTATTCATGGGCGTTTGAAGGCGAACATGATACGCTTGTTAAATGGTTCTCGAAGATTCCGTCGGGGATAGATGTTCTCGTCACGCATTCGCCGCCACGTATTCCCGACAGCGATATTGACCGTTCGCTCCAGACGGACTCGGAACATTTTGGATCGTCCGAGCTGGCAGCGGCAATCAGGAAGAAACGGCCACGATTCGTTTTCTGCGGTCACATCCACACAGGACAACATGGCGGGGTGGATTTTGGGACGAGCCGCATCTACAACGTCTCTCGTCTCGACGAACGCTACGAGATTGCCTATGAACCGACGTGGGTTGATGTGTGAGCCGAGGCCGTAGACCGCGCCCCGCCGAGCCGATCGCCGCGGGTGAGGCACAGAGGCCGGAGAGCTGATGGTCGCGGACGCGGAGGGTGTGTTTCGGCGGCATGCGAAGCGACGGTGAAAAAGACGGAAGCGACCCGATTTTGACGCGCCGCCATTTTGCCGAGAGGCTCGACGGCATGGGCAAAATGTAAAAGGCCGCAAAATCGATGTCGCCACCGGCTTTTCCACCGGAGCTTTGACGCGTATTCGCGGCAAAGCTAGCGAGCCCTAAGCCGAAACAGCACCCGAAGCGGGAGCAGCCATGCCATGCGACAATATGGTATAATACGCGGCATGAAAAAAGCGCAAAACGTTGTTGAGAAAATACTTTCTGCACATCTCGTCGAGGGCGATCCCGCGAAGGACCCCGAGCTCGGCATCCGCATCGACCAGACGCTCACCCAGGACGCGACCGGCACAATGGCCTACCTCCAGTTCGAGTCGATGGACGTGCCGCGAGTCAAAACCGACCTCTCCGTAAGCTACGTCGACCACAATACAGTCCAGATCGGCTTCGAGAACGCCGACGACCACGACTTCCTCCAGTCGATCGCCAAGAAGTAC
>OCTX012228487.1_pt1 | contig 15930 bp, 9 predicted proteins | sample 1539691 | NCBI WGS metagenome assembly OCTX01 (sample SAMN02144231, study PRJEB22623) | gut metagenome | biome: sheep rumen | host: Ovis aries | place: New Zealand | reverse complement strand
GGGGCGAATGATCCAGTTCAAATGATCAAAGGAGCATCAACATGAGATACGATTTTAAGAAGATTGAACCCAAATGGCAGAGAAAATGGGAAGATGCCGGTATTTTCAAGGCAGTGGATTTCAGTGAAAAGCCCAAATTCTACGGCCTGGTCGAGTTCCCCTATCCCAGCGGCGCAGGCATGCATGTCGGCCACATCAAGGCATATTCCAGTATTGAAGTTATTTCCAGAAAACGCAGAATGCAGGGGTACAACGTACTGTTTCCCATCGGTTTCGACGCCTTCGGTCTGCCCACCGAGAACTATGCGATCAAGACCAATACGCATCCCCGCATTATCACGGATAAAAACATTGAGAAGTTCTCCAATCAGCTCAAGAGTGTCGGTTTCTCCTTTGACTGGGACCGTGTGATCGACACCTCCAAAGATGATTATTACAAGTGGACCCAGTGGATCTTCCGCAAGCTTTTTGATCACGGCCTTGTCTTCCGTGACAAGACCCTCGTCAACTATTGCCCTTCCTGTAAAGTCGTCCTTTCCAACGAGGACAGCCAGGGCGGCAAGTGCGATATCTGCCACAGCGATGTCATCCAGCTCCCCAAGGATGTCTGGTACCTGAAGATCACCGAGTACGCCGACAAGCTCCTGACAGGTCTTGACACTGTCGATTACCCCGAAAATATCCGCCAGCAGGAAGTCAACTGGATCGGCAAGTCCACCGGTGCTTTCGTCAACTTCACGCTCAAGGATATTGACGAGAAGCTTGAGATCTATACAACTCGTGCGGACACCCTCTTCGGAGTCACCTTCATGGTCATGGCCCCCGAGCATCCGCTCATCGACAAGTACGCGGACCGCATCTCCAATATGGCCGATATCGAGGCTTATCGTGCGGAGTGCGCCAAGAAGACTGAGTTTGAGCGCACACAGCTGGTCAAGGATAAGACCGGTCTCAAGATCGAAGGTCTGTCCGCGATCAACCCCGTAAACGGCGAGGAAATCCCGATCTTTATCGCCGACTATGTCATGATGGGATACGGCACAGGAGCCATCATGGCTGTTCCTGCCCACGACCAGCGCGACTGGGAATTCGCCACCAAGTTCGGTGTTCCCATCATCGAGGTCATCAAGGGCGGCGACATCTCCAAAGAAGCCTACACGGGCGACGGCGAGATGGTCAATTCCGGCTTCCTCAACGGCCTGACCAATAAGAAGGACTCTATCGCGAAGATGGTCGAGTATCTTGTGGACAAGGGCATCGGCCATGCAGGCGTACAGTTCAAGATGAAAGACTGGGCCTTCAACCGTCAGCGTTACTGGGGCGAGCCTATTCCGCTCATTCACTGCCCCAAGTGTGGTGTTGTAGGTGTTCCTTATGAGGAACTTCCTCTGCGTCTGCCTGATGTCGAGGACTTCGAGCCCGGCGAAGACGGCCAGTCCCCGCTTGCCAAGATCGATTCCTTCGTCAACTGCACCTGCCCCAAGTGCGGCGGCGCAGCCAAACGCGAGACAGATACCATGCCTCAGTGGGCAGGTTCTTCCTGGTATTTCCTCCGCTACTGCGATGCCAACAACGACAAGGCTTTCGCGGACCGCAAAAAGATTGATTACTGGATGCCTGTCGACTGGTACAACGGCGGCATGGAGCACGTGACCAGACATCTGATCTACTCCAGATTCTGGCACCACTTCCTCTATGACATCGGCGAAGTCAATACCTCCGAGCCCTACATGAAGCGTTCCGCCCAGGGCCTCATCCTGGGACCGGACGGCGACAAGATGAGTAAATCCAAGGGCAATGTCGTGGATCCTCTGGATATCGTCGAGCAGTACGGCGCAGACACTCTGCGTGTCTATGTCCTCTTCATGGGCGATTACAGCAGCGCGGCTCCCTGGAGTGACAGCTCTGTCAAGGGCTGCCGCCGCTTCCTGGAGCGTGTTGCAGGCCTGACAGAGATCATGACCGACGGACCTTCTCCCACCAGCCTTGAGACATGCATGCACAAGACCATCAAGAAGGTCTCCGAGGATATCGAGGCGCAGAAGTTCAATACTGCCATCGCGGCACTGATGACTCTGGTCAACGACATCTATAAGGCCGGAAGCATCTCCAGGGATGACCTGATCACCTTCCTCAAGCTCCTTTCCCCCTTTGCTCCTCACCTCACTGAGGAAATTTACGCGAATATCGCGGGAGAGGATGCCGGCTTCCTTACTGTTTCCGCATGGCCGGAATTTGATCCTGCCAAGACCGTCGACGATATGATCGAGGTCGGCGTCCAGGTCAACGGCAAGGTCCGTGCAGCGGTCCAGATCGCCCGTGACGCGGATAAAGAGACTGCACTTGCAACAGCAAAAGCAAATGAACGTGTCGCCTCCTTTATGGAAGGCAAGAAGCTGATCAAGGAAATCTATGTCCCCGGCAAGATCATCAACTTTGTCGTGAAATAAGAAATCCGCAGAAGAGAAGCTGCCTTGATACAGTTTATAAGCAGTACAGTTTACAGGCGATACAGTTTACAGGCAATACAGTAGATATACAGCTTCCTGAAATAGATATAACTATGGAACTCCCGCAGGAAACAGAGGCCGCGGCGCCTCTTCCTGCGGGAGTTTTTTAAAACGGCTTGACTTTATTGTACTGGTTGTATACAATAATACATGCGTCTGTTTTGCAATGTTTCAATCTGCACAGGACGATGTTATATCGCACATAAGACTGACTGACACTGCGTCCATATCAGTATTCAGCTGTATTTTCCAAAAAACACAATACGCATCAGGGGGAGCGATCAATGGATGAGTTTGATTTGAAACGTGAGGTGACGGACAAATATTCTCTTCGCGGCAGGGTATTCACCAAAATCCGGGAGGACATCCTGAACGGCAGGTACAAAGAGCACGAGGAGCTGAAGGAGATCAAGATCGGTAAAGAACTTGGCGTCTCCAGGACACCGGTCCGCGAAGCTCTCAGGCAGCTCGAGCTTGAGGGCCTTGTGCAGATCATTCCTAACAGGGGTGCTTTTGTAACAGGTATCCAGGCCAAGGACGTCAAGGATATTTATATGATCCGGGCACGACTGGAAGCTTTGTGTGCACGCTGGGCGACAGAGAAGATCACAAAGGAACAGATGGAGGCCATGGAAGAGAATGTATATCTCGCGGAATATCACGCGGGAAAAGGGCATCTTGAACAGATGGTGGATCTCGACAGCCAGTTCCATCATATTCTATACAGTGCCTGCCATTCCAAGATGCTTGAACATCTGCTCATCGATTATCACCAGTATGTGCATCGCGTGCGCAAGAAAACGCTTTCCAGCATCAGCCGGGGAAATGCATCCAACAAGGAGCACCGCGCGATCATGGAAGCCATCCGTGCGGGAAAAGCTGACCTTGCGGAGCGTCTTGCGTGCGAACATATGCATAATGCATATGAAAACATGGAAAAAAACGGGCTGTATGATATTTACAAAGACGAAAACTAGCCTGAAAGATGTGTATGATGTTCAGAAGATCATGGTCAGCTCTTTATGATGTTTCTGAATCTTTGAAACATCTGACTTTGTCTGAATGAAATACAACCGGGCCGCCGGCCAAAACATAAACGGAGACTTGAGAAAATGACATTTCGCAATGTTCGGGATGTGCCGACAATACTTCGGACCCCTGTGAGTGACAATGATACTATGAGAGGATTGGATATGGCAAAGATTGTGATGAAAACACCGCTTGTGGAGATGGATGGAGATGAGATGACACGCATCATCTGGAAGATGATCAAGGACAACCTTCTTCTTCCATACATTGATCTCAAGACAGAATACTATGACCTTGGTCTCCGCAAGAGAGATGAGACAGATGATCAGATCACGATCGAGGCGGCGGAAGCAACGAAAAAATACGGCGTCGCTGTCAAATGCGCAACCATTACTCCCAACGCAGATCGCGTAAAGGAGTATGATCTGAAGGCTATGTACAAGAGCCCCAACGGGACCATCCGGGCGGCTCTCGACGGCACAGTCTTCCGCGCCCCCATCCTGGTCAAGGGAATTGAGCCTTATGTCCGCACTTGGAAAAAGCCGATCATCATGGCACGTCATGCCTACGGCGATGTCTACAAAAATGTCGAGCACCGCGTAGACGGCCCCGGAAAGGCAGAGCTTGTTTTCACAGACCAGGAGGGCACAGAGACCCGCAAGGTCATTCATGAATTCAAGGGTCCCGGAATCATTCAGGGCCTGCACAATCTGGATGACTCCATAGAAGGATTTGCCCGCTCCTGCTTTAACTACGCGCTGGACCAGAAGATTGACCTGTGGTTCTCTACAAAGGATACCATCTCCAAGATCTATGACGGTGAGTTCAGGAGCATCTTCGAGAAGATTTATGAGAACGAATACAAGGAAAAATTCGATGCCGCAGGCCTTGAGTTTTTCTACACACTGATCGACGATGCCGTCGCGCGTGTGATACGTTCCGAAGGCGGTTTCCTGTGGGCTCTCAAGAACTATGACGGCGATGTGATGAGTGATATGATGGCCACCAGCTTCGGTTCTCTGGCTATGATGACTTCTGTCCTTGTAAGTCCTGACGGCATCTATGAGTTTGAGGCTGCTCATGGCACAGTGCAGCGCCATTACTACAAGCATCTGAAGGGAGAGACTACTTCCACCAACTCGGTCGCGACCATCTTTGCCTGGACCGGTGCTCTGCGCAAACGCGGTGAACTTGATGGAATTGATGAGCTTGTATCCTTCGCGGACAAACTCGAGGCAGCAACTCTGGAGACCATCGAGAGCGGCAAAATGACCGGCGATCTCGCCCTGATCACAACCCTGGACAATGTCGAGAAGCTCGATACAGAAGCCTTCATCCTCGCCATCCGCGAAACCCTTGAAAAAAAGCTGGGCGCATGAGTATTGCTGCTGACATGATCCCGTGTTCACAAGATCTATAAATATAATGATGTTGAGATCAAAAGGTGGTTAAGGGAACATCGTCTTGTCAAGTTGCACAAACGCCTTGGGCACGCTCTCGCTCTACCCTCGCTGGCAGCGGTAGTAAGGCCGCTAAAAATCAGCGGCCAAGTACCTGGCACGCAGCATCTCCTTTGGAGCTGCCCAAGGCCCTTCGGCTGTTTGTGCAACTTGACGAGACTCAGACCCATTGGATACCTTTTGACCTTTACATCATATAATAAGAACTCATGCTTCACAGGCTGCGAAGTCTGAGCAAGAATAAAGAAAAAAGCCCGTCCGGACAGGGCGCTCGAAAGAGGCTCTGTCCGGACGGGCTTTTTTCAATCTGCGGAACCCGCAGTTCAGTACTTTGTTTTTCCGGTGGAAGCTGTGATTTTCCATTCAGCCGAATCAGCCGGCTCAGCCTGTTTGTTCTATTGGGCTGGTTGGACCGGTTCAGCCTGTTTGGTCTATTCGGTTTGTAGGGCCTATTCGGCCGGCTCGGTTTATTCAGCCGGTTCGGCCAGTTCGCCCAGAGTTTCCCACTGTTCATAGAGGGAAGCGAGCTGCAGGTCAATGTCTTCGCGCTTTGCGGTGAGTTCGCGCAGCCTTTCGGGGTTGGTGCTGTTCTCCGGCAGAGAGATTTCTTCGTCGAGCGCCTCGCCCTCTGCTTCAAGACGGGCAATCTCGTTTTCGCACTTTTTGAGGTCGTTGGCGATCTTGCGGCGGCGGGCCTGTTCCTCTTTTCGTGTCTTCCAGTCGTCAACTCCGCCTGTCCCTGAGCCTGAGGAAGCTGATGAGGATGATGACTGTGCCGAGGCACTGCCGTCTGTCATTTTATCAGCAGGTCTGACTGCATTGGCGGGAGAGCCTTTTGAGGACCCGGAGAAAGCTGCCTTTTGATCCGCAGCTGAATCGCCGCGAAGATTCGCAATCAGATTCTCGCCGACCTGGGCGGATTTTTCGACATAAAAATCATAATTTCCGATAAAGCGCTCGGGGACGGATTCGGAATTATTGCCCGGATAATTGACTAGGACCCTCTGGGTGAGCTCCATGATCCGGCTGGCAGTCCGGTTGATGAAATACCGGTCGTGGGATACATAGAGGACTGTCCCGTCATAGGAGTTGAGGGCGTTCTCGAGAACCTCCTTGGAGACAATGTCCAGGTGGTTGGTGGGCTCATCCAGGATGAGCAGATTTGCCTCCGAGAGCATGAGCTTGGCAAGAGAGACACGTCCTTTTTCACCGCCCGAGAGTTCGCCGATCAGCTTGAAGACGTCGTCACCGGTAAAAAGGAAGGATGCCAGGAGATTACGCACCTCGGTGTTGGTCATGGAGGGAAAGGCATAGGCGATCTCTTCGAAAACCGTATTGTGATCGTCCAGAACATGATGCTCCTGGTCGTAGTAACCGATGTGGACGTTTGTTCCCAGACGGATATGGCCGCGGTCCTGTCCCAGAAGTCCGTTCAGTATCTTGAGGATGGTCGTCTTGCCTGTGCCGTTGTCGCCGATCAGGGCGACATGTTCACCTCTGCGGATATGGAAGCTCAGACCGGAGAAGAGTGTGATCCCGTCAAAGGATTTGGCGAGATCTTCAACGGTCAGGACTTCCCGGCCGCTGCGGATACAGGGAGTCAGTTTCAGATGCATATCGTCGCGCAGGCTGAATGGCTTGTCGACCACTTCCATTTTCCCGAGCATCTTTTCGCGGCTTTCGGCGCGTTTGATGGACTTTTCCCGATTGAACTGTCTGAGCTTTGCGATGACCTCCTCCTGATGGCGGATCTGGGCCTGGTTATTGAGCCAGGCACGCTGCTGCTGTTCACGCAGAGCTTTCTTTTTTTCGGCATAGACTGTGTAATTGCCGGTAAAAAAGGTGGCAGAGGCATTTTCGATTTCAATGACCTTGGTGACGGTGCGGTCCAGGAAATATCGGTCGTGAGAGACAATGAGGACGGTTCCGCGGTAGTTTGTCAGATAGTTTTCCAGCCAGCGTATGCTTCCCAGGTCCAGGTGGTTGGTAGGCTCGTCCAGCATAATGACATCGGGACTCTGAAGAAGCAGACGCGCCAGAGCGACGCGGGTCTTCTGACCGCCGGAGAGGGTGGATATCTGTTTGTCAAACTCATCGTCCGTAAAACCGAGTCCGCGCAGGACGCCGGTGATCTCGCCCTTGTAGGCGTAGCCGTTCATCATCTCGAAGCGGTGCAGCAGATTCGTGTAAGTCTCGATCAGCTCATTGAGGGCATTTCCCTTGACGACCTCCATTTCCCGCTCGTACTGCGCCAGATGCTCCTCCATTTCGATGATCTCGCGCTTGGCTTCCAGGGCTTCCTCATAGATTGTGCTGGAAGCATCCAGACCCTGGTCCTGTGCAAGGTATCCGAGTCGTGCTCCGCCCGATAAAGTGACTGTGCCGCTGTCTGCTTCCATTTCACCGGCCATGATGCGCAGGAGGGTAGTCTTGCCTGCCCCGTTGATTCCTACGATTGCTGCCCGGTCACCTTTTTCAAGATGAAAAGTGATGTCAGACAGGACGGTCTTATCTACAAATTCTTTAGTAATATGATGACATGCTATGATCATGTATGGTTTTCCTGTGTTGAGTTATTGTTGACGGCAAAATGACAGTTCCTGCTTGTTTTCCTTATTAACCCCCGTCAGGAGGTGAAGGGAGAACAGGCACCAGAACAGTTTAATCGGAATCAAATAAGCTGTCAATCCGATAGAATCGACAGGTTACTGTTCACGGCCTCCGCGCTCGAGGTGTTTTGGCATGGGTTTTTCATGAAAAACATGAATAAAACGGCGTTTGCCCATGCTCGAAGAGCATTTGGAATGGGCAAACGCAAGTTACTATTCACAGTTCCGAAGGGACAGTGAACAGTAACATCGATAGCACCGATGAGTGTTTTAGTGCTTGATGCGTATTTGACATCAATATATTCTCAATTTATAATGTGGTGGGATTGTAATAAACAAAAGGAAGCTGCAGTTGGATATACTATGATTTGTGCATTTGACTGTATTTGAATAGATGACATGGGGCGTCTGTACGAAATGCTTCCGTCATTTACATAATATGAGGTGCTTAGTGGAAGAGAAAGAAATATCGCAGGCAGTTATAGGGAGACTGCCCAGGTACTATCGTTATTTAAAGGATCTGAAGGATTCCGGCAAGGAGAGGATTTCCTCCCAGGAACTGAGCCGGATCATGAAGGTCACGGCTTCGCAGATCCGGCAGGATTTTAATAATTTCGGAGGTTTTGGTCAGCAGGGATACGGGTATAATACCAATTATCTGTATGAGGAGATCGGAAAGATACTGGGACTGGACCACGTCCATAATATGGTTCTGGTCGGTGCCGGCAACCTGGGACAGGCGCTTGTAAAATATTTGAAATTCAAAAAGAGTGGTTTTAATTTTATCTGTGCATTTGACATCAATCCTCAGCTTTACGGACAGACGATCGGGGGGATACCGATTCGTCCGCTCCAGGAACTGAAGGATTATGTGGATGCCAATGACGTGGATATCGTAGTTCTTACCATTCCAAAGTCCGATGCCCGTGAAGTTGCGCATTCCCTCACAAGGACAAACATTAAAGCAATCTGGAATTTTGCGCACATTGATCTGGAGCTTCCCGCCAGTATCCAGGTGGAAAATGTCCATCTGCAGGACAGTCTCATGAAACTGTCTTATAATATCCACAGAAATTCGATTTCTCAGGATGTTGATCAGTAAAAAGAGTCATGAAAAGAGAATATTTATTGACGGGCGGGGAAATGGCATCCTGTGATGCAAGAACGTCCAATATGATCGGGATCCCTTCGCTGGTCCTGATGGAACGAGCAGCGCTGTCCGTTGCGGACGGCGTTGACGTTTTTTTGTGCGGAAAATTCAGTCCTGAAAGATATGGACGCCGGCCTCTGGTTCTTGCGGCCGCAGGACGTGGCAATAACGGCGCGGATGCGCTCGCGGCAGGAAGGATCCTGCTTGACCGCGGGTATGAAGTCCGCTTTCTGAGGCTTTCCGGAAAAGTATCTCCGGAAAGCAGTTTTGCTGTCCAGGAAAATATTCTCAGGCAGTACGGTGTGTATGTACAAGAGTATCCCACGTCATTTTTTTATGACCTGATGAGTAAACAGAATGAATCTCCCGATTCTGTTTCTGCTTCTGCGGCAGGAGGGCAGGGGGGTTCATCCTTTTTGGAAACTCCCTGCGGAAAGATGCAGATTCCGGATGTGATCATAGACGGCCTTTTCGGAACCGGTCTGAGCAGAGAACTTTCCGGCGAAGCTGCAGATTGTGTGGAGTCCATCAACCGCTGCAGAGACCTTTACGGCACTTATGTGACCGCAGTGGACATCCCTTCCGGTATTTCATCGGATGACGGCCGTGTAATGGGGTGCGCGGTCAGGTGTGATGAGACCAGGACTTTTGCCTTCTACAAAAGGGGACATTTCATGTATCCCGGAACTGTTTTTGCGGGGGACTGCCATCTGGCACAGATCGGCATTACGCAGAGGGCTTTTGAAAAAGAACCCGGCATGTTCACCCTGATGAACGCGCATGCGGAGGATCTTCTTCCTGCCCGCGACCGGGGAGGCAACAAGGGCACTTTCGGAAAGGTTCTGATTGTGGCAGGACGGCGCAATATGTGCGGCGCAGCCCTTCTGGCAGCCCATGCCTGTATGACATCCGGTGCCGGAATGGTAAAGATCTTCACTCATGAGGCTAACCGTCTGATCATACAGCAGTCTCTTCCGGAGGCTCTGCTGGATACTTTTACCAATGAGGACACTCCCGAACAGGCGGCTCAGAGACTGATTGCCTCACTGGACTGGGCAGATATTACAGCGGCCGGTCCTGCGATGGGAATCGATGAGACGGCAAAAGCCCTTCTGCGCAGAATTCTGGATTATGTGCAGGAAAACGGAAGTGCTGAAGATTCGAAAAAGTCACCCGGAAAATCTCTGCGCGGACTTGTGTTCGACGCCGACGCGATCCGTCTTCTTGCCGGGGACAGCCGTCTGAGAGAGCTTCTGGCAAACCGCCGCTCCGGCCTTGCCTGTATTCTGACTCCTCATATGGCGGAGTTTGCCGCGCTTGCCGGTCTGAGTGTTCGTGAATGCATTGCGGGCCGCACTGCTGTTGTGCAGGAACAGGCTGACAGGCTCAGGTCTACGATTGCCTGCAAAGATGCTCGGACACTTGTGGCACAGCCCTTGCAGAAGGAGAACGGAGAAAGGCTCTATCTCAACTGCACCGGCAACAGCGGAATGTCGACGGCAGGCAGCGGCGATGTCCTGACAGGAATCACCGCAGCTTTTCTTGCTCAGGATTTCCGGGGGGCGGCTGTTTCTTCCTCTTTCTGTTCCGGACTTGTATTTACAGAGAGCGAGTACGGAAGCGGATTTGCGGCTGCCGTAAGCGCTGTCTGCATGCACGGCAGAGCGGGTGACCTTGCCAAAGAAGTGCACGGAGAGCAGGGCATGAAAGCCGGGGATCTGATCACGGAACTGGCAAGGGCTTCTTTCTGGAAAAAGTGATCAGTTTCTTCTCCGCCTGAAAACGGGCATGTCAGCTTTTCTGTAACCTGAGCGGACAGACACATCAGTTTTATGGAAGTGAAAAATGAGTAATGAAAGAATCTGTGCGGAAATCAATCTTTCCGCACTTTCCTACAATATGGAAAGCATGCACCGCAATCTCAATCCGGGAACAAAGATGATCGCAGTCATCAAGACCGACGGTTACGGTCACGGCGCATGCGAGATTGCGGAAAAGATCGAGGCACTGCCGTATCTGTGGGGATTTGCGGTCGCCACATTTGAGGAGGCGGCGCAGCTGCGTGCCTGCGGCATTGAAAAGCCCATCCTGATCCTGGGATATGTTTTTCCTTACTGCTATGAGGATCTGGCAAGGCTGGAGATCCGTCCTGCTGTTTTCCGTCCGGATATGCTGGAGGAGCTGGCGCAGGCGGGCAGGAAAGCCGGAAAAGCGGTGCGTATCCACACGGCTGTGGACACCGGCATGAGCAGGATCGGAATAAGGCCTGACGACTCCGGAATGGCTTTTATCCGGCGTGTGCTCGAACTGCAGGAAAAGGGCTCCATCTGTCTGGAAGGTATTTTCACCCATTTCTCAAGGGCAGATGAGACGGATCTTGCGCATACCCGCACACAGATCGGGTCTTTTTCGGGTTTTACCGACCGGATTCAAAAGGAACTGGGATACAGGATTCCTTTCCGGCATGCGTCGAACAGCGCAGGCATCATCCGCCTTTCCGAGGCCAATTTCGACCTGGTCCGCGCAGGGATCACCCTCTACGGCCTCTGGCCGTCTTCGGATGTCCCGCATGAACCGGTCCCCCTCCGCCCTGTCCTTTCACTGCATTCACACGTGGTCTATGTCAAGACTGTGCCCGCCGGAACGCAGGTGAGCTACGGCGGTACCTATGTGACACAGAAAGAGGAGAGGCTTGCGACCGTTCCGGTCGGATACGGCGACGGCTATCCCAGGAGTCTGTCCAATAAAGGATATGTGCTGATCCGGGGACAGAAGGCTCCCATCCGAGGCCGTGTGTGCATGGACCAGATGATGGTCGATGTAAGTCATATTCCCGATGTGCGGGAAGGCGACCCTGTTACACTGATCGGCTGCGACGGAGAGCTTTCTATTACAATGGAAGAGCTGGGAGATCTGTCGGGACGCTTCAATTATGAACTGGCCTGTGATATTTCACCCCGTGTTCCGAGAGTATTCATTGACGATTGACCGGTGTGATGATATATTTAAATGTGGCTTTGCATACAGCCTGAGAAAGTACATTAGTGGCTTGTATACCCAAGGACCTGTAGGTGATTGATCTGCAGAGTGAATCGATCTACAGTTCCTGAGTAATATATTCAGAGTGAGGAATTATCATGTCAGGACATTCGAAATTCGCAAACATTAAACACAAAAAGGAAAAAAACGATGCCGCCAAGGGCAAAATCTTTACCATTATCGGCAGAGAGATTGCAGTCGCTGTTAAAGAGGGCGGCCCCGATCCTTCCAACAACTATAAGCTCGCCAAGGTCATCGAGAAGGCCAAATCCAATAACGTCCCCAACGATACCATCGAGCGCGGTATCAAGAAGGCGGCGGGAGATGTCGGCAATGTAAATTATCAGTACAATACCTACGAGGGTTACGGCCCCAACGGGATTGCTGTCATCGTCGACACACTTACCGACAACCAGAACCGCACCGCGGCAAATGTCCGCGCCGCTTTTGCCAAGGGTTCCGGCAACATCGGTACTCCCGGATGTGTATCCTACATGTTTGACAAGCGCGGCCAGATCATCATCGACCGCGAAGAGTGCGATATGAGCGCGGATGACCTTATGATGATCGCTCTGGACGCTGGTGCCGAGGATCTGAAGGAGGAAGAGGACAGCTTTGAGATCATTACCTCCGAGGATGATTTCGACGCAGTCAAGGCAGCCATTGACGAGGCGGGAATTGAGACCGTCTCTGCGGAAGTCACCATGATCCCTCAGAATTATGTGACCCTGACAGACGAAAACGCGATCAAGCAGATCCGCCGTATCCTCGACATCCTCGATGAGGATGATGATGTCCAGGCAGTCTATCACAACTGGGACGAGGGTGACGACTGATCGGCCGGGACTTTATACAAGGTCCGGAGCCGGGTCCTTTTCAGGCCTTAACTGCGCTTGTTTCAGCTTTTCCATCGGATTTTATTCGCACAGCAGCTTCGCGTATCATGCGCGGGGCTGCTATGTGTATTTTTACTGTTCCCCTTTTACCTGCGGACATGTCTGCGGCCGCGAGATCACGGCTGCAGGAATGAATCAGCTGCCTGCGGTGAGATTCTGAAAGGAGGCTGCCTGTTATGGACATTGAAAACAAATATCGTCCCGACGACAGTCTGCAGGATCATTCAGAAAGGGATGAAGGACGGTTCCTCAAGAATCCGCTCCCCGTTCCAAAGCGCCGTCCGCATGTGAGGATGGAATTTGATCTGATGGATGACTGGGATATCCCCGTGGGACAGGAGCATTTTGACATCGATATTTCCGATGACGACGATTTCGATATCTGATCCGCTGCATGATGCGGCGGCTGTTTATGTTTCAGAACGGACAGACACAGAGGTAATAAATGGCACAGAAGACAAAGACCAGTACTTCCCGGAAGAAGTCCGGGTCCTCATCGGCAGCGTCTGCGTCCCGAAGAAAACCGGGCTCGGGAAAGAGCAGCGGCAGACGTGCTTCCAGTACAAAGACTTATTCCGGCAGCAGGTCCGGAAGCGGCAGGAAAGGCTCCTCTTCAAAGAGGACATCCTCAGGGACTTCCGGCACCCGCAAGGAGGCAGCTGTAGAAAAAGCCCGCCGTCAGAATCAGATCAGAGAGCGCGAGGTCCGTATGACCATCGCGCTTGTTGTGATGCTGATCGCGATGGCTTTCATTTATATGTCGCTGTCAGGGTTCGGCGGCAGTGTAGGGGCCGCTCTGGGTAAGATCCTGTACGGACTGTTCGGAATCGGCGCCTGGCTTCTGCCTGTATGGCTCTTTGCCTTCTGCAGCTTTCTTCTTTTTCAAAAGGGCGGAAGGAATATGCCGGTCCGTCTTCTGGCGAGTGCGCTTCTGATCCTGATCATACAGTCCGTGGGACATCTGTACCTGCACTTATCGGGTGCGATTTCTCTGGATGTTCCCTTTGATGTCAAAGCAGCCTTCCGCCTCTGTGCGGAGACCTGTCTCGGAGGCGGAATCCCGGGCGGATGGTTTTCCAATCTAATGTACCGTGCTTTCGGGGTTACCGGAAGCTGGCTTGTATATGTCGGATTTTTGCTGATCGCGCTCATGCTTTTCTTCCAGCGATCCCCCGCGGGGATTCTGCGGAGCTGGCGGGAATACCGGGAGGAGGAAGGAATCCCCGGCTTTTCCGAGCGACGGGCAATTCGCAGGGAACGCAGGCGGCAGGCTCTGGAGGAAGAGGAAGAGGAGAGGCTTGAGCGTGATGCGGAGCGGATCCTGAGAAGGGAGGACAGGGCTGCTGCAAGAGCCCAAAAGAGACAGCTGGCTGAAGAAAACAGCAGAATACGCCGTAAAAGAACCGGTGCCCGGTCACTCAACCTTGAACATACACTGCTGGATGACGGCAGCGGCACTGAGAAATCCTCGAAAAAACAGTCTGCCAAGACACGCAGCAGAGGCCGGATCAACAATATGGACAGGCGAAAAGATGTTCATGAGATTGTCGTACTGCCGGAAGATCCGGGAGAAGAAGCTGCTGTAGTTGTCGGAAGACGCAGAAAAGACGGGGAATCTCCCGCCTTTGATCCTTCCCGGGATCGGTACTTCGGGGAAGAACCGGATTTCGATGATTTCAATGATTTTGATGCTGCCGATGATCTTAACGTTTTTGACGATGACCATGCGGCAGAAAAGATTTACAGCATTCCCGGAGGCAAAAGAGGCACTGCTGCATCCATGGGCTATATCTCAGGACACACCGGAGCGGATGCGTTTGCGGCAGACCTGGCAGCAGGAAAGACGGCTGGCGCCGGCGCAGATGGCAAAACCGGCACTGCAGTTGCTTCTGCTCTGAATATACGGCCGGAAGCGGCAGGAAAGAGCAGTTCTGTTGATATGACAGGCCGACCGGAAAAGAGGGCCGGAACCGGAGGATTCCCGGACAGACCGGAATTGGCAGCCGGAACTGAAGGAACCCCGGGCAGATCAGAGAGGGCAGCCGGAACTGCCGGATACACGAACGGGCCTGACATACCCGTCATAGCAGCCGGATCTTCGGATGGACCTGACAGGACTGCCGGACCGGCAGGTGCTTCGGGCACGGCAGGTATAGGAACAGGGCCTGACACCGGCAGTATTCCCGCAGCAGCTTCATCATCCGGGAACGGAGGCTTTTCTACTCCCTCCGAGGAAGAACTGCAGGGGATCGCTGTCCACAGAGAGCCGGATAAATCCGGATCCGGACTGCGAAATCCCGGCCGGACAGCCGCTGCGCGCAAGAACAGCAGCTACATTGCTCCGACTTTTTCTCTTCTTGAAAAGGGAAGCAGCGGAACAAATGATGAGACTGAACGTGAACTCAAGGAGACTGCCTACCGTCTTCAGGAGACACTTCGAACCTTCGGTGTACAGGTCACGATCACGGATATCAGCCAGGGGCCTTCTGTGACAAGATATGAGCTGAAGCCTGACAAGGGTGTCAAGGTCAGCAAGATCGTCAATCTTTCGGATGATATTAAACTGCGGCTTGCCGCGACAGATATCCGGATCGAGGCGCCGATCCCGGGCAAATCCGCCATCGGCATTGAGGTGCCCAACAAGAAAGAGACGACAGTTCATCTGCGGGAGCTTCTGGAGTCCAGGGAATTCCGCCGCTTTGAGGGGAAGCTTCCCTTTGCGGTCGGAAAGGATATCGGCGGAAAGACAGTCATTGCGGATATTGCCCGCATGCCGCATCTTCTCATTGCCGGTGCGACCGGATCGGGAAAGTCCGTATGTATCAATACCATCATTCTGAGTATTCTCTACAGGACATCTCCAGAGAATGTCAGACTTCTGATGATCGATCCCAAGGTAGTCGAACTCAGTGTCTATAAAAAGATCCCGCATCTGATCATTCCTGTGGTCACCGATGCCCGCAAGGCTTCGGCCGCTCTCAACTGGGCAGTTGCCGAGATGGAGAAGCGCTACAAGCTCTTTGCGGCAGCAGGAGCCAGGGACTTGAACGGATATAATGCCATGGCGGCTTCCTACCGCAATGAGGACGGTGAACTTGAGAGAGAGCCTCTCCCCAGGATCGTCATCATCGTAGATGAGCTCGCAGATCTCATGATGGTCGCCAAGAGTGAAGTCGAAAGCGCCATCTGCCGTCTGGCCCAGCTTGCCCGCGCTGCAGGCATCCACCTGATCATTGC
>OCTX012214950.1_pt1 | contig 15940 bp, 16 predicted proteins | sample 1539691 | NCBI WGS metagenome assembly OCTX01 (sample SAMN02144231, study PRJEB22623) | gut metagenome | biome: sheep rumen | host: Ovis aries | place: New Zealand | reverse complement strand
TTAAGCGGAAAGTTCGGTCTTAGGAAAAGGCTTGTATCATTTATGTTCGGCGGCTACGCGCTTGTAGTACTGGTGTTTGCTTTAATAGCAAAACTTACGGGTGAATACGGTATCTTAGGCTCTGTCGAGAGCCTTCTCGAAATGACGTTTTTCATTCCAGCTTATATCTATTGGCGCAATGACGAAAAGAAATGATCGTAACTGTTGTTCTTTCATTGATAGGCTGCATTGCTTTCTTCCTGCTGATATTAGGTGTTACGGTAACTTTGCCGTCGCCGGGACTTATCAGCTTTTTCCCTGTAGACGTGCAGGAGAGACTGCGCCCACGTGTCGAGAACAAGCCGATGTCTTTTAAGAGGTTCATGGGCTGGGTGATCCTTGCGGCGTTTTGCATTCTGTATATAGGATTATTTGTTTATGGCGTTGCAGACAGAATAAAGAACGGGTATTCGTTCTGGCAGTTCCTGCTGCGCTTCTTTATTATCGGCGCGTCGATGAAAGTCTTTGACATAGTATTTTTCGATTATTTCATTTTGACCAAAACAAGATTCTTCCAGCACTTTTTCCCTGAAACTGAAGGCTGTGCAGGATGGAAGGACTTTGGATATAACCGCAAACAGCAGACAAGGCAGTGTGTGGCCATAGTATTTTCGAGTTTGATAGTTGCATTTATATGCTCGTTGTTTTGAGGCGGTAAGCTAATTCTTAAAGGAGAATTCTGATATGAAAAGCTACAACGATATCGGAATAGATAATAAGCTTGATAAGAACAGGATTTCACATCTTTTCAAACTTGGCATAGTTGCGAGCCTTTTAGCTTTATCTGCAGATATGATACTCGGGTGGGGCGTAGCGGATGAGTCTCTTACAGGTCTTGATCAATACTTTTCAAGATATCTTACAGTATCAGATGCAAGGATCGTTTGGTCGGCCGTTCTGGGTATGATCGGTATAACTGTTGAGACACTCTGCTATTTCGGAGTGTACAGACTTATCGCTTCAAGATCTGAAAAACTTGCTCATGCATATAGGGCAGGTCTTATAGGCATGCTGGCCTTCGGCCCGTTTACACATGTAATGTGCTGTGCATCGATTTACCATCTGAATGCGTTGAACAGGATAGATTCGGCATGTGCAGCTGATGGCACCGTGAAGTTTATCTTGTGTTTTCTGCTTCCTGTTACGGTGGTATTCTTTCCGTTTTTTATAACGGCAGCCGTCATTCAGTTTAAAGCCTTTATAAAGAATGAGACACCTTATCCGAAGTGGTGCTGTTTCTTCTCGATCCTTTCAGGGCTTCCTGTTGTTTTGTTGATCAAGCTTATCGGGAATTACCCAGTAGTTTATGCAATATCCACGGGCTGGATAAGCATAGGAAGTCTGATCGCTTTTTCAGGCCTTCTGATAAACATGAAGAAAGCAGACATGTGATATTTCAGACAAGAGTGCCTTTGAAGTTCTTTGCGGTGTCGCTCTCGTCTGCAATATACCAGTAATCGCAACTGTCACTTCCCAATGCGCATGTGTGGGTGCGGATAAGCTTTGCGTGTACGAGCTTGGGAATGATGTGATCTGTTGCGCATAAGTATGGCAGAAGATCCATATAGCCGTTAGCTCTTGCATAATCTGCAAGAGGGCAGCCTACCAGGTCAAAGCAGACGCCTTCTTCGGTGTTTCTCGGATTGATGCGTACCCTCCATGTGTTGCCCCATTGTCCATGAGCGAGTTTTTCTTCTACGAGTTTTGCATATGGAACATAACGCTTATACATGGATTTCCTTAGGAACTTCATCTGGCCTTTGCGGTTGACGTTGATGAGTTTTCCTATAAACTTGTATTTCTCATAGATCTCGTTAGCCAGTTCGGTTACAGCATTGCCGTCTATCCTGTGATCTGAAGCTTCGTAGAAGGATATTGCAAGTATCATGAGATCGAGATTATGAGCCATGAGGTTTTCCTTGCCGCCGATGTCGGGTGCTTTTGCAAAGAGTATGGGAAACAATTCATCTGCCTTGCTGATGATCGTTGAGGCTTCGGTGGGATAGTGCTTTTTTGTATATCTGATAAATGCTTTCTTAAAGCTTTTTGCCATGGATGCCATATAAGGTTACTCCGAATAAAAATGTATGATATCGGATATTATACAGCACTGTATTAGCATATTCTAACTTTTGTTAGTAAAACCTATTGACAGTATTCAGAACAAGCAGTAATCTACGTTAGCTATCAGCGTTAACTAACAAAAGGTGACAACTGTAATATGCCCAGAGATAAGACATTAAGCCATGAGAAGGTCAACAGAGCTATCCGTGAAGAATTCTTGGAGAAGGGATTCGAGGCGGCATCTGTAAGAAGTATCGGCGACAGGGCCGGTATGACTTCTGCGGGCCTTTACCGTCATTATCCTGATAAGGCAGCGATGTTCGATTCCATTGTAGAGCCAGTTGTTACGGCTATAGAGAATTGGACAAACGACCATAAGAAGAACGCTTATAAAATGGTTGAGGAGCGCGATCCTGACAGCGACCTTTTCGCTGAAACATTTCTGGATCTTATAAGAGATATCATCCTTCCTTATAAGGTTGAATTCAGACTCCTGCTGACGAGTTCACGTGGTACAAAGTACGAGAACTTCGTAAATGATTTTGTTCTCGAAAACCAGACTGAGATGATGAAGATGTTCGGATATCTTAAGAGTAAAGGTTTTCCTGTTAAGGAGATAAGTGAAGAGGAGCTTCACATATTGTTATCGGCATATCTGACGGCATGTTTTGAACCTGTCGTGCACGGATTCAGTGATGAACAGATAGAAACGCATCTAAGTACTGTCCGGGAATTCTTCTTACCCGGGTGGAGAAATCTGATGGGAATGAAATAGGAGCCGTAAGGCTCTTTTTTATTGCTTAGGCTATCAATTATCGGTTGATGATAGCTAACAAAATATGAAATGTATAACAAGGAGGAAATAAACTTGGGAAAGACACCGAAATACGATCACATGAAGCTGATAAGGCAGTTTGCCGGCGGGCATAAGCACCTTATCACTTTAGGAAGGATCCTCGCAGGATTAAGTGCGGTCATAACACTTATTCCGTTCTATCTTCTCTGGAAGATCATCGCGGTTGCTATTGAAGGAACTGATCTTGATAGGATCACCGGATATGCATGGGGAGCGGTAATCCTTACCGTATCAGCGCTTCTGGTTTATATCGTGGCGCTTCTTTGCACGCACATTGCGGCATTCAGGGTTCAGGCCAATATGAGAAGCGAACTTATGAGAAAGATAATCAAGCTCCCTCTCGGAATTTTCGATGAGGACGGTACAGGTAAGATCAGAAGGATCGTAAGTGATTCGACTGCAGCTACTGAGACTTATATCGCTCATAACCTTGCCGATAAGACCGTTGCAGCCGTAACACCTGTCGGACTTATCATTCTTATTCTTGCTTTTGACTGGAAGCTCGGCCTCATCTGCATGATACCTGCCGTAATTGGATTTATCTGCATGATGTCCATGATGGGAAAAGGCATGCAGCAGAAGATGAAGGAATACCAGAATGCCCTTGATACTATGAGCAGTGAAGCTACCGAATATGTAAGAGGTATTCCGGTAGTAAAAACATTCGGTCAGACAGTCCATTCTTTTAAACGGTTTAAGGATTCGATCGAAGGGTATTGTAAATGGACTATTGCTTATACTCTTCAGCTCAGGTTTCCCATGATAGGCTTCATGACATGCATCAATGCGGTATTCCTTGCGATCGTGCTTGGTGCTTTCTTCCTTACAAGGAATGGGATTGCTGATGCAGATATACTGAATGTAATGTACTACATTATCGTAACTCCGCTTGTTACGGTAACCCTTACAAAGATCGCTTATTCAGGCGAAGCTGAGATGACTCTTATCGATGCACTCAAGAGAGTTGAATATGTTCTGAATTTCAATTCTCTTTCTGAATCTGATAAGAACTGTGTTCCTAACGACAACGGCATTGTTCTTAATAATGTTTCTTACAGATACGAAGATGCAGCAAGAGATGCCGTATCAGATATTAGTATCTCCATTGCTCCCGGCGAGCATGTCGCATTTGTAGGCCCTTCCGGATCAGGTAAGACCACTCTTGCAGAACTCCTGGTCAGATTCTTTGATGTTACTTCGGGCGAGATCCTTCTTGGCGGTGTCAATATTAAGGATATTCCTTCAAAGCAACTAATGGAGCGTGTCTCCTTCGTGTTCCAGGACAGCAAGCTTATCAAGACTTCTATCCTTGAGAATGTCCGTATGTCCAGGCCTGATGCCACAAGGGAAGAAGTCATGGATGCTCTTTCCAAAGCACAGTGTATGGATATCATCGATAAGCTTCCTGATGGCGTAGATACCGTTATCGGCGAGAAGGGAACCTATCTTTCCGGCGGTGAACAGCAGAGAATAACTATTGCCAGGGCAGTTCTTAAGAATGCTCCAATCCTTATCCTTGATGAGGCAACGGCATTTGCCGATCCTGATAACGAGGTCAAGGTGCAGGCAGCTTTCGAAGAATTATCAAAGGGCAAGACACTTATCATGATCGCGCACAGACTGAGCACGGTTACAAGTGCTGACAGGATCTTCGTTCTTGATGACGGAAAACTCAAGGAGAGCGGTACTCACGACGAGCTTATCGCTTCAGGCGGACTCTATAAAAAGATGTTCGATGAGTACGAGAGATCTATTGAATGGAAGGTAGGTGCGTGAAGATGATAGAAAAGTTAAAGCATAAGTACGCGCTCTCCACTCAGGGCGCCAAGGATATGATCAAGGCCTGCATCAGTGTAACGGTTACAAATATCGCTCTTATGATGACGGCAAGTGTTCTTTATATGCTGATCAGAGACCTTTTGAGCAGGGATCTTGCAATGAGCAAATTGCCGCTATATCTCATAATGAGCGCCGTTATTATAATCCTTGTTGCAGTAACAAACTTTATCCAATATAACATGACGTTCCTTACGACATATCGTGAAAGCGGTGTCAGAAGAACATCGATTGCCGAGAGATTGAGACGCCTTCCGTTGTCTTACTTTGGCAAGAAGAATCTTGCAGATCTTACCCAGAATATCCTCGGAGACTGCGCTCAGATCGAGACAGCATCAAGCCACTGGATCCCTGAGATCATCGGAGCTCTTATCTCTACTACGCTTGTAGGCTTGAGCCTTTTCATCTTCTTCGACTGGAGAATGGTACTTGCAAGCTTCTGGGTAATACCGGTGTCGCTTGGCATTGTTCTCTCATGTTCAGGTCTCGAAAAGAAAGCCGTAAAGAAGAATCATGCCGTTAAGCTCGATATGAGCGACAGTGTCCAGGAATGTCTCGAATCCATAAGAGACCTCAGAGCCAATAACGCTGAAGACCGTTATATGGATATGCTCGAAGGCAAGATCAGAAAGGTCGAGAAGATGGCACTGTTTACTGAGCTTAAGATGGCTGTATATGTAAACTCTGCATCTATTATCCTTAAGCTCGGTATCGGTACTACGGCTATTGTCGGAGGTGTCTTGTTTGCTCAGGGAAGCATCGATATTCTTACGTTCTTTATGTTCCTCATGCTCGTAGCAAGACTTTACGATCCTATGCAGATCACATTGCAGAATTTTGCTGCTGTTATCTCTGTGGAGCTACAGTCTGAGAGACTTGATGAAGTACTCTCACACGAGATTCAGACAGGCTCAGAGCAGAAGACTAACAATGGATATGATATCGTTTTCGATCATGTCGGATTCAAGTATTCCGATGATACTGATGTATTGAAGGACGTAAGCTTTACTGCCAAGCAGGGCGAGGTAACTGCTCTTATCGGTCCTTCAGGCGGTGGAAAAACGACCATCTCACGTCTTGCCGCAAGATTCTGGGATGTATCAGAAGGTAAGATCACTTTGGGCGGTGAAGATATCTCCAAGATCGATCCCGAGACGCTGCTTTCCGATTATTCAATAGTTTTCCAGGACGTTATCCTGTTCAACAACAGTATAAAAGAGAATATCCGTATCGGCCGTGAAGGTGCAAGTGATGAAGAAATTATGAGAGCTGCAAAGCTTGCAAACTGCGAAGAGTTCATTAATAAGCTCCCTAATGGTTACGATACCTTTATCGGCGAGAACGGAAGTGAACTCTCGGGCGGTGAGAGACAGAGGATCTCCATTGCAAGAGCGTTCCTCAAGGACGCTCCGATCATCCTTCTTGATGAAGCGACGGCTTCTCTTGATGCAGAGAATGAGACTGTTATCCAGGAAGCCCTTTCGAGACTTATCAAGGATAAGACAGTTCTCATTATCGCTCACAGGATGAGGACTATCGCCAATGCAGATCACATTGTCGTTCTTAAAGACGGCGTGGTCGCAGAGCAGGGAAGCCCTGAAGAGCTTTCGGCTTATGACAGTATTTACAGCAAGATGACCAGCCAGCAGCGCATGTCGCAGAGCTGGACGATGGCATAATCTTTTATCTACCCTCTCTATCCGGATAACGGGCGGTGCTCTATGCGCCGCCTGTTATCAGAGAAGGTAATTGTTTTATTTGGAGACACTATGCAAAATACCGTAAACAAAAATAAATATGCCAAAGAATTCCTTGTAATGGTAAGGGAACATTTCAGCGGCGATGTAGCAGAAGACATCTGCAGGATGGCAAACAAGTATTCAGACGAATATACAAATGCACATCCTGATGCATATCTTTCAGCCTTAAAGGTTTCTTATCCTTTTGCAGGTGTGTATAAGGCACTTCAAAAGTATGTTTCAAAAGAAGAAGCTCTTCAGATGATGATGGATTACGCTCCTGTAATAGGAGAGAAGCAAAGAAAGGCGTATTGGCGTTTTACTTCAATTCCGGGCATTCCTTCGTTGCTGTGGGCAAATTTCGGAAAGATAATGAAGGTAGCCGGTGGCGAGAAAGCAGGGTATAAGAGCAGGATCTATGGCGTAAACGGTAACCAGGCCGGAATGGATGTACTCTCATGTCCGGTTGTTAACGCGCTGGTCGAAATAGGGATGCCTGAAGTTGCTCCTGTTATGTGTGCGATAGATCAGGTGTACAGCACAGGTTACCGCGGTATTAAGTTCAGAAGGACTAAGTCAGTCGCCGAAGGTGACGACTGCTGTGACTACAGATATATGAGGGTAAAGAAATGAATTGGGCAAGAACTATATTAGACGGTATTATGCTGTGTCTGGTATTCAATCTGCTGATAGCGCTTCTTTGGACCTTTATTCCGGGATCATTTAAGAATATGTTGCCGGCAGAGATCCGTAAGGCGGCTCCTCCGCGCAAAAAGAAAGAAGTGATCATCCTTGCCTCTGTTTTATATCCGCTGTATCCCTTGATCTTTGCGTATATGATCGTCAGCAGCCACATGGCAGGGGTTACCGGATTCTGGAATCTCTTCTGGACCGGTTATATCGAGATGATGTTTATCAATCTCGGTGATTTTATCGGCCTTGATTACTGGTTCAGGAAAGTGAGCATGAAAAAAGTCATGATTCCGGGAACAGAGCACTGCAAGGCCTGGGAGACAAAGACATGGATGCTGACTCTCGGAATTCCTGAGCATCTCGGTTTCTGGCCTTTCGTATTTTGTCCGTTGACAGGCCTGATAGTTGCAGGTGTGAGCACGCTCATATACGGAGCATAAAACTCTATGAGCAAGATCTTTTTCGAGGATACATATAGATGAATCCGCAGTAAGCAAGATAGGAAACCCTTTTGATCCGACGGCTCCTAAGAGCATAAGGAAATAACAAAAATAAAAGATTTATTTGATTTGACGTTGACATGAAAACGCCCTTGTGATAAAACGGTTACCGATAATTCGATTATCAGTAATCTGTTTTGACGAGGGTTTATGTCCGTTCGTGATACCAGTATCGATCCGAGATTGATCCTAAGTGCCCGTGAGGAGTTCATGACCAACGGGTTCATTAAGGCTGATCTCAAGCGCATCTGTGAGAATGCAGGTGTTACTACAGGTGCAGTTTATAAACGCTATAAGGGTAAGGAAGACTTGTTCATGGCAGTTGTTAAGGAAGCTGCCGACAAGATGGACAGTTTTGTTGAATTGCGTACTGAAATCGATTTTTCGAATACTACTGATAAACAGATTTGCGACACATGGAGCATGAATGAAGAATATGTGCTGGAATTGTTCAGAATGCTCTGGAATATCCGCAAAGACCTGATAATATTGCTCGAGAAGTCCGCGGGAACTGCGTATGAGAATTACGTACATGACTTTGCTCTTCGTATGACCAAAGCATATATGCAGTATTATCTTGAAGCCAAGAAGAGAGGGCTTGCCAAGGCTGATATCTCGGAAGAACAGATGCATGTGCTATGCACTGCTTTCTGGACAGCAATCTACGAGCCGTTTATCCATAAGATGACATGGAAAAAGATAGAGGAACACTGCAAAGTCCTGTGCCGGTACTTTAACTGGGCTGACGCGATAGGACTTGAATAAACCATACTGATAAAGCCGTCACATGACGGCTAAAAAAATACATCAGAGGTTAGTTAAATCTAACATTTGTAAAGGAGAACTAAGATGTTTAAACGTGTGGCTCCGTATATCGGAGAGTTTAAGAAATACACCGTGTGGGCAGTCATATTAATGTCCATCGGCATCATTGCCTCAGTGCTTCCGTATTTCTTTTTGTACCAGATCATTTCGCCTTTGACCCGTGGGGAAAGTATCGATATGACTTTCCTGCTTGTAAGGGTCGCAGCCGTTGCTTTGTGTGAGATCGTATTCTCTGTTACATATGTAAAGGGTCTGGAATTCTCACATGTGAGTGCGTATAACACCTTGAAAAATTTGCGAATCGCTCTTCAGAGTAAGCTCGAGAAACAGCCTCTCGGAACTATTAAAGAACTCGGTACCGGACGCATTAAGAAAGTGTTTACGGATGATATCGATCAGATCGAGCTTCTTCTTGCGCATGCGATTCCCGAAGGTATTGCCAATATAGCGATTCCGGTGATCATCATTATCCTTATGTTTGTATTTGACTGGAGACTCGGTCTTCTCTCGCTTGTTCCTCTTATTGTCGGAATGATCGCTATGGGTATGATGATGCATCAGGGCTTGTCTAAAATGAATGCATACTATGAATCAGCAGCCAGGATGAACAACACGATAATCGAATATGTTAACGGAATGGAAGTCGTTAAAGTCTTTAACAAAGACGGCGATTCTTACAAGAGGTTCGGTGAGGTCGTAAGAAGCTACCGCGATTTCACACTTGCGTGGTACAAGGTGTGCTGGCCGTGGATGGCTATATATACAAGTGTATTGCCGTGCCTTGTTCTTCTGATGCTGCCTTTCGGTTCAGGAATGGTTCTTGGCGGAGTTATCAGCCTGGATAAGCTGATCCTTGTTATGTGCATGTCGTTTTCAGTAGGTCCTTCATTCCTTAAGGCTTTGAATTTTGCAGGCAAGTTCCCTCAGCTGGATTACAAGATCGCTGAACTTGAGAAGATGATGGATAATCCGCCGCTTAAAGAAGGCACATCTGATTTTACCGGCAGCAATTACGATATCGAGTTCAAGGATATCCACTTCGGATATGGCGAGACAGAGGTTCTCCATGGAGTCAATCTGTCTCTTAAGCAGGGAACGACTACAGCTCTTGTCGGTGAATCAGGAAGCGGTAAATCAACTCTTGCAAAGCTTCTTGTTCACTATTATGACCTCAATTCAGGATCCATAACGATAGGCGGACAGGATATTACTGATATGTCACTTGAGGCACTTAATAATCATGTGGCATTTGTTTCGCAGGAGCAGTTCCTGTTCAACACATCACTTTACGAGAACATCCTTATCGGAAGACCTTATGCAACAAAAGAAGAGGTCATGGAAGCTGCCAGAAGAGCGCAGTGTGAGGAATTCCTGGAAAGATTCCCTGAAGGCATCATGACGCAGGCAGGAGACAGCGGAAAGCAGCTGTCCGGCGGTGAACGTCAGCGGATCTCTCTTGCAAGGGCAATCCTTAAAGATGCACCGGTCATAGTGCTTGACGAAGCAACCGCATATATGGATCCGGAGAATGAGGAGAAGATGAATGCAGCCCTCGATGAGATCGTAAAAGATAAGACGGTACTTGTTATCGCGCACCGTCTGTCCACCATAAAGAACGCAGAATCGATCTGTGTTATGAAGGATGGTCTATGCATAGCATCTGATACTCACAACGGATTGCTTGAGACATGTCCCGAGTATAAGAAACTCTGGGATGCATCCGTTAGTGCAAGCACTTGGAAGATTAAGGGAGCGTGATCAATATGTTGAAGATTTTACACAGAATAGTAAACATGACGGGAAAGTACAAAGCACGGATCAGGGCTTCATATATTACGGCTTTCTTCAAAGGAATAATGCTCAAAGCACCCTTGATCTTGTGTTTTTTTTGCATAAGTTATTTTATGCAGGGACAGATGGATACGAAGAAGTGTATCTGGTTTGGTATCGCAGTAGTGGCAAGTGTTATCCTTGAAGCCGTATTTGAACACATATCAAATGTTTTGCAGTCAGCAACTGGTTATATGGTCTTCTCGGATATGAGACTTAAGCTCGGTGATCATTTGCGCAAGCTCCCTATGGGTTATTTCACTGAAGGTAACATTGGAAAGATCAGTACGGTTCTTTCAACAGATATGGTCTTTATTGAAGAGAACTGTATGGGTGTCTTATCTGAGCTCGTTACATTCCTTATCTCTCAAGGCAGCATGGTCGTCATGATGTTCGTGATGGATTACAGAATGGGACTTTTATCAGTGATTGTTGTTGCTGCATTTATCGTTGTCGGCAATCTTATGCTCAAGACATCATTGAAGCATTCGGTCTTAAAGCAGGAGGCAAGTGAATCTCTTACTGAGGAAGTCCTTGATTTTGCAGAAGGAATAGGGATCATTAAGTCTTATAACATGCTTGGAGATAAATCCAAGAGACTTACTGACGAGTTCGAAAAGAACTGCCGCAAGAGCATTGACTTCGAAGTTGCATATACTCCATGGTCAAGAGCGCTTTATTTGACATTCGGAATCGGCACGGCATTAGTTCTTGCTTTGACAGCATATCTTTACACAACCGGTACAATTACCCCCGAATATATGACCGGAATGGCGTTGTTCCTTTTCGATGTGTTCACAGCCATAAAGAGCTACTATGGCCAGATGGCAAGGCTTACGGTTACAGAAGCGAGCCTTGACCGTATCGAGGAAGTTTTTGCTGCGGAAGAACTTAATGACGAAGGAAAGAAAGATCTTGTATCTGCATCAGCTTCTGGACATGAGATCGAATATGATAATGTCGGTTTCGCATATACTGAGAAGGATGTTCTTTCAAATGTCTCCTTCAAGATTAATCAGGGTGAGATGACTGCTCTGGTAGGTCCTTCCGGCGGCGGTAAATCAACGATAGCATCACTTCTTGCAAGATTCTGGGATGTTAAGAGCGGAAAGATCCTTGTAAGGGGCGAGGATATCAGAGAAGTCTCACTGGGCTCTTTGATGGATCAGATCAGCATGGTCTTCCAGAGAGTATATCTGTTCCAGGATACTGTGTATAACAATATTGCTATAGGACGTCCCGATGCTACAAGGGAAGAGGTTGAAGAAGCTGCAAAGAAAGCAAGATGTTATGACTTCATCATGCAGCTGCCGGATGGATTTGATACTGTTATCGGCGAGGGCGGTGCATCTCTCTCAGGAGGAGAACAGCAGAGAATTTCCATCGCAAGATGCATACTGAAGGATTCGCCGATCGTAATCCTTGATGAAGCGACAGCAAGTGTTGATGCAGATAACGAGCGTGCTATCCAGGAAGCTATCTCTGAGCTTTGCAAAGACAAGACATTGCTTGTAATCGCACACAGATTAAGGACTATAAGAGATGCTGACCAGATCCTCGTGGTAACAGGCGGCAAGATAGCCGAAAGAGGTAACCACGAGTCTCTGATGGCTCAGAATGGAACCTATGCGCATATGGTAAAGCTTCAGGAAGCCTGACAGAACCAGTAATAACTTAAAAACGGGGTGTCTCAAGGTGTTGAGGCACCCTGTATTATTTTGGAAATTATTATCAACTAAATTTGGTTAGTTAAACCTAACTTATTGTGCTATAATTCTGCACAGATGTGATTTGGCAGAGGTTTATTAGCATGAATAATCAGAATAAAAAACTCGAAGCAGCATTTATCTTTGGCTTTATTTCACTGCTTTTATGTGGCGTTGGCGACTGGCTTATAGGGTACGAACCTGAAGGCGGGGAGCCGTTGATATATGGTATTACAACCACAGCGATAGCAGGTGTGCCTACATGGTTTTATGTGTTGTCATTCTTCTTGGGGTTCTTATCAGGATTCGGATGCCTTTATTTCGCGCCGGCTGTAATGAAAACCCTTGATCTGAAAGGCATCTCGAAGGATTCGAAAATGTATAAGCTTATGGGCTTTGGCTTAAAGTCTGCGCCCATGATGTTTGTATCTTTCCATGCCGTATGCTGCATTGTGCTGCTGATGATACAGGCAGCGCTCCGTTCCGGACTTGATATAAGTTCTGCAGATTCTGTTTATCTGATACCTGCAGCAACAGCTATGCTGCCGTTTCTTATCTGGTGCTATATCTGTGATATTCCCGTGACTATTGCTTATATGTATTTCACTCTGAAGGGAAAACTTGGGATTAGCAAGGCTGCTTTTATTCTGTGCCCTATGGGCCTTAGTATTGCAGCAAAGATAATAGCTGCCGTGATGGTCGCTTTAGGAAGTAAATGGTCATTCCTTACGGCATGTGGCGAATCCTGGGGATATGCATTCATGTGCCTTGCGTTCTATTTCGCTGTTAAGAAAGATGTGAGGTCTGATAAATGATCGTTCTCCAGCTGATCTTATTCTGTGCTCTCTTTGCTTTAATGGTAAAACTCGGTGTTGGAAACAACGCTTTGAATGCTCTTTATTTTTACCCGAAAACTGTACAGGAACGTGTCTATGAATTAGGTCTCATCGACAGGCAGACGGTCTCTAAGAAAAGAAAGATCTTCATGACAGCGTTCTTTACCGTTATGGCTGCCGCTCTAATTGCGATAATCGCGTTCTGGAATCAGATCAGAGAGTTTTGGCCGGCTTATCTGCAGGCACTTTTGTTCCTTGAAGTAATGAACTGGTTCGACGGAATCGTTATAGATAAGACCTGGGTCGCTTTAAGTCCTCTCTGGATAATACCCGGAACTGAAGATATCCCCTTTGTCCAGACATGGAAGCAGATGTTTAAGAAGAGAATCATCCTCACTGGAATATGGGTGTTTGGCGCTGCGATAATCGCAGGAATAGTTGTGCTTATAGGAAAGATAATGATGTAAATAAGGAGAGTGTTATGGGACTTTATAAGAAATTCGTAAGTCAGACAAGAAAGCCGGAGGGAACCCTCGGTAAGATGATGGTAAACGGCATGAACAGTGGTCATGCAAAGCTTGCTGACTGGGGCATGTCACATCTTCCGCAAACAGAACCTTCAAAGATCCTGGAACTCGGCTGCGGCGGCGGAAGAAATGCAGGCGAACTTTCCAATAGATTTCCTTCTGCAAAGGTTACAGCAATTGATTATTCTGAGGTGTCAGTCGCTAAATCCAAGGAGTACAACAAAGATCTCATTGCATCCGGGAGGATGAGTGTAAAACAGGGTGATGTATCTGACCTGAGACTCCCCGTTGACACCTATGATATCGCGACCGCATTTGAGACTATCTATTTCTGGCCCGGTCTCGAAAAGTGTTTTACCGAAGTCTACAGAGTTCTTAAGCCCGGCGGTGTTTTCATGATCGTCAACGAGTCAGACGGCATGGATGATACAAGCCTTAAGTTCGAGAAGATAATTGACGGAATGAAGTGCTATACGATCGAACAGATTGAATCAGCTCTTAAGGTTGCGGGGTTTTCTTCTGTTACTTCAGATCACTATAATGGCAAACCCTGGATTTCGGTGGTCGCTGTTAAATGATGATCAGTTTCTTTATCACATAATATCTGAGAGAAGAGCGTTTGTAATGGTAATGTTTCTTGAATGTACAGTAATATGCTTTGGTTCCGGTGGAACTAAATGCGACTTTTATCTTTATAAATCGAAATAGGCTGATGAACTGCTTTAAAAGGTAATGGAGGATAAAAAATGCTTTTAACGATATTTTTGGCAATCGTTTTTTGTGCGGCAATAACGCTTATGCTATTTTCTGCCATTGTATTAGTCAAGGATAAGAAACTGTTTTCGTCTGCACCTAAGGAAGCTGTGGAACTTGTGATAGACAGAAAAGAAGAGGAGTTTTACGGGGCGCGTAAGATAGGCTGGACTTTGATTATAATGAGCATGGTCATGATCTTAGGTATCGGTGTGATCTCGATTTGGGACGGGTTCAGGAGTGACTTCACATTCTGGCAGTTCTTCTTAAGATTTGTCCTGATTTTTACGATATATAAGATTTACGACATGATCTTTTTCGATTATTTCCTGCTCTGTAAATTCAAGTTCTTTCAAACATTTTTTCCTGAGGTAACGCCGGTATACAACAACAGGAAATACGGTTATAACATCAAGAGCCAGCTGCTGAAACTGATTGTCATATTTCCGGCGGCATCAGCAATCGTAGCTTGGGTGTGTACGCTGTTATGATCCAATTAAAGAATCTGAATAAAAGTGATATCGAAGTTATATCCCATCATGTAGCTGATGCGTTTTGGGACTATGAGTATAGTAATGGCGATCTTGGATTAAAGAAATACATTACAACACGCGATGCTATGTTTACCTATATCAATGCTATTGTTAAGGCCGCATATAACAGCGGGCTTCTGTATGCAACCTCTGAAAACCATGAGGGATATATGTTTATAGCAGGTGAAGGCATTGGTACCATTGGCTTTGTTGATGGAATGAAAATGATATCTGCCGAAAAGAAAGCACTAGGCGGATGGAAGAAAATTAAGCAGTTTGTTTCGGACTCATTTTCTGACGGTGGTTCGATCGAGACCAGGATGCGTAAGGCAAAGCGTAAGTTTATAAGGATAGAAGTCCTTGTTGTACGTAAAGAGTATCAGAAGCAGGGCTTCATGAGAAAGATGATGGAGTATGTTTATGACCTTGCTGGCAAACAGAAGGTGCCGGTGATCCTTGATACAGACGATGAGAATAAATCCGCCAGATATCAGCATCTTGGAATGACATTGGAAAGGATCCGTGATTGCGGTGATCATTATCATACATACGATTTGATCCGCGAACCTGTATGATTAATGAAGAGATAAGGAGTAATTGATAATGGCAGATAATCATATTCCGGTTAATAAATTACCCTATTGCAAGCCGGTGAAAAAATGGCTTTCTGAAAGGTATGGCAGATCTCAGGCTGATGCAGTCTGGCAAAAAACAGTAGATCAATACAACGCATATCTTCCCGATCTGCCTGTTTACGGCGGAAAGAAAAACGGACATGCCAAGGCTATCTACGGCGGCCTTCTTATCTTTTCCTTGTATCCGTCTCTTCCGGATCATCCGCCTGTATCAGAATTGCAGGATTTTGTGTCGAACCTGTTCATGGGTCCTTTTGTAAAGCTTGGAAAGATTTTCGATCTTAACCGTCCGTCTAACATGAGGCTTATCAATAAGATCTTTAAGAGGTCGGGTGACGGAGACAGAAGGGACATCAAAAAATATCCGGCAGGATTTATTAATGTAGATGAACCTTATGATAACGAAAAACATATTGCAAGATATCATTTCGTTCAGTGTCCAAATGCGGAATTTGCAAAACAGCATAATTTGCTCCATGTACTGCCATTGATGTGCAATTCTGACTATTTCGGTATTGAAAAAATACATGGAACGCTCATACGTTGCGGAACCTGTGGTAACAGCAAC
>OCTX012173350.1_pt1 | contig 15942 bp, 11 predicted proteins | sample 1539691 | NCBI WGS metagenome assembly OCTX01 (sample SAMN02144231, study PRJEB22623) | gut metagenome | biome: sheep rumen | host: Ovis aries | place: New Zealand | reverse complement strand
GTCCATTATATTCAGGGGTATAGCTCAGCTGGTAGAGCAGCGGTCTCCAAAACCGCGTGCCGAGGGTTCGAAACCTTCTGCCCCTGCCAAAAATCCCAATGTAACAAAAGTTACATTGGGATTTTTTATGTTCACTATTCATTTTCTGCAATACGGTTTTTATAATATCAAGGCAAGCTATGTGATGACAGACTGCAAACACATTGGTATAAGTTCCTCAAAAGTAAGTCATCTCTACCGCTGAATACAGCGTAAAGTGTTTGCAACGCTTGCCGAAATTACAAATAAAAGCAGCAAGCAAACTGACAACCAACTCACTGCACAAGTTTCAAAGGGTCCCCGCAGGGACGGCCTTTGCCCCAGAATAAAAGTATGTTGTCACAAGTGTGCAGGAACGCTTGCTGCAATTAGAGTATAACACAGGTGCAGCGTTTAGTCAAGCTGCTCCATAAAGAAATTATTGTCGATAATGCTGACTTCATTCTCGCCTGCCGGTTTGCCCATTACAAGAATGATATCAGCAGCCTGCTCGCTGTCAACAACGACAGTGCCCTGCGTTTCAAACAGGATACTCAGATAGTTTATTACCGAAAAGCTGTTGTTGCGGTCAAAGGAACTGTAATAGCTGCGGTCGTTCTCAACTCCGTCAAACACGATAAGGCGGTTGGAAACATCAACATATCCGTAGTTTATCATTCTGTAATTGCCCTTGAGAAAATGCGAGAAAAAGCAGTTTTTAGGATCGTAGTGCTTTATTTTTTCGCCTGTTTTGCTTACAGCCATTGCGCCCACAAAGCACTCATCAATTTTGGCAAAGCTGTCATAGCCGCTGTAAATATTGATGTTCGCAGTTACGCAGTCTATGGTGTCCCTTGCGACATCAAGGTCAAGGTCTATGTATTCGGCGGCATTGCTGTGGGTGATATCCCCGCTGAAAACAAGCTCATCCGTTTTGAAATCAGCGTTCCAGCCGACAGGGATATTCTGCCCGTTCAGCTTGACGGCGTTGGCATGAAGGTCAATATCAACACGCTTTTTGTCGTTCCAGTAAACGAAAAATCGTATCTTTCTGACCTGATCGGGTATCCTGTAAGCAAGTCCGCTGCGGATATATCCGCCCTCTGATGATCTGTCGGTGACTCTTATAGCTGAACGCCCGAGGTCAAATTCAGGGGCTTTGATAAAGACTTTTTTGTTTTCAAGCACAGTCCTGTTTGCGCTGAGCCTTGCCCTTAACAGTGAAACAGCGACTTCACGCAGCGCAAGTGCTTCGGCATAATCAGCACCGCCCGACCACATTTTATAGGGGCGTGAAAAATGCGAAACAAGGCTGACAAGAGATTGTGTTTTAAGGCCAGCTGCTTTTGGTTCAAGCAGTGCAAGCATATCACGGGGGCTGTATGCGTGTCTTGCAAGGTATGTAAGACTGCGCAGCATCATGCCCGGACGCTGTGAGTAATAATCAAGCGCTTCATCACTGTGTATGCTGACAAGGTATTTTGCCCGTGATTCCCACGAGCGAAGCTCGCCGTTCCTCAGTGATGCGACAGCCTGCTTATGCTCGCTGCTGCGGGAATATTCGTTATAATCGGTGTACCTGAGCATAAGCTCGGTGCGCTCGCTTTTTTTATTGGAAAGAATCAAATTCTCTTTGAAATCGCTGACAGGGTAGCTCTCAAGCAGCTTGACGATGAGCTTTTTCTGTGAAGTCCTGAAGTGGAAGCCTGCACGGGTGAGTGCAAAATCAACGCATTTGAATACATCGCCCGTATGCTGACAAAGGCTGTGCAGCACGCCGAGCTTTTCCTGAGAGGAGAGCGCAGGTGAAAAGAAAACGGTGCTGAAAACATCAAGCAGGTTCTGCTTAAAGCGTATCTCAACAGCGGTCAGCTGCGCAGGAGAAAGCTGCTGTGCACATTCCCTGATAATTGCTCTTTCCTTGCTGGTCATGCGTTCGGTCTTTGAAAGTATCCTGCTGTAAGCGGCGGTGAACTTTTCTCTTTTGTCCACAAGCGCAATTACCTTTGCACTCAGCAGTCTATCATCGCTGAGGTTTCGTTCTGCGCTGTTATCCTGCGGCATCCAGCCCTTAACGACACTTTCGCCCGTGATAAGCTCAATACCGTAGGTGCTCATATAGTGCAGCAGCTGGTGAAAGCGGAAAACAGCCTTGTCCATAGCCATTACCTGCTCGGGAAACCCGGGATACATAGGCTTTGCTTTTACCTTTCCTATATAGCCTTTAACACGTTCCACAAAGCTGTCGGCATCGCTGCTGCGGGCAAGTGTGACTATATCCTTTGGGGCAAGTGCATAGCCGAGCTTCAAAAGCTCCTCATTTACAGTCATAGCTTTGACCATAGTATTATCACTCAGCTCGGTGTTATCAAAAGCTACCGAAACGAGTCTTAATTCTGAAAAGAGCAGCATATCGAAATCCATTTTCATCGCCTCCCGAATAGTCTGTTCTGCCATCGTTTTCGGCAGAGTATTACAATATAACACATTTTTCTGCGCTTGTCAAGGGCTTCAGGATAAAAAAATAACCGCCGAAAGATAATCCTTCGGCGGAAAACAGTGATCTTATTTAAACTTTACAGCTGTGCCGTAAACCATTACCTCGGCAGCGCTCTGCATAATAGCTGATGTACTGTATCTGACAGCTACGATAGCATCTGCACCCATCTCCTGAGCACTGGCTATCATTCTCTGTGTTGCGATATCACGGGCTTCGTTCATCATCTCAACGTAAGCCTTAACCTCACCGCCGACAAGGTTCCTTAAACCTGCACCTATATCCTTTCCAACGTGTTTTGACTGGATAGTTGAACCTTTAGCCAGCCCGATGATCTCGTATTCCTTTCCGGGAATGATTTCTGTTGTTGTAATAAGCATAGATGATACCTCCTGTTATTATTTAAAAAGCCCGCAGCAATGCGAGCTTTTTACAGTCTGTGAGCTTATTTGAGATACGATTCGTAATCCTCGTTCTCTTTAAGTATTTCAGCGATAGAAGCCTCAAGATCCTGAGCAGCAGCTCTGTTCTTTACAGTAGAATCAAGCAGTTTTGTCTCGCTTATCTGATACTCTGACAGCTTTGATCTGAGGTCGGTCAGCTTTGCATTGATATCGCTGAGCTGGATATTGAGCTGAGAGATCTGGCTCTCGCAATCGTCGATCTTTGCCTTTGTTTCTGCAAGCTCTGCCTCTTCGCTTGCAAGTGCGCTTGCAGCTGAATCCTTCTCGGCATTGAGAGTCTGCAGCTTAGCATTGTTCTCATCTATCTGCTGCTTAGCAAACATTTTCATTTTTTCCATTGGTGTCATTTCAGCATCACTCTCTTTCAATTCTAATGAAATCTCTTCAGTTCCAGTGCTGTCTATCGCATCCATATCAAATTTGATCTCATCTTCTGCGATAGCGTCGATAGCATCTGTTGAAGGTGCAGCAGGCGGCTCTGCAAATACAAGGTTATCTGTTGAGATCGAAGGCATCTCCTCAGAACCAAGTCCGTCATCTTCAAACTTGATATCCGGAACATACTCAGCGTTCGGATCCTGATTGGGATCAACATAAGCGCTGATATCAAATTCATCTGCAGAAGTGTCTGTGCTGTAATCAGAAGTAAAGTCGGTGGAATAATCTGTTGAAACATTATCCGAAGCATTTGGATCGTAAGGAACTGCATAAGGATCAGCAACAGCATTTGGTCCGTAAGGATCGTATCCGCCTGTGTAATTGGTATATGTCTGCTCAGCCGCAGTTGCCTCGGTGCTGACAGTTTCCTCTCTCTTAGGCTTTTCGTTAAGGAACGGATTGAATACCTCTTCCTCAACAGCAGCAGCTGCTGCAGGCTCAGCCTTAGGTGCGCTCTTAGCCTCGGCAGTCTGCTGATCCAGCACTGCCTTTACAGACTTGACATCGGAGGGAGAGCAGTTGAAAAACTCAGCTATCCTCTTATCCGAATCTCCTCTGCGTATCATTTTAGCTATCGACTCGGTATGCTTATCAACAAAGCCGTTCTCGTCATAAGCAAGGTTTATCGTAGATGTCTGTGCAGCAGATGTATCCTCATTCTTCTTCTTTTTCTTGAATGGATTGGATATCTTGCTGATTATGCCCTTTTCAGTTGTCGGATCCTCTGCAGGTGCAGGCGGCTGAGTATATGTTTCATAATCAGGCATGTGCTTTTCAAGAACTGAACGGGCACTGCCCTTATTCATCTGCATTATAGAAGCGATACGATCGAGATCGTAACCTTCTCTGTAAAGCCTTACAACCTGCTCGGGAATTGATTCTTGCTTCTTTGCCATTTGGATTTCAACCTTTCGTGATATATTTGACTTTGCTTTTCAATACAGAAAAGCGATAAAAAGATACAAGTTACTAAACTATATTATACCTTAGTTTAATCATTATGTCAACAAAAAAAGAACAATAAGGAAATAAACTGATAACAAATTTGATGTTCGTTTTTTGTGAGGACTGCACAAATGTGGCGCACACAGCCTTTATCAAGGGCGTTTCAGCTTATATTGGGAATTATCGGAGAGTACCCTGCATAGACTTGAACTAAAAGGAGTTGTTGGGTATGATGAGAAGGGTGCAGAATACGGTGTGTTTAGTTTTCGCAGGAATATTTGTTGTAGTCTGGGCATTTTCGGGGAAGATGTCGCTTGATGTTCCGGCATCGGCAGAGGTGAAGCAGGGCAGCGACAGAAAGGTGATAGTTCTTGATGCAGGACACGGTGGGATAGACGGCGGCTGTGTATCGGTGAACGGCGTGGCTGAAAAGGGGATCAACCTTGCGATAGTTCAGGCTCTGCGTGACGGGCTTGGGCTGCTTGGATACGATGTCGTCTGCACTCGTGAGGACGACCGATCGATACACGACAGCGGTGTTGAGGGCATTGCAAAGCAGAAGCTGTCTGATATGAACAACAGGCTCGATATAATAAACCGTTATGATGATGCGCTTGTGATATCGGTGCACCAGAACCAGTTCGTTGACGAGCGTTATAGCGGAGCGCAGATGTTTTATGCAAAGGATAACGCAGAGAGCAAGCGGTTTGCAGAGTGCATGAAAAAGCAGTTCGTTTCGCTTTTGCAGCCGCACAACGAGCGTGAGACCAAGCCGGTCGGCAGCGAGATGTACCTGATACACAATTCAAAAAACACTGCACTGCTGGTCGAATGCGGTTTTCTTTCCAATCACGAGGAGGCAAAGCTGCTTGAAAACCCCGACTATCAGAAAAAGGTCGCATTCACGATAATGACAGGAGCGCAGGAATATCTGCTTACAATGCCCAGGGAATAACTTACATTGTTTTCTCCCGAAAACAACGTGGATGTGGGCTTTCAGACCTACACTTACAGAATGAAGGATTCGCAGAATTACGAGTATGAGATCACTCTGACTTTAAGCCCGTGGATACTCGATACTCAGACCGAAGCGCTTGATTCGGCATGGGCAAGACCAAGCCTGCGATAAACAATATGGGCGCACAGAAGTACGCAAACAATGTGTATACTACTCAGCTTTCGGATTCTCAGGGGCGAAACCGCACATTCTATGCCACTATGACAAATATGTATTTCAGCGTAGGAACGATGTCGGTCAAGAATGTCACAAGCGGCTGGGACTTTTCCGCAAGTAAGCCCGGAACGCCGAAGATCGCACTCAACTGGGTATCTGATTTCACAAGAGGTCATAATTCGGGCAACTATGCACTTATGACTAAAACGTTCTATTCATCGACAGAGAACGCCGACATAGGCGAGCTGTATGCAAAACCCAAGATGACAAAGAATACATGGGGACCTGTAACTGTTGTGCTTGCGCACGCCGAGAACATCTCGCCCAAGTATTCCGGCGGTCAGTACGCAGATTATGTCAAATCGGGGTATCTTCTTGCAGACTGGGCTGTGAACGAAACCAAGATAACGATACCTATGTATGGCAGTTCATCACCTGCAAGTACCACGCAGGCGCAGACGACCACATCTTCTGCACCCAAAGCACCGAACGGCGTAAATTCTGCCGCAGACCTTATGAACCTTGCAGGCAGCGTTTATAATAAGGATTTTGATACAGCTGCAAACACCATAGCAAAAAGCCTTAATATAAAACTCGGCAGCCATACCGATGAAAACTATGAATCAAGCGAGGGAAGGATATACGACCAAAGATCAAGCAAGATGAATATTATGGGCATAACAATGTCGCGTTTGTGTTTAGAGGGCTTCAAAGCCAGCCCCAACAGATCAAAATGCGGTCTTGTAGCTTTCTATTTGAACGGTACTTCAAGTAAAGAAGCGGGCATAACAGCCTCGCAGGCAAAGGCAGCCTACGATAGTTTATACAAGCAGTTCAAGGCAAAATACGGCGAACCGACCGATACTATCGAAAAAGTAGAATCTGGCACAGATAAGAGCGATTACAGCAAGTATTACTGGGTGCAGTGGAATACTCCTGAGGGTAATGTGTGGCTGTGCTGGGGAAAAGACCTGTGGAACCAGCAGGGATATAACGATTGTATCCTTTCAGTCTCCCACTGTGACCAATCTAAGCAATGATCAAAAAAACAACTCTCCTGACAGCAGGGGAGTTGTTTCGTTTATTTGTTACTGTAATTCGCCTCGGTTGAACTCGGAAAGTTCAAGTCCCTCGTTCTTTTCAAGTGCCCAGCGGATATTCCACTCGCTTGAGAAAAGCAGAAGGTAGTTGTCCTTAAAGTCCTTTACCAGCTTGGTATCGCTTGAGAGCTTTAGCGTTTTGGGGTCAAGCTCCTTATTGTCTATCCAGCGGATATACGAATAAGGCAGGCTCTCCTTGATAAGCTCAACGTTGTATTCATTCTTCATGCGGTACTCGAAAACTTCCAGCTGGAGCACACCGACAACACCGACGATGACCTCCTCCATTCCCGTGTCGGGCTCGTGGAAGATCTGTATCGCACCCTCTTGAGCTATCTGCGTTGCACCCTTTACGAACTGCTTTCTTTTAAGAGTATCTTTCTGGCGGACTCTCATGAAATGCTCCGGAGCAAAGGTAGGTATCGGCTCAAATTCAAACTTCTTTTTGGGATCGCAAATAGTGTCACCTATCGAGAAAATGCCCGGGTCGAACACGCCGATAATGTCGCCTGCATAAGCCTCGTCGATTATTTCACGCTCCTGCGCCATTATCTGCTGCGGCTGCGAAAGGCGCATTTTTTTGTTGCCCTGAACGTGAAGCACGTCCATTTCCTTATCGAATTTTCCCGAGCAGACACGCAGGAAGGTTATCCTGTCACGGTGCGCCTTGTTCATGTTCGCCTGAATTTTGAACACGAAAGCGGAAAATGCAGGATCAAACGGATCCACAATGCCCTCTGATGACATTCTCGGTGTCGGTGAAGTAGTCATTTCAAGGAAGTTTTCAAGGAAAGGCTCTACGCCGAAGTTGGTGAGTGCCGAGCCGAAGAACACGGGCGAAAGCTCACCCTTGCGCACTGCGTCTATATCGAATTCATAGCTTGCACCGTCGAGCAGCTCTATATCGTCCGAAAGTGTTTCGTGCAGCCACGGTGTGATAAGCTCGTCAAGTGACGGGTCGGAAAGGTCGACCTCTGTCGCAGCGACCTGATGTTTGCCGCCGTTTTCCTCAAAGGAGATGATATGTCGCTTGTCACGGTCATAAACTCCCTTGAATTCCTTTCCGCAGCCGATAGGCCAGTTGACAGGGTAGGTCTTTATGCCAAGCTCGTTTTCTATCTGCTCAACAAGGTCAAACGGGTTTCGTGCCTCTCTGTCCATTTTATTTATGAATGTAAAAATAGGTATGTGGCGCATAACGCAGACCTTGAACAGCTTTCTTGTCTGCGCCTCAACGCCCTTTGATGCGTCAATTACCATTACTGCCGAGTCAGCCGCCATAAGCGTGCGGTAGGTATCCTCCGAGAAGTCCTGGTGTCCGGGGGTGTCAAGAATGTTTATGCAGAAGTCCTTGTACTGAAACTGCATTACCGACGAGGTTACCGAGATACCTCTCTGCTTTTCTATCTCCATCCAGTCAGATACCGCATGGCGAGAGTTCTTTTTGCCTTTAACAGCACCTGCCTGTGCGATAGCACCGCCGTACAGCAGGAACTTTTCGGTAAGGGTGGTTTTACCTGCGTCAGGGTGGGAGATTATGGCAAAGGTCCTGCGCCTTTTTATCTCTTCTTCAAGTGTTTTCAAAGCTATTCCTCCATTAAATTATTCAAAGCATACCTTGATATTATACCATAGTTTGCGCCCGTTTGCAACACATCGCAAAAATTTTAACACATAGTGCAGAAAAATTGCACAGAGTTGTTTTGTAATTTCAAACAAATATCACGGGGGATAAATATTGAATATGTCTAAAAAATTACGGGGAGCGTTTAATTGTATTGAAAATTTTAATGAGCTGTGATATAATTATTTAAAGTATGAGCATTTAATAATTCTGCTCAAACGGAACAACGGAGGATCCAACTATGAATGACGGAAATAAGATACTTAAACTGACAGGTATCTTTCTTACGCTGGTGGGCATTGCAACGCTGATAATCGGCATAATCGCCTTCTCAAATGCAGGAAAGACCAATGATTCTATCAGAAAAGTTCAAGCACTGCAAAGCTCCAGCACTACGACCTCGTATTCTGCTGCTTCATCCTCTATGCAGCCGCTGAAGGACTGGGCAGGCAAGGCAAAGACATACTCGATAATAATGATGGCTGTATCAGCTATGCACATCATATTTGGTATAATCGGATTTTTGATGGCTGAAAAAAGCGAAAATGCGATGCTATGTGTCGGATTCGGAGCGCTTATGCTGCTCGGTGCGGCGGGAGCGATCATCTATCCGCTTGTAGTCAATGATAAAGCGTATGATCTGGCGCAGGCGTTTATGGATGCGTTCTCAAGTCTGTATAAGGATCGTTTGGGATCCGATTTTACATTCAAGCTGATCTCGTTGGCTCCGCAAAAGCATCTGATAACCTATTCCGGCGTGATGCTCGGCGGTATGTATATGTGGGGAGCTATGATGAGCAGAGGTATGGTAAGCTCAGCTAAGCCTTCACGTCAGCCGATCTCAACGGCAGCACCGGGGGACGATTTCTTTGCACAGTTCAATAAACCGCCTGTTCCGCAGCAGAGACCTATGGGAGCACCTCAGCAGAACGCTGCACAGCCAATGTCTCAGGGACAGCCAAGACCACAGGGAATGCCTCCGCAGGGACAGCCAAGACCGCAGGGAATGCCTCCTCAGGGTCAGCCAAGGCCACAGGGTATGCCTCCTCAGGGACAGCCAAGACCACAGGGAATGCCTCCACAGGGACAGCCAAGGCCACAGGGTATGCCACCACAGGGACAGCCAAGACCGCAGGGTATGCCTCCACAGGGTCAGCCAAGACCGCAGGGTATGCCACCACAGGGACAGCCAAGACCGCAGGGTATGCCACCACAGGGACAACCAAGACCACAAGGAATGCCTCCGCAGGGACAGCCAAGACCGCAGGGAATGCCTCCGCAGGGTCAGCCGAGACCACAAGGAATGCCTCCACAGGGTCAACCGAGACCGCAGGGAATGCCTCCTCAGGGACAGCCAAGACCTCAGGCAGCACCTCAGGGACAGTCTATGGGAGAAATGGACGAGATACAGATACCGCCGCAGCCAAAGCCACAGCCGCAGCAGTTCAGACCAACTCCAAACACAGCACAGGCTGCTCCGCTCAGACCTGCACCTGGCGTAAAGCCAGCACCTGCGCCTGCACAGCAGCCGCTTGACAACGGTTCTTCGGGAGCAATGGACGAGGTTGCGCTCCCTTCCGCAGACGAGCTTGAAAAGCTCCTTGGCGGAATGTCAGGACAGAAATAACAGCAAAAAAACAGATCCCGGCAGAGATGTCGGGATCTTTTCATATAATTATGTCAGTATAGTTTCTTTATCCACATTGATGGTGCAAATATCATTATCATCGGGATACATTCAAGTCTTCCAAGCAGCATATCAAAGCTGAGCGTGATCTTGGAAAGATTGGAAAGCTCCGAGAAATTGCACATCGGGCCTACCTTGCCAAGTCCCGGACCGATGTTGTTGAAACAGGTCGTTACCGAGGTGAATGAGGTAGTAAAATCGAGATTGTTGAGCGAGATTATAAGCAGCGAAGTGAAGAATATCAGGATATAGATTATCAGGTATCCGCTTACTCCGTGCACCGTTTCAACATTGAGCGTTTTATCGTCGGATTTTACGACATTGACTGATTTCGGGTGCATCAGCTTGCGCAGATTCCTGCGAGCTGTTCTCACAAGTATTATCAGTCTTGATACCTTGAAACCGCCTCCTGTTGAGCCGGCACAGGCACCTATGAACATAAGTATAACAAGTATCGCCTTTGAAAATTCGGGCCATTGGTCAAAGTCCGCCGTAGCAAAGCCCGTTGAGGTCATTATAGAACCGACCTGGAATGAGGAATATCTGAACGCCTTGGAGAAGCTGCCGTAAACGCCGTAAGCCATTGTGTTTGCGCAGAGAAGTCCGATAGATGCGGCGATTATCCCCAGATACACCTTCAGCTCCGAGTTCTTGAAAACGTCGGAAAAACGTTTCATTATAATAAAGAAATAAATGTTGAAGTTTACGCCGAAAAGTATCATGAACACGGTCACGACACCCTCGAGATATGCTGAATCATAGTAGCCGATCCCCGCATTTTTTATGCCGAATCCGCCGGTGCCGGCAGTGCCGAACGTTGTGCAGATGCTGTCATAAAGCGGCATTTTGCCTATAACGAGAAATATTATCATCAGCAGCGTCATTACGGTATATATCATATAGAGTATCAGTGCTGAGGATTTTCCCTTTGGCACGAGCTTTTCAACCGTAGGTCCGGGGCATTCCGCCCTCATCAGCTGCAGGCTCGATGATTTTTTGTCCGAGGGGAGTATGGCGATGGTAAGCACCAGAACGCCCATTCCGCCTACCCAGTGGGTAAAGCAGCGCCAGAACATCATTCCCTTAGTCATTGCTTCAACATCAGTCAGGATAGACGAGCCTGTTGTCGTAAAGCCCGAGATGCTTTCAAACAGCGCATTTACGGGATCTGGTATCTCGCCGCTTACATAAAACGGCAGTGCACCGAATACCGAAATAACTACCCAGCCCAGTGCTGCGACAGCCACGCCGTCACGGAAGTTCATCACAACATCCTTTTGCTTGGTAAGGATAAGCACAGGTGTCTGCACAGCGCATATCGATACAGCTACCAACAGGAATGTCTTGAGCGTATTCATTTCGCCGTAGTATATTGCCACAGAACACGGCAGCAGCATAAGCACCGCTTCAAGCAGTGAGATCTTTGCCAGCGTGTTGAGCACGATCTTTTTGTTCAACCGAATCTATCTCCTATTCAATAATATCCCTAAGCTCCGAGAAGCGCTGATCCTTTGTAACGATTATTACCGAGTCATCAAGCTCCATGGTATCATTACCGTTTGGGATAATGACCTGACGCTTTCTGATGATCGCACAGATCAGGATATTCTTTTTCAGCGTAATATCCTTGAGCGGTATTCCCGTAAGATGCGGTATCTGCTCCTTGATATTGAACTCTATCGCCTCGACCTGATTGCCGATAAGGTGATAAAGCGATTCGATACGGCTCTCCGAGGATGCGTTTTCAAGTGATCTTACATAGCTCAGTATAGTTCCCGTTGTCAGCAGCTTTGGCATAACAATGGTATCCAGCCCGAGCATTCTTGCCATATCAACGTATGAATCACGGTTTATTTTTGTTACTGTCTTAGCCTCGGAATTGTTCTTTGCGTAAAGCGACATGATGATGTTTTCCTCATCGAGTCCCGAAAGAGCTACAAAAGCATCAACTTCCTTTATGCCCTCGTCCAGCAGCAGCTCCTGATCGGTGCCGTCGCCGTGGATTATCGTAGCCTTGGGTATCTCGTCGCAAAGCTCGGTGCAGCGGTTGTAATCCTTTTCTATCACCTTTACTCTCATACCGATAGCAGAGAGCTGTTTAGCGAGGTAATAGCCTATCTTTCCTCCGCCGACTATCATAACCGATTTTATCTTGCTCTTTACAAAACCGTTCTCACGGAAGAACCTTTCTATATCCGAATGAGAGGCGGCAATATTTATCCTGTCATCTGCGTGGAGCACAAAATCACCCGAAGGGATAAATATGCTATGTTCACGCTGAACGGCACAGATAAGGAACTTAATTTTCAGTCTTTTATATATCTCGGCAAGTGTCAGCCCGACCATCGGAGAGGATTCCGACAGCTTCAGCTCGACCATTTCCACTCTGCCCTTGCCGAAGACCTCAAGCCTTGTAGCAGTAGGGAACACAAGTCCGTTTGCAATATCTCTTGCGGTATAAAGCTCAGGGTTGATTATCAGTGCAAGACCGAGGTTATTCTTGATTATATCTATCTGGTCGTAATACTCAGGATTTCTTACTCTGCATATAGTTTTTTTCGCACCAAGCTGTCTGGCGAGCATACAGCACACCATATTCAGCTCATCGTGGGCAGTTGTTGCAATAAGCAGGTCGGCATTTTTAACGCCTGCATCTATCTGTACCGCAGCGGTAGCGCCGTTGCCCTCGATACACATTATATCCTGCGAATTGAGCAGCTTTTTAACAGCCTCCGGGTTATTATCGACAGCGATAACGTTATGCCCCTCCTCAACGAGCTGTTCGGAAAGCGTAGCGCCGATCTTACCCGAACCGATAACTACAAATCTCATAATATATCTATGCCTTAAAGCAGGCATATCCTCCTTCCCAAAACGAGAAAAAACAGTGATCCTAAAAATAATGATACATATTAGATTATATCACTACACAGCCGTATTGTCAATAATGAACAGTTTACAAAGAAACCTCACCAAAAGAGTATTTTTTTGTGATTTAGTTGTAAGAAATACGGAGCAAGCAGGAAAACAACAGCAATGAAGAATAGCCCGGGCAAAAAATAACAGTCTGCCATTTAAATAGCAGACTGTTTTATCTTATCCGAGAGTTTTTTTCTGACCGTCCTTGCTTATCACAGTATTTGCGAATTTTGCACGCATCTTTTTTTCATAAGCCTTAGGGTTGGGCATCGCAGGGCTGTAATGCGTCAGCCAGAGCTCCTTAGAGCCTGACTTTACGGCAATATCGGCACTCTGCGAAAATACCATGTGACCTTTTTCCTTCACCTTATCCAGTATCTCGTCGTCGCCGTACATACCCTCGCACACGAGAAGGTCGGATTTTTTGGCAAACTCAGCCATTTCACCGAAAGCGACCGTATCGGTCATATATGTTATCTTTATAGGATCTCTTTCAGAATCGGTGACCATATCGGTAGTTATCTCCTTACCGTTCACAGTCACACTTTGACCGCCGTGCAGCTGACGCCAGTATTTGACATCAATGCCAAGCGCCTTTGCTTTTCCGGGGTTGAAAACGGGCTTTCTGTCCAGTCTGAAAGAATAGCCCATGCAGGGGATACCGTGGCGCAGCGGGATAGTGTTGACCTCCATGCTGTTCCAGTGCATAGTATTATGCTGTTTGCTGTCAAGCTCAACTATATCTATCCCGTAGGGGAGAAGCGGACAAATACAGCAAAGATTTTTGATTATCCTTGCAAGTCCCTTGCAGCCGTAGATAGTTATGTAGCCTTTTTTGCCCATATTGCCTATCGAGAGCAGCAGTCCCGAAAGTCCCGAGATATGATCGGCGTGAAAATGCGTGATAAAAAGAGCGTCTATCTTGCTCAGCTTGCAGCCGTGCTTTGCCAGAGCTATCTGTGTACCCTCACCGCAGTCTATAAGAGCGGCTTTTCCGTTATATTCTATCCAGAAGCTCGTAAGCCATCTGTTCGGCAGCGGCATCATTCCGCCTGTGCCTGCAAGGCAAACATCTATCATAGCCTTCCCCTCGCTTTCCGGTTCCCAAACCTTACAATATATTATGAAGCATAAAGCCCTGTTTGTCAATACACAAATTGTAAATATCAAAAAAAGAAGGGCGGTATATCCGCAGGGGATGACCGCCCGTTCATAATATCGGTTTAAGCGTCGTCGCAGCCGCAGTCGATGCCGTTTTGCACATCCGAGAACTCCTTGAGTATCTCCTCGCCGGGAGCTTTTGTGCAAAGGCTTGCGATGATTATTGCAGCAAGGCTTATACCAAAGCCTATTACCAGCGAATAAAGTCCTGTTGACTCAGCAAGTGTTTTTCCGCCGAACTTTATGTAGTCCCAAACTATTACCGTAACAGCGCCCGAAGCGATACCTGCAACAGCACCTGCAATGTTGGTGCGCTTCCAGTAAAGCGACATAAGTACTATCGGTCCGAATGATGCGCCAAGTCCTGCCCATGCATCAGATACCAGTCCCATAACGCTGCTTTCAGGATCAAGAGCGATAAGATAAGCTATCACAGCTACTGCAATAACGGTCAAACGGCTCACCAGAAGCACTGTCTTGCTTGAAGCCTTTTTGTTGATGACCGAGTGGTAGATGTCCTCAGATACCGATGAAGCCGTAACAAGCAGCTGAGAATCGGCAGTTGACATTATCGCAGCAAGTATGCCGCACAGGAAAATTCCGCCGATAAAGGCGATGCCTATGTCATCTGTAAACACCTTTTGTATCATCTCGATGAATACCTTTTCGGTGTTTGAGCCTTCCAGCAGCGGCAGATAAGCCCTGCCGACGATGCCGATGATGCAGGCGAAAACAAGTGAAAGTGCGCACCATCCAATGCCGATGAACCTTGATTTTTTTATCTCCTTCTCGTTCTTGATAGCCATAAATCTTACGATGATGTGGGGCATACCGAAATAACCGAGTGCCCAGCCGAGCTGTGAGATTATATCTACAAACGAATAGCTGCTGCCGTCAGCGCTTGTGATGGGATCGAAAAACGCTTTTGCTTCAACACCTGTTGCGGTGATGTTATCCATCACATTGCCTGCACCGACAAGCATAAATGCGATTATCGGAACGGTGATAACACCTATCAGCATAAGCAGTCCCTGAATAAAGTCTGTAACGCACACAGCCATAAATCCGCCCATGAATGTGTATGAGAGAATTACCACTGTACCTATCGTAAGGCAGACCTTATAGTCAAGTCCGAATACCGAGTTGAACAGCTTTCCGCCTGCTGCAAGTCCCGAAGCGGTGTACACCAGGAAGAATATCAGTATAGCAACTGATGAGATGAGCAGCAGTATGCGGTGCTTATCGTGGAACCTGTTTTCCAGGTATTTCGGGAGAGTGAGCGAGTTGTTGGCTCTTATCGTGTAGCGGCGAAGCCTTTTTGCTACGAATATCCAGTTAAGAGCAGTACCTATGAACAAGCCCACAGCTATCCATATCTGTCCTGTTCCAAGTGCATATACAGCACCGGGAAGTCCCATGAGCAGCCAGCCCGACATATCCGAAGCCTGCGCCGAAAGTGCTGCTACCCAGCCTGAAAGTCCTCTTCCTCCAAGGAAAAAGTCCTCGGAGTTCTTGGTCTTTTTCATGTACGAAGCACCTATCAGCAGCATACCCAGAAGATAGCAGGCAAATGCTATGATTATCCAAACCGTTGATGACATTTTCTCTGTACCTTCCTTTACTTTGCCTTTGTGTCGATCTCCTCATAGAGTCTTGCGAGCATATCGTCGGCAGCGACTCCGCTTTCCTCGCCTGTTTTTCTTGAACGTACCGAAACGGTATTGCTTTCGACTTCCTTATCGCCGATAATGAACATATAAGGCAGTCTTTCAAGGCGTGCTTTCTTTATTTTGGTGCCTATGTTGATGTCATCGGCATCGACTGTTACACGCATTCCTCTTGCGGTCATCTTGTCAGCGAGCTTTTGTGCGTACTCAACGTGAGCCTCACCGATAGGCAGCAGCCTTACCTGCTC
>OCTX012179386.1_pt1 | contig 15945 bp, 38 predicted proteins | sample 1539691 | NCBI WGS metagenome assembly OCTX01 (sample SAMN02144231, study PRJEB22623) | gut metagenome | biome: sheep rumen | host: Ovis aries | place: New Zealand | reverse complement strand
GGGCCGCGTTGGAGTCGAACCAACTGAGGCGTTAGCCAACGGGTTTACAGCCCGCACCGCTTCCACATACGGTATACCGACCCATATAAATCCGGGATTGTTGCCATTCCGTATGCCCTTACGTTCTGGCGTCTGGTGTTTACCCGGCACTTACCAGCACTTCCCTCCTCAACGGGCGAGGTGTCCGAGGCACTTAAGGATAGCCCTTGAACCTTTTGGGGAGTGCGGCCCCTCACCTGCCTCTGCACAGGCAGGATGGCATCTTTTTGAAGGACATTTTGAGCGACAGGGTTATGGCGTGTGTCCTTCCCCTGTGATTAACGCCCCGCCTTTAAGGCTCGCTCGACGTATGTATCATTTCGCATGTATAGCCGCCCCTGTATGGCAGCACATGAAGGCCGTGGAGCTCCATTGGAGATTCGAACTCCAGACCTGCGGATTACAAAGCCGCCGCTCTTCCGACTGAGCTAATGGAGCATACTGCATATAGTGCTGTATTTTGTAGTTCGCACTATATGTTGATTATGTATGGAAATAAAACCTCAATTTTATTATCCGAGTGATCCGGACTGGCGCGCTCGCCGTTGGTGATTACCGTTGGCCAGAGGCTTGCCATGCGTGCTGAACGAAAGATACTGCGCTTTATAGGCGCGTTTGCTGTCGCGAATCTCATCCTTCCAGCCCAAATACTCCTTGCAGGCGCAGCCAGGATAACGCTTGGCGCATCCATAGCAGGGAGACGGCTTATCGTTGCCTCGCTTGAAATGTGTGTACATTCTTTCTCCTCCTTATCGAGATGGATGATCGGAATAAAAGCCGGTGCAATTGATTTGGTAGTTGGTGCAGATATCGGATAGATCCCTGACAAGCTCTGCGCCGCACTCACACAAGTGACCATCGGCACGGTACTCGCTCATGCGCATATGGATCTCGGTTTGTTTGCCGCAGGAAGGGCAGCGAAAAAGATAATTCATAGGCATCCTTTCTATATAGGATCTCGGAGACCTTGTGCCGCCAACCTGTGGGCAACTCCGAGATCACAGCAGGCGTCTGCTGCGTTTTAGCCGGGAAGAAAGAACCGAACAAAGGGAGGGGAAATGGAAAGGAGGATCGTGGTTGGAAAGATAAAGGAGCATTTATGTATGTGATCCCGGCAAGGTTTTAGTCTTATTCTTTTGTTTTTAAGCGGTTTGTTTTTGGGCCTCTCATTCGACCCTCTTGTATTCTATCAGATCTTTTTACGTTTGTCAATAGTTTTATTCTTTTGTTTTTTAATTTTTTTGGCAGCCGGTGATGGAGTCGAACCATCTCTATAGGAGTCAAAGTCCCGTGTACTGCCGTTATACGAACCGGCCATGGGCTTATGTAAAAAGCTCGGTGAGAACGCGTGGCTCATACTTGCGTCCGTTCAGTCCGTTGATTCTGGCTATTGTCTTCTTCAGGCCGGTCATAACGTCTTCCACATCCGAAAGGACACTGATCTCATCCTTCACCTGGCGGCGCAACTTGAGGCGCTTCCTAAGCGTCATGTAGGCAAGCCACCCCTGATAGGCATTGAGACCATCACTAAGTTCTATGTAATGTTCGATATCTGTAATCTCTTTTTCGATGGTGCTATGCTGTTCCTGGAGGGCAAGCTTCCGCTCGCGCACAGATTCCACACTGCCAATGGCGCTGAGAATATTGGTTTTGGAGAATGACATATCCTCCTCCCCTACCTCCTGAGCTGCAAGCCGGCGAAGCTGATCCTGCTTTGGACGGTATGAAATTTTTACCGAGATATCAGTCGTTTTTTCTACCTCAGTTTGCCGCGATGCCGCCATGGAATCCTCAATCTCGATCTCCTTGGCGCTGAACAGCTTGCGCATACTGCGACTGACGCAGGAATTCAAGACATTCTTGGCTTTGGCAAAAGAATCGTATTTCTCGGCAAAGTCAAGATCATATACCGGCACATACTGATTGGCCGCGTTCTTCATGATATAACGACCGCTTGAATCCACGAGCACATAACGAATCGGCAAAACTGTCCACTCCTTTGTTTTATTCTTATGCTTTTTGCTTGTTATTCTATGGGGAGAAAATCTCCCCATTAGATTATGGCAGGAATACTTTCAGGTTCCCTTTTATTATATAGAGTTCGCTGCGATTCGAGAGCCTTGCACCATATTCATCAACATAGCGGTTGAACTCCTCCACATTGGCCATGTTACTGCGCCCATTCTCCGTTGTTAGGAGCTCTATTGTTCGCTCTTCCCCGCAGCGGGAGACAATATAATCATATATCCCACGATAATAGAGAAGCGTTGGCCTGACAAAGACATTGAGTCCATCCCGGATTTTTGAGAGGCGGACGCTGATCAAACCTTTGACTCGTGTTAATTGTCTTTCCTGTTGCTGTTGGAAAGCATAATCATAGGGATCTGAACCATCGGTCGTTTTTTTCATTCGATAAGGAAACCAAACATAACTGTCATGATAAGGGATCATGAGATTAGTAAAACGATAGCTCTCAAATTCCGGGATCATGTGATTTTTCTTGAGAAGTTCTACGCAAGGATCGGGCAGATGGATTGTTCTACCGCCTTGGAGTTTTGCTGTTTTCATTTGAAGATTTACATCTTTCTCTTTCAGCTCTATTATATCGCCAGCATCAAGGCATCCAGAATAAAAGAGCCAGAGAATAAGCTGCGTGAATTCAGCATCGCCTTTGACAAATAGTTCATCGTGTTCATCGATGGAAAGACAAATTTTTTCCAATGTTTCTCTTGTAAAGATTGGGAGATCGTTTTTTACTCGACTCCCAATGAAACGGAAACGTTTATCATCCATCGGGCTAATAATAGGGGCTTCTGCGATCGTATTGTAGTAGCGGAAAAAATCCCGATAGTAACTAACCAAAAAACGAATATATGATTGCGACGGCCTGATATTATCGCCTTTATAATAGATGGTATTACTAATGCTGAACAGATAATGTTCAATTTCATCAGCCGAAAACTGTATGAATTTTTTGCCAAGACGGGATTCTTCGTCAAGAAGCTCTCTTCTTGCAAGCGAAGAATAAACCTTGCCGCGCTGGATCTCATTTGTAAATTTCTGATCGCAATACTGCTTGATAATATCAAATGTAGAATTGCCCATTTCATCACCTCCAGGCAAAGTATAAACCTCCGAAAGGCCATAGTCAACAACTATTTTCAAATCTATTTAGGATGAATAGAGAGATGATGAAACGGTCTGAATAATTGGGAACTGGGTGCTAACTGCAGAATAAATAAGCCTAAGTGTATCCATGTCATTGATACTTCCGATTTTGCGTTGAAGGGTATCAACATGCACGGTGGTCAACTGCTCGATGAGGATGGTGCTGGGTGCGAGAAGACCATAGGATCTGTAATCCCACAGTTCCACATGCACGGGGAGACCGCGCTTGTTCATCTTTGTCGTTAAAGGAGCGACATTGACGGTTGGCGCGAACAGATTATTACGATCGTTGGAAAGAACGAGCACTGGCCTGCATCCGCTCTGGACGCCGGCGCCATTGTGGCCGAGATCGCACATCCATATCTCGTAGCACCGAGGGTAGCTCTGCTGTTGACGAAGCATCATGTCATCTCCTTTTCTTGGTTTCGATGACATTATAGCAAATTTATTTACGCTTGTCAACAACTATTGTCTTTTGTTTTTACTGATTTGTAACTTCCTTCTCTTCAGCAAGATATACGGAAGCGAAGTTGCGGAGGCTGTTGTGGTCGCTTATGTATTTATAACTGATCTTATCGAGGAGCTTTCCCTGACGAAAGTGGCAGACGCCGAGGATCGCCAGGGAAAGAGCCAAAACAATGATGATAAATGTCTGCATAGCACTCCTTATCGTTTGATATCGTTGATCCGTTTGGTGAGAGAGAAGATCAGCTCGGCATCGTTGCTGCCGTCGCTGGCCTTGCCGGCCATAAATGCGTCCTGAATTAACCGATAGAGCCCTTCGGTGTCCACAGAGATGACGGGAGTTCCGAGCTGCATGGGAACCTCTTCCCCATTCACCACATACTTGGTCCAGAAATCGCTGAAATCCTTGTGCAGCCCGTCGGCCTTCTTCTTGGTAACATCGATGTAGCGGTTGGTGACGGCCTCGCTGCTGTGATTGTAGATGCTCTGCAGGGTGGCCTTGCAGATATTATCACCGGGGTGGAGAGCCATGGAGACAGAGCCGAAGCCTTTCCTGGCGCTGTGGGTTCCCACATTGTACGCAACGCCGCAAGCTTTGGCCGCTTCCTTCAGCGCGAAGCGAGCGCCCTCATATGAGAGGACTTTCCCTTTGTGGGTGCCGGCGAGCTGGAGGAATACAGGATCATGATAGGCATTTGCGGAAGGATCACAACCGGTCTTTTCGCAGTAGAGCTGAACGGCATCCCGAACAGAGGCTGCGATGAAGGGGTTTGCGATCTTATTCGTCTTCTGCTCGCAGAAGGATTTGATCTCGGCGCGGAAAGCTCCGGTTTCGGGTTCGAAGAAATCGTCCCAGCAAAGGCCGTTGTGCCGGACGCCATCCTCATCGGTGTAACCGATCAGGTCGCCGACGCGGCGGGCGGTGTTTGTTTGCACGGTGAAGAGCAGGTAATGAATCCACTTACCGTTATCGCGGAAATAAGAGAGCATCCTGGCCATATCAGCAGGCTCGTAGGCATATACCTCGGACTTCTGCCCTTTCTTTTTGCCACCCACCTGCGCACGCTTTTGGGCAGGCGCGGAAGGGGGAAGCTCCACCAGCTCTCGATCCTCATACCAACCGAAATCGGGCTTTAAGACATTGCTTCCTTCGATCACAGGATTCATAACACAACCTCCTTGCTTAACTTTCAATGAGATTGTAACACATCATTCCGCATATGTCAATAACTTTATTCTTCTGATTTTAATTTTTTTGTTAGCCGCCGGGGATGCCGGCGGCACAGGATCATTTTCCTTTTGGCACTTTGCCATTCATGGCACTTGTGAAGAGAAAGGTCTCGGCTGCGCGGCGCTCCTTGGGATCTGTCCAGCCGGTCGCTTTCAGGATACCGTTCGCAATCCAGAAGACAAGAAGGAAAAGCCCAGCAAGCATGAGAAGAAACTGCATTAACCTTGCTCCTTAAAGAATGGAGAACTTGTTCTCCTTGAGCTGCCCATCTACGAACTCCGCACGAACGGCGGTGACAAAACCTTCGCGGCTATCATGATTGCGCTTATGAACCTGCTCCGCAACAAGGACAGCCTCCTTGCTGTTGCAGATTTCCAGGACTTTTACATCATTATCCTTAATCTGAATGACACCATACTGCATATCGAATTCCTCCCGGTTCCATGCTCAGATCTCATACAGGAGCGTGTATTTATTATAGACCAGCTTCCCGTTCTCGTCGAACTCGCCCTTGATGGTGTCGATCTGAACATCCTGCCCCTTATAGGCGTCACGGCAGCGCTGTTTGGCAACAAACGCGCCCTCTTTGCTGCTGCATACTTCGAGAACCGTAGTCTCATTCCCAACCGTTTTAATCACACCATACTTCTGCATTTTCATTTCCTCCTAATGTTGTGTTTTGATTTTACCATGACGCTGTTACGGCGTCAATTCTTGTTATGATTCTCTTTGAGCCTATCAATGATGTTCTTGCGTCTGATCCTGACGACCACGCGCTTCCACTGCCCGCAACCCTCGCAGAAATCCAGGTCGTCTGGCGCGGAGAGGACGACAGTTTCATCCTCTTTCAGTGGATTGATCTCAAGAAAACAGTCTTTGCAAAACTCGGCCATAAGCGGCACCTCCTATAATTGATATGTATAGCCGAGATCAATCCTTTGTTTTATTCTTTTGCAGAATTTTATGGATAAGCATATGTATTCTAATATATTTCATCCATTGTTCAACAAATCCATTAGTCCGTTAAAGACAATCCCTGCACGGTTTGCCCTGTTGATTTCGCGATCAACAGCCGGCGGAATATAAGATGCTTTCCCTTTCGGGATTAGGTAGTTCACGCCGTTGATGCCAACAAAAACGTTAGGATCTTCTCTTTCAGATCTCTCAAAATACACTTTTACATTTCCTGCATCTTCATCTGAATCAATGTACTTCTCTTCGCATGTGGTGATGTTTGATTCATCTGTATTGGAGAAACTTGAGCAACTCATGACGCGCAGCAGGCGCTCGGGGTAGAGGATGGTGGCGCCGTTGGTCTCGAATCGATAACCAATGACTGTTTTTTCTGCAGGCGGATCTGTTTCGTCTTTGTCGTGGATAATCATCTCCAGTGCGCCGCCATCCGGATCAATGATACCGAAGGCGTCCTTGCCGAAGAAGAAGCTTGCGTATGTAACACCATCGGAGGCGCTGCGATATTCCTCTCCTCCCAAAACGGGGGCGAAGGCGTCCTCGATGAAGCGCACGCCGTGCAGCTCGCCGATCTCGCCGTTGAAAAGTTCCTCGGGGGAAGCATACTTGTGGGCCTCGATCCAGGCGTCGTCCTGGCGCAGGTCGTGGGCCACGCTGGGGTGGATCACGGCGTAGTAGCGGCCGTTGATACGGGGGACGCGGTTCTTCTTCAGGATTGTAACGGCCTTGTTGACCATGGCCGGGGTCAGTTTACTCATTCTGACTGTGCTGGATTTCATAGCGGAGCAAGACATTGGTGTGGAAACAGTCTCTCCGGTAGCAAGACTTACATTGTCACAGTAAAGGACATTGGTTCCAAGCATCAGCGCGTCACGAATGAGCTTCTCCTGGGTATAGGCTGCCTCTGCGCCGCACTCTTCGGTGGCGCTCAGGATCACATCATCATATCTGTTGTATTCCAGACTATCATCAATTCTCGCAACAGAATCATGCTGAATAACATGGCATACAACAGTAGAAATGCCGTATTTTTGACCGGTTGGGATTACGCCAACCGAAAGCTTGACGGCGCTGTCGAAAGTGTTCCACTTGCGCCACTCGACCACACCGTTGTGATGTAACGGAAGCGGTTGCCTTTTTGCAAACTGGGCATAAAATAACTCGCACCGTGCGTTTTCAATCAGTTCTGTATCATAAAAAGCTTTCAGCTCCTCACTGAGTTTATTCCCCATTCATTCGTCTCCTAAATAATAATCCCACAGATCCCTCATCTTCTCCCCGTCTTTATAGGCTAAATAGGTTGAACAGATACATCCGAAATCCGACATGCTGAAGATACCGGCATGCCCGTCCAAGTTCTTCATATGCCTACGGCAATCCGTCAAAGGGCATTCTTTGTTTGCGCAGTAAGAAATGTCTTCAATCATTATGTATTACCTTCCTTTTTCTTTCGCCTGCCTTTCGGCTGCCATTCCTGAATATGATTCTGCTCGTCCATGATCTCAATACGGCGGCGGAGCGCCGCGATTTCGGACAGATCCTCATAGTGCTTCTGCATGGCTGCGTCACGTTCTTTCTCCGCCATGGCAAGCCGACGGCGAAGCTCCTGGATCTCCATATCTTTTTCTGTCATTGCAGTGCCTCTCTTTCTTTTCCGATGGCCAGGATTTTCCCATCCATGGCCTGTTTGACCCAGCAGTCTCCTCCGGTCTCCATGAAATCATACAGGGCGATACCGTCATGGAGAAGAAGCTCCAGCAGGGAAAGCACCATGGCCTGATACTGCTTTTTGGATTTGCATGTTTTGGCTTGGATGCCATCAGGCTGCAGGAAATTGCACAGATCCAGGACGGCCTTCTTATATCCGCCGGAATAAGTATCTCTCATCGGCAGCTCATGTTCTTAGCGGCAGGACGATGGCATGGATACCGTACTCAAACTTGCCGGCAACGTCAATGGGTTCAACCAGCAGATAGGGCAGATGGGACAGCGCAGAATAACTGCGCCCGATATAGGCGACAGCATCCTTCCCGACCGCTTCAAAGGCACTTACCAGACGCGTGAAATCGAAACTGGCAGATAGCTCTTCCCCATGCAGATCATGGGCGCTCAGAGAAACGGCCACATGATTCCCGTCCGGAGAGACAAAGGTGTGCTCTTTCAGGATGGCGCGGAGCTTGGAAGAAGTCTTGCCGTTCGTGATCGGTTCCTCGACCCGGTAAAACTCGCTGCCGCTTTCGTATGGTGCATGGAGGCAGGCGTTCATTTTCTCTGCTCTGGAAAGATCCTTCCACTTTCCCTGCTTCATGCCGAGAGACTCCGGCGCATGGATGAGGACGGCGCCGTCCGTGATGATGATGCCGTCGGAGACAGGCGCTTCCCCTGCCATCTCCCGGTGACGCGGATCGGAAGCACAACTGCAAATGACACGCTCGATAGCGGCGACTTGCTTTTTCGTAAGCTCCATAAGTTCTCCTTTTCTTGAAAAATTGTCATATTTGCTCCAGTAATTATACAAAAAGTGTAATTCGTGGAGAAAATACGATGATTAAATCTGTGTTTTATTCGGTTCGATATCTGAAAGAACGCCGATCCTCTTATCGCATTTCTGACAATAGATAGATTTGGTTTCGCATCCAACATCTACTCCATCCGGCGTCCCATCCCAGTTATAATACTGATAGAATTTCACTTTAGTGTAGACGCCGAGCTCACTCCCGCAGTATTTGCATTTGTTCATGTATTCGCACCAATTTGCCTAACATCAATCGCCATGATGTCCATGGTATTGAAATCACACTCAAAAACTATGACTTCAGTTACATCTTTCCACACACTGCGCTGCGCGTGAGTAGCCATAGCTTTGGCCGCTGACAGATTCTCTGTTGCAAATGGTGTTTTAGAGCCTCCACCGGAATACATGAATCTGAGTTCGCCATTCTTATACTGGCGAGCAACCATATAGATCATTCTGAATCTCCTTTCGGTTCGCCAAAGGCGCAGAAGAAGTCCGGCTCTGTTACAAGTCCGCCGAGCTTCGGACAGCCTGTCCATTGGTTATGCGGCACGGCACAGTTCTTACAGAAGACAACATGCCGCACGTCGGCAGGTGAAATGGTGCTCAGGGTTCGTTTTATAGTCTCTACGGTTAGCAACGCCGCTTTCCTTACTGGCCCATCCGGAAGGGAGCCGCTTATGCTGTGTATTGCTTCAAGTTCTTGTAGTGCATCGTCTCTATAAATGCAATCTTTCATTCCATTCCACCTTTTAGGAGTTGCTCACACATATACTCGCTCTGGATCTCACACTCCCGAACGATTTCATGATAAAGCTTGACAACATCGTGGACATCCGTGCATGATGCAAACCATTCCTGCACAAGAGATTTCATATCCTCTGTGTATTCCATATATTGTGTTGTTCCCTTTCTTTGTGCCTATATATTGTGGCATATGTGGTAATCAAACAGTCGTTTTATTCTGTTGCCATGCATCAACGGCTTCCTGGCTTGTAAAGCACAGGAGCCTGTTCAAGATCTGATCCGCTGTTTCAATGCAGCACGCACCATGCTCGTCGTATGGTTCCTGACAGCTTTCATACAGCTCGTCACGAAACTCTTCGATACAATTTACAGCCGCTTCAACCGATGTAACATCTGGTGTTCGGCGATTCCAATTTGAAATGAGTTTCTGTTTGAAAATCTCTCTGTCATCTTTCCATCCGTAGTGGATCTGCATGCCGCCAAGGCAGGTATGATCTGAGCAAATGATGGCATAGCCGCTTTGTATAGTGATGAACTCGACTGGTTTATTACAATGTGGGCAGTTCCTAAGTTCTATCATAGATATTCCCTACTACCTCCATAACTGGCCCATGTGCATAGCAGTACGCTTCCAATGGTTTGAGATTGTATCCAGCGGGGATCTTCTCCTTGCCGTAGAAGCAACCCATTTCAAACACGACTCTTTCAAGCCGGACAGAATTGTCGATCTGGATGATATCGCCCTCGAAGACTTTTGTCCCGTTCTTGTCAAGCAAGCCCGTGTACTGGCCGACCGTATCAGGATCGACAACTCCATACTCTAAATTCATTGGGTCGCATTCACCATCCGGCTGCGGCACCCATATTTCAACTCGGCGAGCGCCTGTGCGCAGTTCATTCGCATTGACCAGATCACCGTATATCCACTCACCGTTATCCAGGCGCTTTCCTCTAAAGATAATCTCTCTCATATACCCTCCTCAACACTCAGAATAATCGCCTGCGTCTGTGTAGTATGTACCGCAGTTGATGGATTCCCCGCAGCGCCGGCACTGAATACCGAGATCACCGTATTCATACGGAATCACCATGACGGAATTTGAACCGCAGCTACGGCATGTGATTGCAAATGGATGACTGCGCTTACTGCTCATCCTCTGATTCTTGGGCGGTTCACCCCACCCATCATCCAAATCGTCCCAATAGGCCATAATATCTCCTTATCAAATTCGCATTTCATTTCAAAATCACATATGGTTCACCATCGTAACTGTTGCCAGCAACATCGTTGCTCCCATCGTTTAACCTGACAACACTAAATTCTTCGCCTTCATAACTAACAACGGGAAGATCCATATCAAAATTTTTCAAATGTTCAATCAATTCTTTTACTGTCATGAATAAACCTCTTTCACTTCCCCATAGCAGCCAAAATCGAACCGCAAAGAACGGCTATAAAAGACGCAAGCATAAATAAGCCACGGTAAAAATCCGTTTTCAAACCTGGCACAATGGCTGCGGCCACACGAAACAAGTAGTAAGCCAATATAATGCAGAATATTGCTCTCATACTTACTCCCCTACAAAGACCAAGTTGTCAATGTACTGCCGACCGTCTCCCTTGAAAATAGGCGGGTTCTTATCAACAAACCACTCACCTCTGCCGGTCTCCTGATCTGTCAGACGGATGCAACAGGAGCCGCGCTTCAGATGATCAGGCAAGGTGTTCCAGTTGAGGCCCTTCTCCGCCATGAGCATGTCTTGGATCTCGTTGCAGGACTTGCCGTGAAGTTCTGCCTGGGAGAAATATGCATGACCAACCGATTCAATACTGTTCCGGGTGGCGTCGTTCTGCCGCCAGAGGATGTTGTTGCAAACCTCTTCCTTTGGGATGTTGAACACGCGGGCATCGAACATGGCGCCTCGGCTGCAGGCGCGGCAAAGAGCCGCAATGTATTTCTCATTCTCTTCCGTGTGCGGATTCGTTTTGGAATTCATCTTGTCTGCGATAAAGCCGGCGACATGATCCGCGAAGACCTGATTGAATTTCATTGTCGCCATGCTGGCCGCAACGCTCGCCATCTTCTGGATGTTGTTATCAAACCACGCGCAACTGTTCAGCCGCAGATAATCCACCAGCACAAGAGAGATCTCGTCAGACTGCGTATAACCGAGCACACAGCCCTGGATGTTCTCGCAGAGATACTTCATGGTCTCCTGCATGGACTGCACCAGAATGCTGTCAAAAGGTTTCTGGAAGCCTCTCGTGAAGGTGTGAAACGCCTTGCCATCAATGCGGATGATGACCGTACAGCGGCGCATCAGATGGGTGCGCGTGACGTTCTCGTAGCCTTTCATGCGCTCACCGAGCGCGTCGTATTTCTTCATGATTTTTCTCCCTTAATTTCATCCCGGAATCCATTTACGTATCCATTTTCATCCCGTACCTGTGTCAGTCTGAGCGCATTTAAGATTGCAAAAGTGTCGTCGTTGCCGAACTTTTTCGCTTCAAAGAACTCTCTCACTTCAAAAGCGGGATTGTCTGCGGTGCGAAGAAAATCAACAAAAACAAGCTGCGAGATTCTTTCAATTTCTTTGTCTGTATAATATTTTTCAGGAGTTTCTGTGTATTCAGACAGAATGGAGATCGCTTCTTCTTTAATGGTTCTACGGTTAAACTTATACTCCTTCAGACCATAGATCAGATGCAGGGTAAGATCATCCATGCAAATAAACCTCACATTTCATTCGTCATCATCGTAGTATTCACACTTGATGATATCGTCTCCGATGATTTCAAAGTTGCCGTCCTCAATGGCAGAAAGCAGGGCGTCGCGCTCATCTTCGCCGTACTGATCGTGAATCAGGATGTGGATTTTGGCATCGATCTCATATACGTTCATTTTCCCTACTCCTCTTCAACCGGCATTCTCGTGATGGATACAAGACTGCTCTCATATTTCCATGTGACAGATTCTACTGCCTCGACAAAAGAATCAGCCTCAACAATCCTGCGATCTCCGATGCTGTCTACAATCAGAAATTTCATTCTTTGACCTCCTGCATGAGCCAGTCATACCAACATCTTTTTGCGTTGCAATCTTCATTCGGCGCGTGCCCCTTGGGACAGTTCGTCATGACATTCAGCGGGCACCCACCAAGTACGGCCATCATCTCTGCCATTTCCTCCCGCGATTTGCTTATAAGGCGGTCATAGTTTGTACGGATCTTCTTCTCTTTGTATCCGTTGCACGCCGCCACGGTCAGGCCGGTTCCGGAATTGCCGCAATATGTGTTTTTGCATTCCCTACACCTGAGTCTTTCCATCATTCATCCTCCTTTGCGTTCACAATTCGGAACAGGTATTCATCCCAGCAACGGGTGCAAGCTGTTTCATCGAAGCATTCGCTGACGCGGCATATGTATTGCTTGGGATCTGGCGGGCAGCCATCGTTCAGGATCAGACGCGCCGCATCGAACAGGCGTTTATTCTTTTGTGTCATTCTTATTCTTTTGTGTCTTTCTCGGCGGTCTGCAAGCCGGTTTCACTTCCTGACAGCAGCTTGGACAGAGCAGAAAGTCTTTCCTCCCTACCGTTGCAATATAATGAAGATGATAATCGTAGATGGGGACGTTGCAGGAATCGCAACGGCCAATAAAACTATGGTCGATCACACCAATTCTCCTTTTCGTTTTAACCGTCTGATACGCAACATTGTTCTTGCTTCGGATATCGACAGCGGAATACGCCAATGCTTTTTCAAGATATAGCCACAGCCATCATCTCGAACGCCGATATGGACGATAAGCCGTAGACCTTTGAGTCTGGTTTTCGGAAAGTTCTCACACTCCAGATCGAAGAAAAGCGCATATCGCTTGCCGAGTTTCAATCTGCATTTCCCTATCTGCCAATCGTACTTGCCGCCGCGCCGGACATAGCGCTCGTCTGCTTCAATCTGCTCCTGCTGCATACGCCCCAGCATGGCTATCGTGTTTTTCTTCTTCTCGTCCGCTTCAATCTCTTCGGCAGTCCAGTATTCAAGATGCGTATCGTATCCGCCGCATGTCGGGCAGCAAAGATTCGGATCGTAATCCCATTCATCGTCGCTTGCGAAGATGACGGTTCCGCATTCCCGGCAGCGGATGGTGTTCTGAAGGGTGCCGTGGCAGTAATAGACAGATTCAAAGTCGCAATGCAGCTCGCGGCGAAGATGCTCCGTCATAGTTTTCAAAGTGCAGACGATCTTCCCGTCGCTTTTGTCAACGATATTGCTGTTCTCGTCCACGGTATACCAGCAGTCCGGGTGCTTTTCCGCGTATCTGCGAACGTCGTATTCACTTACCATCTGGTTCCCTCCTGTCTAACGGCGGATAATTGGTAAGCGCGTTCAGGATATTGATGCAGTTATGGCACAGGGCTATCTGCGTGCCTTGGTTGGAGAGCCGGAACGTATACTCACGAAAAGCCTTGTCACCGCAGCACTGACATCTGCGATAACTGGCCGGAATGCTGACTTCAATCATGTCTCGCCCTCCTCACAAAGCACCCGTTTCCGGGTCGTAAGACGGTTCATATATCTCGCAGTATTGAGCGTATTCAACAGCGGATTCGTATTCACGCTGTTCTTCACTCGGTTCTGCCGGGATAATGGTGGCGGCTCTTGTCAATGCATATTCAAGTCGCTTGCAAAACTCGTCATCACTCGGCGTGACGGCGTATGCATTACAGAGTTCCAAGAAAGCATCCGCATCAATCGTTCTACCATGCGGCATTTCAACCGGAAAAATCGGACACAGGGGATGTCTGCCGCTGGACATATCGTGCTCTTCCGGAAGAACCAGGCGCTTGGTATAAACACAATTTGCAATGGCGGCAAGATCATGGCCGCATTCTCTGCAATTCTTCGGCGCGTCAACGCCGCTGACGTAAAACCCCATTTTTCACCTCTCCGAAACGCCCATGGTATGGGCACTTTATTTTGAATAAAACTTATCTTTTATTCCCAAGTTTCTTTCTTTTGCAGACACCCTTCGTAGATGTCTTTATAGTCTGTGTCGATGATGATTTCATCACCGTACTCGAAAGCTCCGAACGGATGACCGCACACCGGGCAATCAAACTTTGTAAAATTGATCTCGTGTTCAAACTGAATCCAGTTATCGGCGATTGCCTGCCCATGGAACCAGCGTTTACAGGACGGGCATTGCACCGCGATATGCCGCACCGGCGCTGGATCTAATTCAAGTCTGATATGCATCTTCATCGCTTCTCCTCACCCTCATGCTTGATATACAGGTAGAGCTCAGTGCCTTCATAGTTACCGTCTATTGTCCAGAAACGATCTATGTCTTCTCTGCTCCATAAGAAGTCTCGTTTAGGCGTAATGACAAGATCATAAAGATCTTTGACGAGCCAGTAATGAGTTTGAGTCACGCTGAAATTGACGGCCAGGGCTTCCATCAGATCACGAGCTGCCCATCGGCAAGCGTTTGCTTCGCCTTCGCAGGTGAGAACAAACCAGAGTTCGCCGAAATCTCTATCTTCCTCGTGCTGGTACTGGACTTCCGCACCTTTATACATAGAGCAATGCGGATCAAACAGTTCGTCTATATTACGAATCCAATAGTCGCCGTCTGTATAAAAATGAATCCGCAATGCTAATTTCATGTTCTACTCCTCCAACTGTTTACATGACTCAATCATGTAAAAGGAAAGCGCACCATTCGCTTTCTTTTCATCGAGCTGCTTCTCTGCCTTCATAATGGCGAGCTTCTTTGTCTTGGCGTCCACGTAGATCATCAGATGTTTATTCGCGCACATATTGATTTCAGCGTCGATAACCCAGTGCTTTTTCATACCCACCTCTTATAAATCTCGCGTTTTATTTTTCTTCATTTAATTTGAATGACATCTTTACTGTGGTTCCGTTTTGTGGTGAAGATGTCACTTTGACTTTATCAGCAAAAGCAGACATGATTGTAAATCCCATACCGCTGCGCTCCTCGCCGTCCGTCGTATACAGTGGGCGCATGGCCTGTTCCACATCCTGGATACCATTTCCCCAATCTTTGACGGTGATATACAAGACTCCGTTTTTCGTCACATGCATTCTCACATGCACTCTTCCGGCATCTTCCGGATATGCGTGAACGATGCAATTCGTTACTGCTTCAGATACCGCAGTCTTAATATCATTAACTTTACATTCTGGCAGATTGAACGGTTCAACAAATGCTACCGCCGCACATGTTGCCACATCGTTATTGCATGGTAGACTCGGAAAATAGATTTTTAGATAGTTATTCTTATTCACCGCTTCCTCCTAATTAAATTCGTGTTTCATTCCTCGTCTTCTTTAAACGTGCCCAAAAAGTCCTCGTTGGAAGGCAGATTGTCAAAGCTCCACTCTGCCACTTTCACGATAGGGTGATAGCCTTTCCGTTCTTTTTCTGCCAAGAAGAAAAACCGATCCTTTTCAGTGAGAGGTTTGGTCTGATTGAAGCCCTCATATGCCTCAAAGATTCCGGCATCCAAGTCAATCAGCCATGCCCACTCGCAGAACAGACTATCTGCTGCGAAGTCAATACTATTCGCAAGAACAAGCCCGTTCTCGCTGTTCATAACCATCTGCAAGATTTCCGCTCCGGCGTCGCGGCTGAGTTCCGGGTACTTATTCGGCCAATTGCGATCTTCTTCAATGGTAGCTGCCTCTTCTTCGGTGATCCAGCGGCAGTTCTTGACCTTGTAGGCAAACTCGTTGACCAGATTGGAGTCTACGATGTTTCTGATAAACTCCAGAACAGTTAC
>OCTX012208161.1_pt1 | contig 15946 bp, 14 predicted proteins | sample 1539691 | NCBI WGS metagenome assembly OCTX01 (sample SAMN02144231, study PRJEB22623) | gut metagenome | biome: sheep rumen | host: Ovis aries | place: New Zealand | reverse complement strand
AAAATCATCACAACAGAAGAACTGCTTGGCATTTACTCCCGATACATCCACGACATCGAGATATATGAAGGACACAAGCACATGACTCTGCGTCAGAGCAGTTACGACATCTGGCTCGACTTTATGGGCGACAAAGGAAATCACCGAGATGTAGCTTTCTCATACTATAACAAAGGCTCATACATGGGACTTCTCTTCGACGCAAAGATAAGAACAACAACAAAGAATGAGCGTTCTCTCGATGACTTTATGCGTTTGCTATACAATCGCTATTATAAGGAGTTGCAACGAGGATTCACAGAGGAAGAATTCTGGCAGGCACTTCAGGAAATAATGGGAACTACTCAAGAGGCTACCGATGCCACTGCCCTACTACGCAGATATGTAGATACAACTGACGACATCGACTACGATGCTCTGCTCAACCCAATAGGAATCGTGCTTAACCACGAAACTTGGCAACTATCACTTATGGAAAAGCCTTCAAAGCAAGTAGCCAAGATGCGTAAAGCTCTCATAGGAGAATAAAAACAAGAGATAAAATTTGCTTATTAACGTAATTAGTCATACCTTTGCACCCGCTTTTGCCCCGGTGGCGGAATTGGTAGACGCGTTGGTCTCAAACACCAATATCGCAAGATGTGCCGGTTCGAGCCCGGCCCGGGGTACTAAGAAAAGAGTGGAGAAGTCTGATGACTTTCCCACTCTTCCTTTTTTACTAATCTTTCTTTTACAAATAAAAACTAACTATATATTTATTTCACAATAAATTTCTTCCCATTCTTAATATAGATGCCAGGAGCAATAGGATTCTCCACCTGACGGCCGCTTAGGTCATATACCTTATCATCACCATCTGCATTCTGTTTATTCCCATCAACTGTCACATCTTGAATTTCTGTAACAAGAGGCACTTCATTGAAATCCATACCTGTTCCAAGGAAATAGCCACCAACATGGTTTGGCTGGTTATAACCAACTTGTTGGTGTATGCACTGCATCATATATGTATGATCACTCATCAGATATGGCAACATATAATCACTTGGATACCAAGTAGAGAATATCTTAATGTCAGACAACTTTGTCTGGTCTGGTACAATAACTTCTTCGCGCCAGTCACCCAAAAAGTCACCATACCAACCAGGATTAGACTTCGTGGTATTATTGAACGACTCATTATAGCGATACATTGTGAATGTACGCCCCTTAGATGGACTGTCGATTATATTCTCGTTAATAAGCTGACGAGACAACGAACCGTCAAACCAAATAGCCATATTGCATGAAGATGGTTTGTAGCCGAGATCTTTCTCACCTGTCTGCGAGAAGGCGTTAGAGCCATAATACCAGAACTCGCATCCTGGAGAATTCGGATCTATATCAGACACAAGACAACGACCCATATCGTTATCAGAATCAGCATCCTTCTTCCAGATTACCTTTCCGTCTTTAGCATCGTGAAGAGCAACCATAGTCTTACCAGTTTCCAGGCAGTGATAAACCTGCAAACCTTCACGATCAGGAAGGAATCGACCTACATGGTTGGCATCACCATGACCCAGACCCGATGTCCAAAGACCAGTACCGTCGTCATCGAAAGCACAAGATCCATACATAACCTCATCCTTTCCGTCGCCATCAAGGTCGGCTACGTTGAAAGCATGATTTCCCTGACCTGCATAAGCACTGTTGAGTTTTCCATCCTTATTCTTATCCCTGCCGCCTTCATCCATAGTGTCGAACTTCCACATACGAGTCAGGGTACCTGCGAAGTCACCAGAGGGAGTTGGCTCGTATCGCCATCCTTCTACAATAGTTCTACCATAGACTCCACGTCCGAGGAATATCTGCAAGCCTTCACCATCAAACGAGGCAAGTCCCATTCGGAATGAGTTTGCCAACTTCCAGGCATATTTACTTTTACGCGGATCCCATTTCCAATCGTTTGCCTCCCAATTTGCAGCCAGTTCTGCAGGTGTTTCACCCTCCTTACCACGGGCAATATAATTAGCACGGGCAAGTTCTTTACCTGTCTTTCCATCTACCACCGAAAAGAACTCAGGACCACCATATCCTTTTGGGCCGTCACCTATATAATGTCCAGCAGGCCATATATCACGATAATCTGTTTTGTTATCGCCATCGGTATCCGCAATCTCATAACCGTCTCCAAATACAGTTCCTTCACTGGTTTTCAAAACGAATTCTGCACAGCCATCGCCGTCAAGGTCACCCAAAGTAACTGCGGAACTGTTTCCTAAGATAATATTCGGTCCTGACTTCACACGCCATAGGAGTGTTCCGTCAAGTTTGTAAGCATCCCATATAATAGTATGACGTGCACGTGTATCGGAATCTCCGGCACCTGTTCCGTCACTGATACATTCTCCATTACCATTATAAACCGAAAGCAAGCGTTTTACTACAACTTCCATTTCGCCATCACCATCCAAATCACCTACACTACAATCGTTTGCCTGATACTTAATGTATTTTGTCTGAGAGCATACGTCTTCTGTCGATTTCAAAGGAATAGACAGATACGGCAGTTTTTCAGAATAAAGTCTGGAATCAATAACCACCGAATCGAGAGCTATTGCCTTCAAGATTGCACGTTTTTCTGCAGTAACAGATATAGGAGCTTTCTCCAAACCTAACTGAATATAAAAATCTTCACTCAGAAGATAATATACTGTTTTAGCCGATGGAACCGTACTTAGTTGGTAGTTGGTAGCATTGACGGCTTTAGTTCCCTCACGCATAATGTAATTAGCATTGATTCCGCCTTTATACAGATAGAACTTAGTATCCCAGTTATCTGTTGGCAGCATTCGCCAGGAAAGGAGCAACTTGCCGGTATGAGTCTTATAATCACCAAGTGACGCATCACCTTTATCCATTATTGATGCCCACATCTTGCGCTCTCCATTAGTAGTTGCAGAAATGCTTGTAGTAACTAAAAGTCCTACAAGAGCAAGAAGAATAAAACGTACTTTTGTTTTCATAATATCGATTGCTAGTTTTTTTCTGATGCAAAGATATTACGTTTTGTATATTACAAAAGTCAGAATTCGTACCAAAAGACACAAAAAATGTAACAATATTAATTATATGGGCTTTGCAGATGAGTGTCAGTTACGAAAATCTTTTGGTAACACTCCGTATTTCTTTTTGAAGCAAACGGAGAAATATCGAGGTGAAGAGAATCCGACTTTTTCTGAGATTTCAACGACAGATAAAGAAGTTGATCTAAGCAATTTTGCAGCTTTATCCAAACGATATGAGCGAAGGAGTTCAGAAGGAGTCTGGCCCGACGCAGCATAAATCTTACGATATAGCGTCATGCGACTCATACACATATCACTTGCGAATTCATCGACAGAATAGTCCTCATTTGCAATATTCTTCTCTATGGTTACAATAGCTTTTTGCAGCAGCTGATCGTTAAAGACAGAAACCTCTCCTGACTTATTATCATCCAATTCATCGGGAGAAACATCTTCCTCCTCATCTTGCATCGTGTCAGTTTCATACTTCTCCACTTTCTTCTCTAGTTCATGATATACACCAAGCAGATTTTCAAAACGCAGACGACGTTCATGTATTTCCCGATTAAATCGCCAAATACCATAAATCAGCAGAAGCACCAAAACGGTATATATAACATAAGCCCACCAACTCTCCCACCATGCAGGCAAACGGCGAATTGTCATTAGCTCCACTGGTTCACTCCAATTACCGAATGCATCAGTAGTCATCACCCATATCTTGTACGTACCTTTAGCTACTTTCTGCATATGAATTTCATTGTCGCCACGTTTAAGTTTCACCCATTCTTTGTTCACGCCCTCTATCTTAAACATAAACTCACTATTCTCTGCTTTCAGATAGTCGAAACTGGTAAGACTAATAGAAACGTAGTCAGAGGAGTCGGCAGGAATTACAATCTCATTCTGTCCATAATTCGCGATGAAACGTTTATTCCCATAAGAATACTCACTTACAGCAATTTTTACATATTTACTTGACTCGTTTATATTGGACGAGGACTTAACACGGGCTATGCCGCCAACGCCACAGATTGTAACACCACCTTCAGAGGTAGAAATATTCTCGAAAGCATGCATACCTAACTGGTTATCGTTGGCATATATAGTTCTGACAGCTCCTGTAGTCACATCTGTCTCCCTTACGAAATTCTTCGACATAAGCCACAAATGATCTAATTCATCGAAGACAAGTTTCTGTATAGCCTCACCATTAGCTGTAGCAAACTGAGGACACTCAATAGCCTGTCCCTTTTCTATTCTGTACAACTTGCCGATATTGCTTGAAGCCCATACTGCGCCAGAAGCAGACACAGCGATATCACTAAACCTGTAATCATTCGGTACAAACACTTCCACGTCCTGCATATTCTTATCCAAACGTAAAATTCCTTTCGTATATGTAAGCAGGAACAACGAATTCATATCTACCGATTCGCAGATTTTGAAAATCCATCCTAAAGAATCACATATAACCCGTGGATCTCCTATGCCGTTGCTAACTGCCAGAGAGCCATTCTTTCCTCCAATGTACAACAGTTTATCGGCTTCTGAATAGAGCAAAGCATTCGCATTGAATCCAAGTCTTCCCCAATACTGAGAATCAAAGTCGGAAGCTGTTCTGCTTATATCATATATACGTCGGTCTTTATTCACAACAAACACATGTCCATTCGGAGCAGAAGCTATTACAGCAGTATCGGAATAGGACGTTAGTTTCTCACTATTATCCTTAACAAAATCATAGCAGGATACACCGCCGTTTTCCCTCAGGAACCAGGCATTTTTACCTGCATCTACCACAGCAGTAATGACTGGCAGACCGAAAGTTCCATCGTTAACTGTAATTTTTCTTGAATCTATTCTATTGTTCGAATGACAGATGGCAAACGTATTGACTGAATAACCCGGAACCCACGGATTCTCAAACCTATCTTCAATCATTTTACCTATAACCATAGGCATGTGCAGTTGGTCATCATAGAGGGTTTCCATCTCTTCAAGTCCATTCTCGAAGAAACCATAACACTGTACTCCCTGATTATATGTAGTAGCCCAAAGAATGCCACGTCGGTTATCAAGCAGCAGACTGGCAATGAACCCTTCTCTTATCGGAGACTGTTCAACACTTTCTCCATTCTCTTTTACAATATAAATACCGCTTCCCCAGGTTCCGACGTAATAGCAATTCTGCAAGGTATCTTCCACGATACAGAAGGCATTCAAGCCGCTCATTGCATCAATCGGTTTGAAATTCTTCTCACCGGATTTCATTCGCAGCAGTTCACCTTTCCACTGTGCCACCCAGACAGTATTATGACTATCTACATATATATCATTGGTAGTACGTGGAGAATCACCCTGCATCGATTCATACGTGCCCAACATTGTTCCGTCGGAAGCCAGATGATATATATGCGAACTTGACACCGCCCAAACTGTGCCGTCCTTAGCACAAGCCAAATCCGACATTCGTCTATGTGCCAGTTCTTCATTTGCAACTGAAATACAATAGGAATGCTTATCAAGAATATACAGTCCCTCGCGAGTGCCGAACCAAATACGCTGATTGCCTGCATCGACCATACACAACACATCAGGATTACACATAATCTCGGGTGCCGCATTATATCCGAAGGTCATAATCTGATAACCGTCGTCGCGACAAAGTCCTGCCTGATTAGTTCCATACCACATATACCCTTCTTCGTCTTGAAGAAGACAGTTCACGCCAGCCACAGGCAGTCGGTCGTACGACGGCACCTGTGTAATAGAGAACTGCTGTGCATTTGCTAATATACTGAATGCAAACAGACAAATATAAAAAAGGTAATGTTTAAGGTTTTTCATAGTACATGGCGTGTAATATTATATGTAAGTGTAAAGCTATCAGAGTTTGGTTTCTCCTTCCACAAAGTTCTCCACCGATAAGTGTTCTCCATCCCATTCAGCATAGGTAAAGAGTGACATCCATTCGCCCAGTATGACGAGTCTGGAATCTTTGTTTAGCATCAGGTCCAAATCAATATGCCTGTGTCCGAAGAGGAAATAGTTTATCGTAGGGTGCGATTGCAGATAATGTTTAGCATACAGTACAAGTCCCTCTTTATCCTCACCCATGTAAGGTGTTTCTTCAAAGTCAAAACTTTCATATCCCACCAGATTTTTCACTTCGCCATCAAACTGCGGCACATCAGACTTGATACGTTTCATGCGGGAATGCTTTGCCCAGTTCCGTCCGAAAGGAATGAAGATATCAGGATGCCACAACGATGCCAACTTACGCATTGTTTTACTATGGAAAAAGGCAAACAGCAGACGCGTCTTCCAATTTCGGTCACGATAGTCCAGACCATCGCCATGAGCCAGATAGAACACCTTTCCATTAAGTTCTATCGTTGTTGGTTCACGATGTATAATCACCCCGCACTCAGTACTTAGGTAGTCCAATGTCCACATGTCATGGTTTCCGGTAAAGAAATGGACTTCCACTCCGTTATCTGTGAGTTCGGAGAGTTTTCCAAGGAATCGGGTAAAACCGCGTGGCACTACCGACTTATATTCAAACCAAAAGTCGAACATATCGCCAAGCATATACACAGCCTCAGCTTTATCCTTAATCTGGTCAAGGAAATTCACCAACCTGCGTTCCTGCGTGCGATTATGTTTTAAAGCTAACGAACCAAGGTGGGCATCAGATATAAAGTAGATATTCTTCATTTAGGCGAGTTGAAAATTGAGAATTGGAAATTGGAAATTGACAGTTGATAATTTACATGAAACCGAGGTCGAGTTTAGCCTCTTCGGTCATCATATCCTTATTCCATTCTGGTTCGAACACTACCTCCACGTTCACATTGTTCACACCATGAATAGAACCAAGTTTCTGGTTTATGTCCTCTATTATAAAATCGGCAGCAGGACAGTTCGGTGCAGTGAACGTCATATCAATATTGATGTCGAACAACTTCTCGTCTTCGGGCTTTTCTGTATCCACCACATCAATCTTGTATATCATTCCCAGGTCATACACATTAACAGGAATCTCGGGGTCGAACACGCTCTTCAGCATTTCGATGGTACTGTCTTCTATACTTGCCTTCGTTATTTCAGATTTTTCCATTTTCAGCATAACTATAATAATCGCCATCAGTAACGATGACGTGGTCAATCATTCTAATATTCATTACTTCTCCAACACGTTTCACCCTTTGGGTCAGGTCGTTGTCCGCCACACTTGGACGCGGAGAGCCACTTGGATGATTATGGACGAGAACAAAACACGTAGCTCCTGCCAGAAGAGCATATTTCATTATCTGCCGGGAATCTACTGCTGTTTCCGATATACCTCCGCGACTCAGGTTCACACAGCGAATCAGTCGCATACTGTTGTTGAGCAGCAAAGCCCAACTCTGTTCATGATCAAGGTCCTGTATCTTAGGCTGCATATAACTGCATATCACGGCACTATTTGCAAACACCTGCTTGTCCGACACCTTCTCTTCCAGCCTTCGTCGGCCTATCTCCGCTGCCGCAACAATACTCAGTGCTCTCGCCTCACCTATTCCTCGATACTGCATAAGGTCATCGACCGTCATGCGACTCAGGTTCACAAGGCTGTCTTCACAGTCCGACATGATATTCTTCATCAGTTCCACAGCAGTCTGAGTCGTTGTACCGCCACCGATGATTACAGCCAACAGTTCCGATACAGTCAGTGCTTCGGCACCTTTCTCAAGCAACTTCTCTCTTGGGCGCTCCTTCTCCGCCATATCCTTGATGGTGATGTGTTTCCGTCTGGGTTCCATCACCATGCTATCATCATATATATTACTTGGCTTAGTCATAGAAATTCTTTTCAAACGCAGTAAACTCATCCTTTCCCAACACGCAGCGCAACCACCAAGCCTTCAGGAATCCGAATCCATAGCCCATCAGTTGCAGGAACGATGCTATGACAGAGTAATATCCTATCACCACACTTTTTGTACGTAGTGTGGAATCACAGAAAATCAGGAGTATGTACAGTATTATCGGCAAGAGAGGAATGCAAAAGTACTGTTTCTCGGGGAAAGCGAATCGCAACAACAGAGCACATACTATCAGTGCGATGACTCCTACCGTGAACACCATAGGCAGCATATGAACGAGTTTCATTGTGCCCGGATGACGTTTCTCAAGGTTAATTCTGGCAATACCCGAGTTGAATACTTGCTTGAAGAACTTGTCGAAGTCAGTTCTGCGCTTATGCCACACCCAAGCCTCAGGAAACAAGCGTGAGGTATATCCAGCCTCGACAATTCTATAACTGAAATCGATGTCCTCGCCGAATCGCATTTTGCTGAAACCGCCCAACTCGTCGTAAACGGCACGTCTGATGCCCATATTGAACGAACGCGGATAGAACTTATCCATCTTCTTCTTACCGCCACGAATGCCTCCAGTGGTAAAGAACGAGGTCATCGAGTAGTTTATAGCCTTCTGAATGGGTGTAAACGAATCGTGTGCAGCATCGGGACCTCCAAACGCATCACATGGCTGACGTCTGAGTTCCTCATCGACCGCAGCCATATAGCCTTGTGGCAATACGCAGTCGCTATCGAGTATCAGCACGTATTCTCCTTGCGAATGACTCACTCCGTAATTGCGGGCAGGACCGGGACCGCCATTTTCCTTCTCGAGATAATTTATCTGAAGACGGGAAGCATACTTATCCACAACATCCTTGCATGTCACCTTCGAACCATCCTCCACTACCACAACCTCAAAATCCTTCAGAGTCTGGTCAACGAGACTCTCGAGCAGTTCGCTGACTTCGTCCGGACGGTTATACACCGGTATTACAACACTATACTTCATATGGTCCTTTCTCTGTTTTTATTCAAAATAGAATGTAAGCACTATCATCTTGCTGCGCCCCTTGTCCACCGACTGTGTGAAAATCAGTTGCGAACTGTCCGTCACGTCGCTTCTGTCCTTGTCGATTATATTCATCAATCCGTAGCAGAACTTGATTTCAGGTATGAACTTAAACCAAGGCGAATAGAAATCGCAACCGAAACCGACTTCGAGGTAACAGTCGAACCTCTTCAGCAACAACTGTTTCTGTTTCTTCACCGTAAGGTCCACCATCGGATTCACACCAACCATTGCATAGGGGCGGTAGTTGTTGAAGCGTTCTGCGGAGAACTTCAGATCCAATGGCAGGGATATATATGTCGATTTGATAGACTGATACTGGCGTTCGTTATTCTTCGCATTTCTGAACGTCACATTCTTTGTTCCGAAGTGCATTGTCGGAATCAGACGCAGAGCCAGATGCTTAGTCAGATACAGTTCTCCGAGGATACCTACGGAAAAACCGGGTTCGAAGTTTGGCACCTCAGTAAACCACTGGTTGCCTGCCGCATCTGTATATCCGTTTTGCTTCAGTTCCAAGTCCTGCATGTGTATGCCGGCAAGGAAACCGTAGTGGAAGCGTCGCTGGTCTATATACGGTCTGTTCATTACAGTTCGTCGCTGCGCCTGGATTGTTCCGAAGCTCATCGTCAGCAACATTATCAGGCAGACCGTCTTTAAATAATTATAATGTATTAATTTCATTTACGTTGCAAAGGTAAGAGTATGTGATTGAATAGCAAAATTTATTTTAGCTTTTGCCCCTTCTGAATAATAGAAACGTATAAATCTTCAAAAAATTGCCTTGTTTAGTTGACGGGGCAATGAAAAAGACGTACCTTCGCGAAGAGATTTGAAAATTGAAAGTTGAAAATTGAAAATTGAAAATTATATGAAACTCACAGTCATTGGCGCTGGCAATATGGGCGGCGCACTTATCAAAGGCTGGGCTAAGTCCGGCAAAGTTGAAAACATTACCATTGCAGACAAGAACGAGGCTCTGCTCAAGCAGTTTAAATCGGAGTATCCTAAAATCAACACGACTATCGACAACATAGTAGCCGTGAAGGGTGCCGACGTGGTAGTTCTCGTTGTAAAACCATGGCTCATGAAGCTCGTGCTCGGTGAAATACGTTCTGTACTCGACCTCAGTCGCCAGATTATCGTCAGCGACGCAGCCAACTTCACCACTGCAATGCTTGAGGAAGAACTGTCCACGGCTGGTCAGTATTTCTACGTAATTCCGAACATTGCAGCTGAGTTTGGTGCCAGCATGAGTTTTATCGCCAAGGGCGTAGCCACTTCCGACGAGAGCGTGAAGACAATCGAAAAACTCTACTCGCTGGTTGGTGACACACTCGTAGTTGAGGAGCGCCTCGTCGGTCCGGGCATGATGATGGCAAGTTGCGGCATAGCATACGTAATGCGCTACATCCGTGCACAGATGGAAGGCGGTTGCGAAATGGGGTTCTATCCTGCTCAGGCAAAACAGATTGCGCTGCAGACCATGCAGGGAGCCGTGTCTCTGCTCAAGGCTACCGGCTGGCATCCTGAAGAGGCTATCGACAAGGTAACTACTCCAGGCGGAGTAACTATCAAGGGACTGAACGAACTCGACCATGCAGGATTCAACTCTGCAGTAATCCGAAGTCTCAAAGCAGGGCTTTAAACGAAAACCAAAACGAAAACGAAAACCAAAACGAAAGACGAAAGACGAAAGACTATTTTCAATGCGCACCTTTTTATTAGGGTGTGCATTTTTTTTGCCGCATTTATGCACACTCAAAAAAAATATGTGTAAAATATTAAAAATTAGCACTTTTTATTTGATAAAACTTGAAAAGACTTGCTACTTTTGACTGATTTTTATAGTGCCCACCATGTGCGTGTGCAATTTTATGGCACGTTTTATAGGGCAAGGAATGAGAAAAAAAAGAACACAGTGTTATGTTAGAGAGATTTTTAAAGCAAACAACTTTTGACTCATACGAGGATTTCCAGAAAAACTTCAGAATCAATGTTCCGGAAGATTTCAACTATGCGTATGACGTAATGGATGTATGGGCAGCAGAGGCGCCGGATCGTCTTGCCATGATATGGACAAACGACAAGGGCGAGGAACGTTGGTTTACGTTCCACGACATGAAGGTGCTTTCCGACAAGGCTGCCGGTTATTTTCTCTCGCTCGGCATCACGAAGGGCAACATGGTGTTGCTGATTATGAAGCGCCGTTGGCAGTTCTGGGTTACGATGCTTGCGCTGAACAAGATTGGTGCCATTGCCATTCCTGCTTCTTATCTGCTGACAAAGAAAGATATTGTATATCGTGTGAAGTGTGCCGACATAAAGACAGTAATATGTTGTGGCGACAAGGAGATTCTGGGTCATGTGAACGATGCTCAGGACGAATTTCCTGCTCTCACCCATCGCATCAGCATCGGTCCGAACGTTCCGGAGGGATGGGAAGACTGGAATGCCGGTGTGGAACAGGCAAAGCCATTCGTTCCGTCTATCCGATACAAGAAACACGTGAACGACCCTATGCTCATGTACTTCACATCGGGCACAAGCGGTCAGCCAAAGATGGTGCTCCACGACCAGTCGTACGCACTGGGTCACATAGGCACTGCAGCCTACTGGCACAACCTCACCCAAGACTCGCTCCACCTCACCGTGTCCGATTCGGGTTGGGCAAAGTGCGGATGGGGAAAACTCTACGGTCAGTGGATTGTGGGAGCTACCCTCTTCGTATATGACCACGAGAAATTCACTCCTGCCGACATTCTGCATAAGATTGAGCAGTACAAGATAACCAGTTTCTGCGCTCCTCCAACCGTTTACCGATTCATGATTCGTGAGGACCTGAGCAAGTTCGACCTCTCGTCGCTGCGCTATGCCACTACGGCTGGCGAGGCACTGAACGCGGTGGTGTTTGAGAAATTCTACAAGCAGACTGGTATATATATAAAGGAAGGTTTCGGACAGAGCGAGACCACCTGTATCATTGCCACCCTGCCTTGGATGGACACTAAGCCGGGGGCTATGGGCAAGCCGATGCCGCAGTACGACGTACACCTCATCACGTCGGAAGGCAAGGAAGTAACCAAGCCGGGCGAAGAAGGACAGATAGCTATCAGCACGAAGAAGGGTCGTCCGACGGGTCTTTTCTGCGGATACTACCGAGACACGGAACTGACCAATCAGTGCTGGCACGACGACTACTACTTCACAGGCGACGTGGCTTACTTCGACGAGGACGGCTACTACTGGTACGTTGGTCGTGCCGACGATGTGATAAAGAGTTCCGGCTACCGCATCGGTCCGTTCGAGGTGGAGAGTGCACTGATGACCCACCCTGCCGTTGTGGAGTGCGCCATCACGGGTGTGCCCGACGAAATCCGCGGCATGGTGGTAAAGGCTACTATCATTCTGGCAAAGGAATGGAAGGACAAGGCTGGCGAGGACCTTATCAAGGAACTTCAGGACCACGTAAAGAAAACTACTGCTCCATATAAATATCCACGTGTCATAGAGTTTGTTGACGAACTGCCGAAGACCCACTCCGGCAAGATTCGCCGAAAGGAGATACGCGAAAGAGATGAACACAGAGCAAAGTCTGATAAATAAGGGCAAGGAGGCATTTGCACGTCGCGACTGGAAGACGTGTCTCGACTCCTACAGCGAGGCAATCCGTCTGAATCCCGACTCGGAGGCAGTTCACCTGCGAGAGATGACCATGCAGATTATCGAGTTCTACAACAAGGACCAGTATAATCCGTAGGGAATATAAAGTTTAAAGTTTAAAGTTTAAAGTTTAAAGCTGGAACTTGGAACCTGAATCCTGAATCTAACAAGGTATAAAGATTATAACAAAATAAAGAGTAATTAATAATGGCAAAAATGAGAGGCGCTATCGTCGTTGACATAGAGCGTTGCAAGGGTTGCAACCTGTGTGCGATAGCATGTCCGCTGAATCTTGTTCAACTCAGTGCGACCGTAAACCACAAAGGGTACAATTATGCCGAACAGACCGATTGGACACAGTGCAACGGTTGTACGTCGTGCGCCATTGTGTGCCCCGATGGATGTATAACCGTTTATAGAAAAAAGGAGGACTAACGACGATGGATGCACAGCAGAATGACGTATTGTTGCTCAAGGGCAACGAAGTAATAGCAAAGGCTGCGGAGCGTTACGGCTACGACGGCTTTTTCGGATATCCAATCACCCCGCAGAGTGAAGTGCTCGAAACTCTTGCAGCCGACAAGCCTTGGGAGACTACAGGCATGGTAGTGCTGCAGGCAGAGAGCGAGGTGGCATCAATCAACATGCTCTACGGCGCCGGCTGTACGGGCAAACTGGCATTCACGTCGAGTTCCAGCCCTGGCATTGCACTGATGCAGGAGGGTCTGAGCTACATGGCAGGCAACGAACTGCCGGGTGTTATCGTCAGCGTGGGCCGTGGCGGTCCGGGTCTGGGAACCATCCAGCCAGGTCAGTCCGACTACTTCCAGGCTGTCTATGGCGGTGGAAACGGCGACTACCACCTCATCGTGCTTGCTCCGAACAGCGTGCAGGAAATGTGCGACTGCATGGGCAAGGCAAAGGAACTTACATTTAAGTGGCGCGTGCCGGTAATCATCCTGACCGACGGAGTAATCGGACAGATGATGGAGAAGGTGCAGCTGCCGCCATATACTCCGCGCCGCACCGACGAGGAAATTCGCCAGCAGTGTCCGTGGGCTACGAACGGCATCGGACTGAAGAGCCGTCACTACAATTCCCTCTCCACACTGGAGCTCGACCCGCTCGTCATGGAGGAGCGCAACCGCAAGATGGCAGAGAAGTACGGCAGGATTGAGGCTGAAGAGGTTGACTACGAACTGTACCGTGCCGACGACGACCCCGAATTTCTCATCGTGGCATACGGCATCTCCTCTCGCGTCAGCATGAAGACTATCGACCTGCTTCGCGAAGAAGGCATCAAGGTGGGCATGCTTCGTCCGAAGACCCTCTGGCCGTTCCCGAACAAGCCAATCAGCAAATTTGCCGAAACGGTGAAGGGCATCCTCTGCGTAGAACAGAGCGAGGGACAGATGGTTAACGACGTGCGCCTTGCCGTCGAGGGTCAGACCCACGTATTCCACTACGGCCGTTCGGGCGGTATGATTTCTTCACCATACGAAGTGATGGACGCCTTCAAGAAGATGGCTCGCGAATGTGTAACTAAAAACTGGCCAAAAGGCTACTGGATGAAATGATAACAAAAGAACAACTCATACAACCCGAGAACCGCGTCTATGGTAAGCCGGCTCTCATGAACGACACACCGATGCACTACTGCCCAGGCTGCAGTCACGGACTCGTTCACAAACTCATTGCTGAGATAATCGAGGAGATGGGCATCGAGGAAGACACCATTGCCATCTGTCCCGTGGGCTGTGCGGTATTCGCCTATCGCTACCTCAGTGTCGATTGGATAGAGGCAAGTCACGGACGTGCTCCAGCCTGTGCCACCGCTGCAAAGCGCCTTTGGCCTAAAAAGCTCGTCTTCACCTACCAGGGCGACGGCGACATGGCTTGTATCGGTACCGGCGAGGCAATCCACGCCATGAACCGCGGCGAAAACATAGCAATGATATTCATCAACAACGCCATCTACGGAATGACAGGCGGTCAGATGGCTCCAACCACCCTCATGGGCATGAAGACAGCCACCTGTCCTTACGGCCGACAAGCAGACCTGCACGGATACCCACTGCACATCACCGACATAGCAGCCACCCTCGAAGGCACCTGCTACGTGACCCGTCAGTCCGTCCACACCGTAGCCAACATACGCAAGACGAAGCGCGCCATCCGTCAGGCATTCGAAAACTCCATGAAGGGTCTCGGCTGCTCCGTGGTCGAAGTAGTCAGCACCTGCGCCAGCGGTTGGAAAAAGACACCGGAAGAGTCAAACAAATGGATGGAAGAAAACATGTTCCCCTACTACCCGTTGGGCGACCTAAAAAACACAGTTGAGCCATGACAGAAGAAATCATCATATCAGGATTCGGAGGACAGGGAGTCCTCTCAATGGGCAAAATCCTTGCCTACGCAGGAATAATGGAAGGCAAGCAAGTCAGCTGGATGCCGGCATACGGACCGGAACAGCGCGGCGGCACAGCCAACGTCACAGTCATCGTGAGCGACCAGTTCATCAGTTCGCCCATCGTCAGTGCCTACGACACGGCAATCGTGCTCAACCAGCCCTCGCTCGAAAAATTTGAGCCATTCGTAAAACCCGGCGGCTGCATCATCTACGACGGTCACAGCATCATCGAACCGCCCCGTCGCGACGACATCGAAGTCTATCGCATCGACGCCATGGAAGAAGCAGCCCGCTCCGGCAACAGCAAAATCTTCAACATGCTCGTGCTGGGCGGCTACCTGAAAGTTCGTCCCGTAGCCACCGTCGAAGACGTAGTGAAGGGTCTGCACAAAGCCCTGCCTGAGCGCCACCACAAACTCATCCCGATGAACGAAGACGCAATCCGCCGCGGCATGGAAATCATCAAGAAGATGAGCGTGTGATATAATGGTTAAAGGTTAAAGACGAAAACGAAAACGAAAACGAAAACGAAAAAGGAAAAAGAAAAAGGAAGTTGACATTCGGTTGTCAACTTCCTTTTGTTTTCGTCAAGAATTAGAGAAATGTTCCGTGATTTCTGCGCGGGTTCTGTGTGAGCTTAATTATGCATTATGCATTATGAATTATGCATTATTTTTAGCTTTCGTCCGTTCCATCGTCACCTCCGTTTCCTCCACCACCCGGTGTTGGGTCTGGGTCAGGAGTTGGGTCTGGCGTTGGTTCCGGGTCTGGTGTTGGCGTTGGAGTATCGCCGCCGTCACTTGGAGTATCGCCTCCGTCAGGAGTAGGAGTATTGCCACCATTTGACGCTGTTGCGTTGCTGAATACGTACTGTGAATAGTAGTTGATGTCGGAGTTGATGATG
>OCTX012280276.1_pt1 | contig 15950 bp, 15 predicted proteins | sample 1539691 | NCBI WGS metagenome assembly OCTX01 (sample SAMN02144231, study PRJEB22623) | gut metagenome | biome: sheep rumen | host: Ovis aries | place: New Zealand | reverse complement strand
CGGTTCAGATATGCTGATCTCCTTCCAAACCTGGCATCTGTTCAGAAGGATCCTTTCCTGGTGTACGCTTCTTGCCGGTTCCCGTGAGGACGCTTCGCAGTCGGAATTTGAAGAAGCGGCGGCGAAACTGGAAAAACTCGGAGGAAAGGTGAAAATGTTGCGTTTTAAGCCGCTTGAAATCTCTTCAACCGAGCTGAGAAACGGTCTCAGAGAAGGAAAGAACATGAGCGCGTTCCTCACAGAGAGCGTAATAGAGTACATCAGGAAAAGAGGTTTGTATCAGGCAAAATGACGGTTGAGAAGGCTCACAGTCTCGCGAAAGCAATGCTCTCAGATGGACGGTTTTATCATACCGAATGTGTTGCGCGATGCGCAAAAGAACTGGCAGTACGGCTCGGAGCGGATCCGGAGCAGGCAGAGATTGCCGCTTTCCTTCACGATATCATGAAGGAACAGAGCGATGCCGTTTTATTGAAAACACTTGAGGGCTCTGCTATAATCAAAGACAATTATTTTTCGGAATACAGGTCTCTTTGGCATGCGTTCGCCGGTGCCGTTTATGTCCGGAAAGAATTGGGTTTATCTCAGGAGATCGCGGATGCGGTCTTCTATCATACAAGCGGACGTGCGGGAATGACACCTTTGGAGAAGAGCGTCTTTCTGGCGGATTATATCTCTGACGACCGGACTTTCGAAGGTTCCGCTGAGGTTCGGGAGATCGCCCGCAAGGATATCGATCTTGCTGTCGCAACTGCTCTTCAGAAAATGATCGGGCATCTTGTCTCCCAGGGAAGGATCGTACAGCCCCTGTCCCTGGAAGCATATAATTACTACATCAACCGTATGAAGGATTGAGAATGGCTAAGGAAAAGAAAAAGAAGAATCTGGCGGTCCGCCTGATTATTTTTCTCCTGATCATCGCTTTGATTGGGACGGGAGCATATATGTTGCTCCACACCAAACCTGCATCCAGCGGAGATGAGTTGGATGAGCGTCTTCAAACGCCTGACTACCTTCGTGACAAGGTCATGACGATTCTTGTCGCCGGCATCGATTATGAGGAAGGGCGAACGGTAGCCAATACAGACGTCATCATGGTCGTAAATATCGACCTGAAAGCTAAAAAAATGAATGCTCTTCAGATTCCGAGAGATACTTATGTGGGAGAGCAGCTCGTCAAGTATGGGAAGATAAACGGACTCTACAACTGGGGATTGAAGGACGGTGACGGGACTACTGGAATTTCCGTTCTTGCCGGCGTCATCTGCGACCAGTTGAAGCTGACGATCGATAACTATGTGTGTGTCGATATGGAAGTGTTTGGAACGCTCGTCGATATGCTCGGCGGCGTCGAGGTCACGCTGGATGAGGACATCACGCTCAATGAGGGGACAGTCCTGGAAGCAGGCACGCATCTTCTCGACGGCACGACAGCAGAAAATTTCGTCCGGAACAGGGATTACGCACTTGCAGACATTACCCGCCTGAAGATGCAGAGGTATTTCTTCGGCGGCCTGTTGAATAAACTGTTCAACACGCCAAAGATGGAACTTCTCAGTCTGATTACCGCATGTTATGACTACATCGATACGGATTTCACGGTTCAGGAGATTCTCCAGCTTGCTTTGACGGCGCAGAGTTTCACTGCAGCCGACTTCCAGGTCATCCGTGCTCCCGGTGAACCGGTTGCTGCTTACGGGATCTATGGTCTTGACGTCTGGACGCTCCACCGCGAGAAACTCGCATGGATTCTGAACATGTACATGCGGCCGTATACAGATTCCGTCCTTCCGGAGGAACTTGGTGTGATAGAGCTTCAGCATACGACGGATAGTCTCGATGATGAGGCAGCAAATATGGATGACTATACATAAGGAGAGACAGATTGGATTCATTAGAACTCGCCTATGCGGTAGCAAAGGCACTTGACAGCAAAAAAGGGGATGACATCCAGATCCTTAAGGTCGAGGATCTTACGACGCTTGCGGATTATTTCGTGCTGGCGTCCGGAAACAGCAACACACAGGTCCGCGCACTTGCGGATGAGGTGGAGGATGCGGTTCTGAAACTCGGCCTACCTGCTCCGCGCCGTGAAGGACGCGGGGGAGATAAGTGGATCCTGCTTGATGCAGATACAGTAATCGTTCATGTTTTTACGAAAGAGTCCAGGGAATTTTATCAGTTAGAAAAACTGTGGGGAGATGCTCAGATCGTTCCGTTACCGGGAACGGAAGAGTAAAGGTTAATTATGGCGTCTTATGATTTCACTTCCGTAGAGAAGAAATGGCAAAACAAATGGGCGAAGGATAACACCTTCGCCGCAAAACAGGATTACACTCTGCCAAAGTTTTATGCTTTGGTGGAGTTTCCTTATCCGTCCGGAGACGGACTGCATGTCGGACATCCCAGAAGCTATACCGCTCTGGATGCAGTTGCCAGGAAAAAAAGGTTGGAAGGCTTTAATGTCCTTTATCCGATGGGGTGGGACGCATTTGGCCTGCCCACAGAGAACTTTGCCATGCAGCACCACATTCATCCGGAGATCGTTACAGAGCGCAATGTAGCAAGGTTCAAAAGCCAGCTTCAGAGTATCGGTCTGTCCTTTGACTGGAACAGAGAAGTCAATACCACTGATCCGGATTACTACAGATGGACGCAGTGGATCTTTCTCCAGCTGTATAAGCACGGCCTCGCGTACAAGAAAGAGATGAACGTCAACTATTGTACCGGGTGCAAGGTCGTTCTGGCAAATGAAGAGGTTGTAAACGGCTTCTGCGAACGCTGCGGCAGTCAGGTTATCCATAAGACTAAGAGCCAGTGGATGCTGAAGATCACGGCGTATGCCGACAGACTGATCGACGATCTGAAAGACGTGGATTTCATTGAGCGCGTGAAGACTCAGCAGATCAACTGGATCGGCCGTTCTTATGGTGCGGAGATCAACTTCACTTCCACACAGGGAGACACGATCACGGTCTTTACAACACGCTGCGACACTTTGTTCGGCGCGACCTATATGGTCCTTAGCCCGGAGCACGCATTGGTATCTCAGTGGCTTGAAAAAGGCGTCCTTAAGAACGCGGAAGAAGTCAGAGAATATCAGATAGCAGCAGCTAAAAAATCGGATCTGGAGCGTACGGAGCTTTCCAAGGAAAAGACCGGCGTTTGTCTGGACGGTGTGGCAGCCGTTAATCCGGGTACCGGAAAAGAGATCCCGATTTATATTTCAGATTATGTTCTTGCAACATATGGTACCGGTGCGATTATGGCCGTACCCGGACACGATACCCGTGACTGGGAGTTTGCAAAGAAATTCGGATTGCCCATCATCGAAGTCGTTAAAGGCGGGAACGTGGAAGAAGAAGCTTTCACGGACTGTGAGACTGGTACCCTTGTCAATTCCGGCTTTCTGAACGGAAAGACTGTCGAAGAAGCCAAGGAAGCGATGCTGGAATGGCTGTCTTCGGAAGGAAAAGGCCGCAAGCAGGTCAATTTCAAACTGAGGGATTGGGTCTTCAGCCGGCAGCGTTACTGGGGAGAACCGATTCCGATGGTCTACTGTGAAAAGTGCGGATGGCAGCCTCTTCCGGAGGAAGAACTCCCTCTGAGATTGCCTGAGATCACTGATTTTGAGCCCGGTGAAGGGGGAGAGAGCCCCCTTTCCAGACATGAGGAATGGGTCAATACCACCTGTCCCTGCTGTGGCGGACCTGCCAAGCGGGAAACTGACACCATGCCTCAGTGGGCAGGTTCCAGCTGGTATTTCCTGCGGTATATGGACCCTCACAATAACGAAGCCATCGCCAGTCCGGAAGCGCTTGCTTATTGGGGTCCTGTTGACTGGTATAACGGTGGGATGGAGCACACGACGCTTCACCTGCTCTATAGCCGGTTCTGGCACAAGTTCCTTTATGACATAGGCGTTGTTCCTTATAAGGAACCATATAAAAAGAGAACCAGTCACGGAATGATCCTCGGTCTGAACCCCAGAAGCTTTGTGAATATGAGCAAAGAGGATCAGGACAGACTGGTGGCCGAGCACGGGAGCGTGGAGGCTGCAAAGAAAGCCCTGGTCGAGAAATACGGCGAGATGGCAGAGCACCCCGTTGTTAAGATGTCCAAATCGCTGAAAAACGTTGTTAATCCGGACGACATCATCCGTGATTACGGTGCGGATACCCTGCGCCTTTATGAGATGTTCATCGGTGATTTTGAACAGGCTGCGCCATGGTCCACCAACAGTATCAGAGGCTGTAAACGTTTCCTTGAAAGGATTTGGTCACTTCAGGATATGCTCGTGGATGGAGACACTTACAGACCTGAACTGGAAGCTTCTTTCCATCGTGCGATCAAAAAGGTCGGCTCCGACATCGATACTCTGAAAGCCAACACTGCTATCGCAACGATGATGGCTTTGGTCAATGATATCGTTAAGACCGGAGCGATTAACCGCGCTGAGTACCATACCCTTTTGATGCTTCTGAACCCCTTTGTCCCGCATATCACAGAGGAACTGAACGAGCGCTGCGGTCTCTCCGGTGAACTCGCATATGAGACTTGGCCGGTGTACGACGAGGCAAAGTGTGTGGATTCTTCTGTCGAGATGCCGGTACAGATCAACGGAAAACTGCGTGGAAGGATTACAGTTCCTACAGACAGTGATAATGAAACTGTTCTCGCACTTGCAAAACAGGACGAGAAGGTCGCTGCTGCTCTCGAGGGAAAGACTCTGGTTAAGGAAATTGTCGTAAAGAATAAACTCGTGAACCTGGTTGTGAAAGGCTAATTTTTGCCTTGACACTCGTCAATGAGATGATATAATAACGAGTGTTCTGATTTTACTGGCAAGGGAGGGATAAAAGTGTCGGAAGTTAGAGTCAAGGAAAACGAAAGCCTGGACAGCGCTCTTCGTCGTTTTAAACGGCAGTGCGCCCGCTCCGGTATCCTTGCCGAAGTTCGTAAGCGTGAGCATTATGAGAAGCCTTCAGTTCGTCGCAAGAAGAAATCTGAAGCCGCCCGCAAGCGCAAATACAAATAAGATTTGGCTTAAGACCTCCGAGGAATCGGAGGTTTTTTGTTGTCGCGGGAAAAGCCTTCGTGATATACTCCAGAAACGGAGGATGCAGTTATGGGAGCTCTATTTGGCCCGGCAGGGAACTCGGAGAGTTTTTACGGAAAAGGATATAAGACCACTGTTCAGGCTCCGGAATATTGTTCGGAACTCGGACTGAACGCGTACGAGTATCAGTGCGGGCGTGGCGTCAGGGTAAAAGCTGAGACCGCAGAAGAACTGCGATGCGAAGCACTGATAAGAGGCGTTCAGATCAGCCTTCACGCGCCGTATTTCATTTCTTTGTCCAGTACGGACGAGGAAAAGAGAAGAGGCAGTGCGCGCTATTTCCTTGAGAGTGCGGAAGCCGTCAGACGGATGGGCGGAGTGCGTTTTGTCGTGCATTCCGGATCCTGCGGTAAACAGACCAGAACAGCAGCGCTAATGCTCGCAAAGCAGACGCTTGCTTATTGTATTGGCGAGTTGGATGCCGCTGGTTTTACAGATGTTACGGTCTGCCCTGAAACTATGGGGAAAATCGGGCAACTGGGCAGCCTGGATGAGGTGATGGAGCTTTGTTCAGTGGATGAACGGCTCCTTCCTTGTATCGATTTCGGGCATCTGAATGCAAGGACCAGAGGGGGAATAGCCACAAAAGACGATTACGCTTTTATTCTGGATACTATCGTAAATCGTCTTGGCCTTGAAAGAAGTTCCCATTTCCATGCGCATTTTTCCAAGATCCAGTACACAGACGGCGGAGAAAAATGTCATCTCACTTTTGAAGACAGTGTTTTTGGCCCGGAGCCGGGTCCTCTGATGGAATTGATTGCGGAGCGGGGATGGAGTCCGACATTCATATGTGAATCCGCCGGCACACAGGCTGAGGACGCATTTATAATGAAAAAACTATATGAGGAGGCACTAAACAGAGTATGAACAGGATCGAAAGGCTGAAAAACAGAATGCCCCGCGGTTGTCAGGGCGTTATCGTCATGAGCGAGACTAACCGAGAATACCTGGCGCATTTTCTTTCCTCAGCGGGAACGCTTCTGATTTTTCCGGAGCAGGCGTATTTTATCATCGATTCCCGGTATATTGAAGTCGCCCGGAAAAAAGTGGCTGGTGCAGAGGTGATCCTTCAGGACAAACTGTATGAACAGATCGGCGAGCTGTGCAGGAAACACAATGTCACTGAACTGCAGTGCGAGAAGGAACTCACACTCGGAGAATATGACATGCTCTCGAACAGACTGCCGGGTATACGCCTTTTATCGGATGGTGGTCTTTCGGATCTGATTCAGCAGCAACGTGCTATCAAGGAACGTGAGGAGATTCAGGCAATCTGTTCTGCGCAGGCGATAACAGATGCTGCGTTTCTTGAAATCCTAAACTATATCCGTCCCGGCGTAACTGAAAAAGAAGTGGCGGCGGAATTGGAATACTATATGCGAAAAAAAGGAGCGGATGGTCTTGCATTTGAGACTATTGTTGCGTCCGGTGTCAATGGTTCCATGCCGCATGCTGTGCCAAGTGACAAAAAGATCGCGGCAGGTGAATTCGTGACAATGGATTACGGCGCCAAACTTGAAGGATACTGTTCAGATATGACCAGAACCGTTGCAGTCGGGGAAATAACTGAGGAACAGCACCGGATTTATGAAACTGTTCTTCTTGCCCATATGACTTCCATGGAGGCGGCTAAAGCAGGAGTCTACGGAGACGAACTGGATAAGATTGCCAGAGATATAATCTATAAAGCCGGATATGAGGGATGTTTCGGACATTCGCTTGGCCATTCACTTGGACTGGATATTCATGAGAGACCGATGTCTACATTTTCCAGACATGATCTTCTTCCTGCCGGAACGATCATGACGATCGAACCCGGAATATACGTGGAAGGGAAATACGGTGTTCGCATTGAGAATATGATCCTGATCACTGAGCACGGTTATGTCAACCTTACGGGCAGCGAACGGGAACTAATTACGCTCTGATACTTGCCTAGATTTGTACGTTATGCTAAAATACTTTAGTTAGTTTTATTGTCTATATTCAATGAGGTGATATTATGATTTCTGCAGGCGATTTTAGAAATGGACTCAGCTTTGAGGAAGACGGCAACGTCTATCAGGTCGTTGAGTTTCAGCATGTAAAGCCCGGAAAAGGTGCTGCTTTCGTCCGCACCAAAATCAAGAACGTCATTACTGGTGGTGTGCTTGAAAAAACCTATAGCCCTACAGACAAATTTGAACAGGCGTTCATTGAAAGAAGGGATATGCAGTACAGTTACAATGACGGCGACATGTACTATTTCATGGATTCTGAGACCTATGAAATGGAACCGGTTGCAGCAAAGGATCTCCCGGATTCTTTCAAATTCGTCACTGAAAATATGTCCTGCAAACTATTGTCCTATAAGGGAAAAGTATTTGGAATCGAGCCGCCGAACTTTGTCAACCTTCAGGTCACTGCCACTGAACCCGGAGTGAAAGGCAATACTGCCACGAATACTCTGAAACCTGCGACATTGGAGACCGGTGCAGAGGTTCGCGTCCCGCTGTTTATCAACGAGGGCGATGTAATTCAGGTCGATACCCGTACCGGTGAGTACATGGGGAGGGCGTAACAATGAAGATTACTGAAAAATCGGCATTCCTGCGCGGTCTGATCGAGGGTTCGGATCTTCAGCTTGGCGACAAGGAAAAGAAGATTTTTAACTGCCTCGTCGAACTGGTAGATGACATGGCACAGCTTCTTTCTGAATGTGATGACGATCTGACTGAACTCTATGATCAGGTTGACGAACTTGAAGAGGAAGTTCTCGATATCGAGGATGATCTTGATGTGCTGTTTGACGTTGACGACGAAGACGACGATGATGACGACTACGACGATGAGGATGATCCGATGTATGAGGTCGAATGTCCTTCCTGTCACGAGTCTTTCTCAATCGATGAAGACACAGCCGTCAAAGGTAATATCCGTTGCCCTTTCTGCGGGGAGAAGATGGAATTCACGATCTTTGAAGACGAGGACGACGATTCTTTCAGTGAAGACTGAAACATGACAGATTAACGCCTTCGTACCTACGAAGGCGTTTCTTTCATAAAAATACGATTATTTGCGGGGAAACAATGGAAGAAAAGTTTATTTTCAGAGCACAGGATGCTGAGCCGATTGAAGAGAAACGGACGACGCCGATTCCGGAAAGGCCGGTACCCAGAGTGGAAAAACTCGATGATGAAACGAGTTATTTCTCTGTGACGCCTGATCCGGAACCGGTTGAGATATTGAAGGAAAAAAGGCCAGGAAACGGGAAAACTGTGAAAAGAGGGAAGAGCGGTAAAGGCGCTCCTTTCACTTTGAGCGGTTTGCTTGCATTGATTCTTGGTCTGGCGATGATCATCGGTTCTGGTGTTGCTGTACTGAAATCCGGATCGGTTGGTACCGGAAGTACGCCCTCCGGTCCGTCGGCTCCAAAGCCGGGTAACAATCCGACACAGGAAGACCCCGGAACCACTCCTGCGGAGACACTGGTGACTGAGCAGAATGCCACTGTTCTTCAGAAGACTGAAGATGCCGGAGAAGAATATATAAAGGACACCCTTTTCATCGGTGACAGCAACTACAACAGGTTCTATATGCTTGGCCTTCTTTCTCTCGATAATGTAATCGGTGTGGACGGAATGGGCATCCAAAGCGTTCCTGCTTCTCCTGTGGTATATTTCGTGGAGCAGTCCAATCCGGTCAGCATCCCCACAGCAATCAAGAATATGCAGCCGCGTCGTATCATTATGAACTATGGTACGAACAACCTGGTCTCCGGCAATGTCGACAGTTTCATTGAGAACTACAATGAAGCGATCGATGCACTGCAGAATGCATATCCTTATGCCGATATCATTGTTTCTTCGATTCCGCCGGTTGGAAAGAACCTCGATCCTGGTTACAGCATGGTGGATTACCAGAAGGTTTACACTTATAACAGTGCGCTGATCAAGATGTGTGAATCCAGAGGGATTCACTACCTGAACGTGACGGAAGAATTGCTCCGTTCCGCAGATGGATACTGCAAGAGTGAGTATATCACCGGGGATGGAATCCATCTTGAAAAGACTGCTCTGGAAAAAGTCCTTGAATACGTCCGCTGTCATGCTCTGCTGACTGAAGATACAAGGCCTGAATCCACAGTGACGAAGATGACCCGTAAGGCGGCTCCTGTCGTTGTCTATCAGTACCAGTGTGACCAGGTCGTGGCTACCGCCATGGAGAAATTCTTTGAGGAAGGGTATATCTCCTACAAGAAACCGAAAGAAGGCGAAAAAGAGGAGAACTACCGTAATCCCGAAACGTACACCTTTAAGATCGCGAAAGCGGATGCCGTAAAGGGTTCCGAGGAAGAAATGGGGCTCGCACTTTTCCAGTACGTCAACGGGAAAGTGGACAATTCCGAAAAAGCTCAGATCACTATTGCCTACAAGATCGATGAAGACGGCAACTATGTATTCACAGCTACTGTCAAAGAGGTCTGTAAGCACGAATACGAGACCACGGATTACACAGAAGCCACCTGTACACATGGGGGCTCCAAGACGATGGTATGCACGATCTGCGGAAAGAAGACGGTAACGACGATCGATAAACTCGATCATGATTTCGACTGGTCCACTGCTAAAGACTACAACAGCAGTAATAAGACCATTAAGGTCAAATGCAAAGAGTGCGGCGAGTATTATGATGTCGACCACGGAGACGAGGATCACGAGTGGAGCGACGGTACTGTTTCAGCTGAAGCTACGTGTACTGCAGCCGGAAAGAAAACTTCCAAATGCAAGATCTGCGGTCTGGAGAAAGAGGTCGAGACGCCTGCGCTGGGGCATGATTTCTCAGTATTCGTGAGCGATTCTGCGACCTGCGCATCTGCGGGAAAGAAAACATACAAGTGCAGCCGCTGCGATGAGACAAAAACAGAAGACAGCGCAGCTCTCGGACACGATTTCTCGATCTTCGTAAGTGACTCCGCTACCTGTGATGCTGCAGGAAAGAAAACATACAAGTGCAGCCGCTGTGACGAGACCAAACAGGAAGACAGCCCTGCAATTGGCCATGATTTCTCAGTCTATGTGAGTGACAGTGCAACCTGTACAGAACCCGGGAAAAAGACATACAAGTGCAGCCGCTGTGAAGCGACCACACAGGAAGACAGCCCCGCACTTGGACATAATTTCGAAAATGGTTCTTGTACCCGTTGCGGAGAGCCCGACCCCAACTACACGCCTCCGGAACCAGAACCCGGAACCGGTTCAGGTGAGGGTGGATCTTCGATCGGTTATCCCGGTATGGCTGTTCTTTCGGCCTTCTTCACATCGCTGAAATGATTATCTGATCTTTTCGAATTATTAATCAGCAGGACTTCCGTTTTTCCTGAAAACGGAAGTCCTGCATTTATATAGAATGGAATATTCAAAACCTGCTTTTGCGATGATATTATTAGGAACAGGAGGGAATAACAATGAAGAAAAACCAGAATTTCATAGCGACCAGAGCAGAACATATCACATATAATCTGTTCTGGTTCGGACAGAATCTTCTTTGGGGTTATGCGGGCTTCCTTGCGACTTATCTTACGCTTGGCCTTGGAATCGATCCCGCCAGAGCTGCTGCAATCATTTTCGCTCCTCAGATCTGGGACGCTGTCAATGATACACTTTTCGGATATGTCGTTGACCGGTTCCGATTCAAGAATGGACAGCAGTTTATGCCATGGGTCAGGATAGGGACATTCGGCATCGGAATCATTACAATCATTATGTTCTCGATACCGAAATCGCTTCCTCACGATGTACAGACGATTTGGTTCATTGCTTCTTATGTGATTTTTGACGCTTTTTATACTTTCCTGGATGCACCTGCTTTTGCCATGGCAACGGTGATGACGGACAATATCCAGGAAAGAACCAGTTTTATCTCCGGGAACAAGCTGTTTGCTATGTTGGGAGGAATCGTCCCTGTGGTTCTTGTGGGGACAGTGACCGGTAAGTTCGGATGGTCTCTTGGAGCAGTGCTGTTCTGTGGACTTGGATGCCTGCTGATGATTCCTTATCTGTTTTTCGGGAAAGAACGCAGAGTCCAGACAGAAGCCGAGAAGGAGGAAAAGTTCACTTTTCGGCAGATGTTCCTTTATCTGAAATCGAACAAGTATCTTCTCACATGTCTGCTGGCCTTTGTGGTTTTTGGCATGACGGCTTTTGAGTCGATCATGTCCACATATGTTGCGCTGATTTGTTTCGGGGATAGCGGAAGACAGCTCTTCATCGCTGCGGCTGCGGCACTTCCCGTGATCCTTGTTTCCTCACTATTGCCTGTTCTGGCAAGGAAGATCGATAAATTCTATCTGCTGATCGGAGGACTTGTCTTTTCGATCATTGTCAGTCTGGTTGCATTGTTCGTCGGATATCAGAACTTCCTTCCGGCGATCATACTGATTGCACTGAAATGCGTCGGTCTTGCCTGCTGGCAGGTTATCATCTACATGCTTGTTGCGGATACCACTGAATATGGTACGTATAAATCAGGAACGCGGGCGACTGGTATCACCTTTTCACTGCAGACCTTCATTTCAAAACTGAAGAATGCTGCGGTAAACTCCTTTATGCTTCTGTGCATTGCGTGGACCGGTTATAATGCCGAACTGGAAGTTCAGCCTGTTCAGGTCGTCTCCAGGATCTGGAAAGTGTTTCTATCAGTTCCCGTGATTGGCTATGTCATTGGAATCCTCATCCTTCTGTGTTTCTATAAACTGAGGGATCCAGATGTCCAGACTATGGCCAAATATAATAACCATGAGATCTCCTTCGATGAAGCGAAGGAAAAACTCGAAGCGAGATTCGGCCTTCCTGCAGAGAGATAAAGATGGCTGCGCTGATAGTATTGGGAAACCGCCTGAATGATGACGGCAGTTTATCCGATAAAGGAGAAAAACGCTGTGAGATCGCCTTCAAAGCTGCCAAATTCTTCCAGCCGCAGGCAATCATTCTGACGGGCGGAGCAACGAATCCTTCGGCGAAGAATTCCGAAGCGTATGCAATGTATCTTCGTCTGACTGAACTGGGTTTGGACCCGGAGATCTTTTTTCTGGAAGAGAAAGCGACAGATACAACGGAGAATGCACGGTATGCGTTAGAGATCGTAAAGGAGATAGGAATCAGTGAGGCCGTTGTGATTTCTTCAATAGAGCATTTTGGAAGAACTGAACCCAAAAATGCAATCGCGGTTTTTCGTGATGTAATAAAAGAATTTCCATCTATTCACCTTTGCATGTATACGGAGGAGTATTGAAAATGCCGGATCTTTACAGTATTATCCAGGCTTACGGAACTGTCCCGTCTTTGACCTCCTTTCACCGTCCGATGTTCATCGGTCCGCACCCCGATGATATTGAATTTGGCTGCGGCGGAGTAATCGCAAAAATGAAGGATAGCGGTGTTCCGGTCGTTTTTCTCATTGTCACAGACGGCTCGGCAGGAAGTGATGATCCTTCTCTGTCTCCTGAAGACGTTAGACTGATCAGGGAAGGGGAATCATTGAAAGCGGCTTCATTTTTGGGCGTCGATTATGTGGAGTTCTGCAGACTGGAAGACGGAGGAGATTACAGCGTAGAGGATGCAATCAAGGCGATGATGCCGTTTATCCTGAAATATCAGCCGGATATCATTTTCGCTCCTGATCCCAAACTGAAGACAGAATGCCATCCGGATCACCTCAAAATCGGAGAGGCTTCCAGAAGGCTGATCAAACTCGTTCCTTACAGGGAAGCGATACGCAGGCATGGAATCGAAATCGATGATGGTGCTGCGCTTCCATCCGGCATAACACTTGCTCACTACTTTACTGATGATCCGAACATTAAAGAGACCATCACAGGTGGGCAATTTGAAAAAAAGATTGGAGCCCTGAAGTGCCATGTCTCTCAGATGCAGGATCCGTCCATCGAACTGATGCTCAACTATTTTTATCTGAAAGCGCAGGAATTGGGGAGAGAGATGGACACTGGCCTGGCAGAAGACTATCAGGTCATTGTGCCACTTTTCCAACATTGCTTTACAGAAGGCATACATCATTAAGGATAGAAAAAGACAGTGCTGAAACGTTCATTCGTTTCAGCACTGTTTTTCTTTGTAAGAATCAACTCTTCAATTGGCGTTCCAGCCAGATCGAACCGATATCCAATGCACTGTACAGACTCCCTTTTTCGCTGAACTTCAGGATTCTGTCCTTCATACTGAGTGATGGGTCTGTAGACAGCAGCATGACCTGCACACGGTTAGCCACATCGATCCCGTTCTTATTCTCGGTACTAAGGATCTGCATATAGACCACACAGTTCGCTGAAGGGTCGCCGTAATAGATATCGTTTCCTTTTCTGGCAAGCGGTTTACCCTTATAGGTTAAGGTTTTTTCTTCTGCCATTGTGTCTCCTTTAGGAAATGAAATTATTCACCATCGCCATCAGAATGTCATCACGGTCCATTGAAAGCATGACAGAACGCGCATTGTGATTCGTGGTGATGTAGGTCGGGTCTTCTGTCAAAAGATAGCCTACGATCTGGTTGACCGGGTTATATCCTTTTTCTTTCAAGGCGTCATAAACAACGGCAAGTTTTTCACGGATGATACGTTCTGGATCATTCTCCAGTGAAAAGATCATAGTTCTGTCTTCCATGGCGTAAAACCTCCTTTGACATCGTTTAGGATACACCAAAAAGGAACCGCGTGCAAGTTAAGAACGGATAAAGGCGCCGACGGCCTCAAGCCTCTTAAGAGCGCGCTTGATGGCAGCGTCCGCTTCTTCGTCTTTCAGAGTCCTGTCAGAGTGACGGAGCGTAAGACTGTAAGCGATGCTTTTTTTGCCTGCCTGAATCTTTTCTCCGGTGTACACGTCAAACACTTTCAGATTCTCCAGAATATCTCCACAGGCGGAACGGATCTCTTTTTCAAGAGTTGCGCTGGGCGTAGCGAGGTCTGCAACAAGAGCAAGGTCTCGAGTCAGGGCAGGAAATTTCGGAAGCGGGCTGAACCGTTTCGTCTCACCTTTTGCCTCAAACAGCTTTTCAACAGAGATCTGGGCAATAGTGACCTTCTCTTTGATATTGAAATTGGAGGCAATCTTCGGAAGAAGTTCGCCCATTGTGCCGAGTTCGATATCTCCTGCATAGACGGTCGCAGCTTTACCGGGGTGATACATATTTCCTGTAGTCAAAGGCTCGCAGCGAAGCGTCCCCATGTTGAATTCATCGCAGACATCTTCAAGGATACCCTTGATGCCGAAGAAATCAAGATCATTATAACTGGCGATCACCAGTTCTTTCGGCTCCTGAGGAAGTTTGTTTTCGTCCTCGTCAGCCAGGAAAACGACTCCGATCTCAAACAGTGCAGCAGAGGGAACGCGAGCATTCGCATTTTTCGCTACTACCTCGAGCATGGACGGAAGCATGGTCGTACGCATATATGCAGTATCATCACCAAACGGATTGCTGATTTTGACGACTTTACGAAGAGGGCTGTCTTCGGGAACGCCGATCAGGTCCAGAGTTTTCACACCCATGAAGGAGTAGGTCTTTGTTTCATAGAGTCCGGAAGCAACGAGTCTGGAAGCGAGAGCTTTTTCGAAGTGCTGACGATCCGAAGGTATCGCAGTTGCGACTCCGGTCATGATGGTACTCGGGATCTTGTCATAACCATACAGACGGGCAATCTCTTCAGCGATATCGTTCATGAGCAGGATGTCACCGCGGAAAGTCGGCGGTGTGACGATCATGTCGTCAGAGACTTCGAATTCGAGAGATCTCAGAATACGGACCATCTCATCCCCGGGGAGATCTGTTCCAAGGAAACGGTTGATCTGATCCGGATCCAGGGGGAGGTGCTTTCTTTCGGGTGTATTACCGGAAACTTCCACGATTCCGTAGACGACATCACCGGCATCCAGTTCTTCGACAAGCTGGAGCGCACGCATCAGAGCGGGTCTGGTGTTCTCAGGATCCAGTTCTTTTTCAAAACGGATTGAGGATTCCGTACGCATGCCAAGAGCTTTTTCAGTGAGTCTAACGTTGATTCCGTTGAAGCACGCGGATTCAAAGATTACTGTATGAGTGTCATCATACGTTCCGCTGTATTCACCGCCCATTACGCCTGCGACAGCAATCGGTTTTTCTGTGTCAGCAATGACCATGATTTCAGGGTTCAACTCACGGTCAACGTCATCGAGCGTCACGATGTGCTCGCCTTCTTTTGCCTGACGGATAACGATCGTTCCGTCTTTCACGTTGCGATAGTCGAATGCATGCATCGGCTGATTGTACTCCAGCATGACATAGTTGGTGATGTCTACGATGTTGTTGATCGGGCGTACGCCACAAAGGCGGAGTCGATGACGCATCCATTCCGGAGAAGGCTTAACACGGACATTCTGCACAATAGCTCCGCAATAACGCAGGCAGTTGTCGGGAGTCTCGTTGATGACTTTCAACAAGTCCTTAACATCTCCGATGGCTTTCTGCACGGTTGGTGCAGGGAAACGGAACGGACGGCGGAAGGTGGCAGCTGCCTCTCGTCCGAGACCTGAAACACACATGCAGTCCGGGCGATTGGATGTGATCTCGAACTCGATGCTGACGTCATCAAGTCCCAGTATTTTTGTGATATCTTCTCCGACCGGAGTATCCGGATTGAGAATGGCGATTCCGTCTTCAATACATTCCGGGAAATCATGAACAGTGAGATTAAGTTCGCCGAGGGAACACATCATTCCCTCACTGATCTCGCCGCGAAGCTTTCCTTTATTGATGTGGACACCTCCGGGAAGCGATGCGCCGTCCAGAGCAACCGGAACGAC
>OCTX011766345.1_pt1 | contig 15957 bp, 14 predicted proteins | sample 1539691 | NCBI WGS metagenome assembly OCTX01 (sample SAMN02144231, study PRJEB22623) | gut metagenome | biome: sheep rumen | host: Ovis aries | place: New Zealand | reverse complement strand
ATGCAAAGGTAGCAACTTTATACGCAACAGCCAAACTTTTACAAGACTTTTTTCAAACAAACAAGAAGATTTTCGCGTTTCATGACAAAACTAACGGAATTAAGCGTATTCTTACACCCAAAACAAGCGAAAAGAAGAAAAAAGGAAGGGGCTACGGCACCACGAGGGGCACGGCACATACATATCATATGGGGCAAATACACGCGCAGGGAAAGTCCCAGCGGACGGGACAAATGTCCCAACAAACGGGAAAGAGTTCACAAAATACGGGACATTCATAATAAAGCACCCTATAAATACTGTTTTTTCGCTCCATTCGCTAATTTTGCGTTAAATTATCCTTAAAACAATGTTTATCGCATAATATTTTGTATTTTTGTCCTTTGAATTCAAAACAACTAAGATATGAAGAAGATAATTATTGCTCTGATAGCATTATTCCCGCTCATCGCGACTGCCCAAAATGTATGGGAAAAACCAGTTGACCAATCACAGCAGCAGACCAAGAAGAAAAAGGCGCTGATAGAGAAAGACGCAGCCAATGAAGACCCCAAGTACCTTGTTGGTGCCATTCCGATGGTAGACGGAAAGATTGTTTTCACGTTAGACTATGACGTTCCCGGGAAAAGCGCCCAGCAGATATATGATATTATATACAATGTGTTAAGCGATATGACCAAGCAAGAGGGTCAATTCAAGGAAAGTCAGGTGGCACTTGTTAACAAGCAAGACCACATCATTGCCGCCCGCTATAAGGAATGGCTTGTCTTCCAGAATACATTTCTTTCGCTCGACCGCACCGTATTCAATTACACCATCATAGCAACCTGCACAGATGGTCATGCTAACGTGACACTCTCGCGTATCAGTTACCAATACGAACAAGACAGACCTGATTCAGAAGGAGTGGAAACCGTTGCCGAAGAATGGATTACCGACGAATCTGCGTTGAACAAGAAAAAGACAAAATTAGCAAGATACACGGGAAAGTTCCGTCGTAAGACCATCGATCGTAAAGACAACATCTTCGAAACCATCATTGCTGCTTTAAATAAGTAAAATGAATAGCGAATCATCCATCCCTCCCTATCGTCACCAAAGACGAGAGCCCAAGGAAAGAGACAAATACTTCAAATTGCGCAATGTGCTCAACATCATCTTCATGATTGGAGCCATTGTGGGATGTGCTGTGTTTTATTATTCCGACCATTTCATAGGCACAATTATCATTCTCATAGCAATGGCTTTCAAGTTTGTTGAATGCGCCCTTCGACTTTTCAATCGATGATTAATGATTAGACTTATACTTTCATTCCTACTCGTTGTTGCGCCAATCACCATGTTGGCGCAAGTTGACACATATAACCAAATAACGCCCGACGGTAACGTGACAACACGTGGGCAACGAAACAACGACCAGAAAGAAGGCAACGCAAAAAAGGAAATACCCAAAGGCATCAAGGTTTGGACGGTTGACTCACGTTTTGGCGACCGCGAAGAAGCATCTTTAGACACCCTATCCCATATGTTTATGAACTCTATCTTTACCACTGGCGTAAGGGGAGAGTACAATACATTAGGTAATTTAGGTGCGCCACGCATGAACCGCGTGTTCATCGACAATCCCCTGTATGAACAATTCATCTTCACGCAACCCTACAATTTCTTCATCAAACCTGTTGATCAATTCCATTTCACCAACACTTTCTCCCCCATCACCAACCTCAGTTATAACACTTGTGGCGACAGAACCGATGGAGAAGACCACTTTACCGCCAAATTCGGAGTTAATGCGGGAAAGAAAATCGGGTTGGGTTTCAACTTCGATTACATTTACGGACGCGGCTATTACGCATCACAAAGCAGTTCACATTTCAACTATACCATGTACGGCAGTTATCTTGGTGACCGCTATCAAGCCCATCTTTTGTTTTCAACCAGTCACCAGAAGGTAACCGAAAATGGCGGAATATTGAATGACGAATATATCATCCACCCCGAAAGTTTTAGCATCAACTATCAAACAACGGAAATGCCCACCGTACTTGAACGCAACTGGAACAGGAACGACAACCAGCACGTATTCTTCTCGCATCGATATAGTTTGGGATTCAATCGGAAGGTACAAATGACCGAAGAAGAAATCGAAGCCAAGAAATTCGCCATTGCCGCCAAGAAAGACAAAGAAAAGCGCGAAGCACTCTTGAATGCGGAGAAAAACAATACGACAATAGAACAAGTAATGCCTGAGAAGAAATTCGCTGGTCGTCCCGATGATGCTGTAATAGCAGGAACAGAGGCAGAAGCAGATTCCATCATGAAATCCAATCGTATTGCCGTAGAGGGCCAAGCACAAGCCGATAGTCTCCTAATGGCAGAACAAGTGGAAGCAGAAGACACCTCTTGGCTCAAAAACGAATACGTACCCGTTACGAGTTTTATCCATACGTTGAAAGCCGACAATTACAACCGCATTTACCAAGCATACGATTCGCCCGTTAATTTCTACGCGCGCACGTATAATAAAATAGGTACGTACGCGGGAGACTCCATTTATGACAACACGAAGCACTTCAGCATCAAGAACACGTTTGCCATTTCTTTGCTCGAAGGATTCAACAAATGGGCAAAAGCTGGATTGAAAGCATTCGTAACCAGTGACCTTCGCCACTTCAACCTTCCCGATTCCTTGGGAGGAATAGACACTTATACCGAACACAACCTTAGCATTGGCGGACAAATCAGCAAGACACAAGGCAAGGCATTACATTACAATGCCATCGCCGAGACATGGTTGACTGGCGAAGGTGCCGGACAATTGAAGTTAGATGCAACCATTGACCTCAACTTTCCGCTCTTTGGCGATACCGTTACATTGGCTGCCAGTGGTTTCTTATATCGACAAAATCCCACATTCTATTTCAGACATTATCATTCACGCCACTATTGGTGGGACAATAGTTTAAGCAAGATTATTCACACGCGCATACAGGGATTGTTTAAATACGAGAAAACGAGAACCACCCTGCGTGTTGCCATTGATGAAATCAAGAACCATACATATTTCACGCAATCATACAAGATCGAGGAAGATTTCTCAAGGACTGCCAACATGGTGCAAATCAAGCAATACAGTGATCCCATCACGCTATTCACAGCCTCGCTTTCACAAGACTTCACGTTAGGACCACTGAATTGGGAATCCGTGGTTACATGGCAAAAGTCCACCAAAGAAGATGTTATTCCCGTACCCGACTTGAACATCTACTCCAACCTATTCTTGCGTTTCAAGATAGCCAAAGTGTTGAGTTGTGACTTCGGAGCCGACGTATTCTTCTTCACCAAATATTATGCTCCCGACTATAGTCCCGCTTTGGGACAATTCACCGTGCAAGAAGGCAATCACCGAACGGAAATTGGCAACTGTCCTATTGTTGACGTTTACGCCAACTTCCACCTCAAGCACACCCGTTTCTTCGTCATGATGAGTCACGTGAATGCCGAAATAGGTGATAAAAATTACTTCTTAGTTCCCCACTATCCCCTTAATGGTAGAGTTTTAAGATTCGGTTTGAGTTGGAATTTCTTTAATTAATCGTCAGGAATTACAAAAATACATTCATTAATCTATCACCAATTATTGAATAGCATCAACATTTTGTAGTTTTACGATGGCGTAGGAAGTGGCGGGCATGTGGATAGTCATGTTGCCCGTCTTCTTATTGTGCTCAATGCTGAAATTATCGCCAGCAAGCAATCGAGTCTTCTTGAACTTCACGTTGATGTTGAACGTGGCATCTGAAGACTTCGCCCTCGGGTTGAGCATCACAAGAACTATGTCTTTCCCTGCCGCACGTGCATATACAAATGGATAGAGATTGGGGGATGGATCGTTAGGTGATGGATAGATGGGTACAAACTCGGCATAGTTAGCCAATGCAGGTTCGTTGTGGTGCAAGGCAATGAGTTGACGAGTTTTGTTGAGCAACGAATTAGGATTCTTCTCCTGTGCCGCTACGTTGGGCGCATCAGCAGAGGGGTCAACGGGCAGATAGAGATTTTTAGCATCACCATCAGAGAATCCAAGGTTCTTTCCGCTATTCCATTGCATGGGCGTGCGAGCACCATTGCGTGGCTGATAAGCACCTTCCACTTGTGGCCAATTGTTGGGAAGTTGTTTCATTCCTATCTCGTTTCCATAATATAAGAAAGGTACGCCAGGCATCGTGAAGCCGAAAGCATAGATGATTTCCAATTCCTTGTCTGTGCGGCGGTTGCCCAATCGAGCGTTGTCGTGGTTGCCCAACGGCAGACTGATGTAACCCTTGCCTTCCGTCTTCTTGTATTGGTCCATATAACTTTGCAGAAACGCCATAATGTCTCCTTTTCCTTCAGCATCAAAATAGCTGTGGCCTTCGCTCACGCCATTGAGAATACGCCAACTCTCTTTCTGGAAGAGATCGTTATAGCCGTTGAACCAATGGAAAAAGTCCACATGGAAGCAGTTGTCGAGCGCATCGGCTGGATACGACCACTCGGCCACCATGAATCCCTGTGGATACTCCTTTTCCAACAACTGTCGAATCTCGCGCCAGAATAGTTTTGTTTCGTTTTCGTTGGTATTGAAGAACTGTTCGTTGCCTCTCACCCTTCGTGTCTTGACCAATGCGCCAGCCATATCTGCACGGAAACCATCGGCTCCCATATCCATCCAAAAGTGCAACACGTTCTTTAAATCCTCGCGCATCGCCATCACGTCAGGATGATTGGTAGGCAATTGCCATGGTTGTTCGTGGTCGGGGTTGGCAAATCCGAAGTTTAATGCTGGCTGACACCAATAGAAATTGCGCATAAACTGCCCGTTGCGTTGCCCATAACCTTTGATGAATTGTCCTGCAAACTCTCGTGGTGGGTCCACCCAATTCGTCTCTGTCCAAATGTAGTAGTTGGAATATTTGTTCTTTTCTTGTTTTTGCGACTCTACAAACCACGGGTGGTCGATGGCAGTATAGCTAATCACATAATCGAAGATGACGTGCATTCCACGCTTGTGCGCCTCTTCGAAAAGGCGTTTGGCATCTTCGTTTGTGCCATATCGAGGTGCAATCTTGTAATAGTCGCGAATGTCGTAGCCAGCATCATTGAAAGGTGAGTCGAAGAAGGGATTGAACCAAATGGCATCAACACCGAGACTCTTCACATAATCCAACTTGCTGATGATGCCCTGCAAGTCGCCTATGCCATCGCCATCTGAGTCGCAGAAAGTTTGCGGATAGATTTGGTAGAACACGGCATTCCGCGCCCAATCAGGCACTTTGGGTATTTCATACTTACCCGTGATGGTTTGTGCCGAGGCTGTCAATGAGAGCGCGGCTATTATAAAAGCTATTATTGATTTTATTCTCATATAAGTAAAATAAGAGTTGAAATAAAAACACATCTTCTTTAAGTTTCGCATTCGCTCAACCTCTTTGTTGTTCAGGAGAGCCAAGGAATAACGGAATAAAGACAATAGTTGTCTTATTGAAGCATACGAATAAAACAATTATCTGAACTCCCTTTGACTCCTTAACTCCTACAACTTGTGAAAGTTGAGTTTATTATTTTGCAAAGTTATATAAAAATCTGCGTTTTTTATATAACTTTGCACTACTAAAAAGAATACAATCATGAAATTTGCACGTTTTTGGATGATGAAAAAAAGAATATTTTATGTTACATTGGCTATCATTACTTTTTCTTGTTCGATAATGAGTGTTGCAGGCAAAGGTAAATACAAACTTAAAAAGCCAATCTTTGTAGTTGCAGAAAGTGATTCTCTACTATTTGATATAGAGGCTACTGATAAATATGAAAGTGTTTCCTTTCAAATGAATATAATTGAGAGCAAAATAGGCAATGTTTCATTTGAGACACATTGCATAGAGGATAACGGCAATGAAAGGGTGGACGTGCATAAATATGGAGGTGTTTATGAAAGTAAATGCGTTTTCCATAGAGAGGGTTGTGAACCTTCTGATACACTCTATGGATGGCATATTCCTCTTGCATTTGTTTCAAATGGGAAAAAAATCATGGTTAACAATGACGGAAACATTCTTAAAGTCTTCTGCGATTGTCATGCTAAGAGCATCTCATTATTGACTCTCGAAAAGAAGTTGATTGCAGAGAAGACTATTGAAGGACGTCTTACAGAGTTCGTCATCCCAGATGGAATCAAATATTTGACTATTAATATACAGCATGGTGAAGAAGGTAATGTAAAGTTTAAGACTAACACTGTTTTTACCTACCCTGTCAGGTAGTCCACAAAGACACCATCTTTTCAAGATTGATAACAGAACAGAATACCCACTGATTTTCAGCAGTTATGTCGAATTTCAGTGGGTTAATTATTCCAAAATCTATCCTTTATTCCTTTCTGCACTCTCACAAACAAGCCAAGATAGGATTCAATTGTGTAGTTTTCGCCAACACCTCCCCTATTTTCAGATAATCCCATTATTATCAACGAGTTGAAAAATACAACACCTCATGTAAGACCTCCCCTAAGACCTCCCATAGACCTCCCGTTTTGTTGCTTTGGTTTTTCGGTTGATTCTTCTTTTGCTCGCTTATTTCGAAAGCATCAGACGACTGTTTTATCATAGTTATTATTGCAAACTTACACAAGCATTAACGGGAGGTTTTACGGGAGGTCTATGGGAGGTCTTAGGGGAGGTCTTACATGAGGTGTTGAAATGTGCAACATATTGTTACTAAGATAGTTAGTTGAAAACACGGGAGGTCTTAGCGAAAAGGCAGTCACCGTTAAAACATAGTATGTATTTCTGCCTCGCAAATGATACACTTAGACAGCGTAAACGATACATTTAGACCTCAAAAACAATGTGTTTAGAGAGATTACCTTATGATTCCTGCTTTATCCTATCAGTAAGCCGACGGAAACGGATAAGCCATAGATAAACATGTTGCGAGCGGTTTTGCCCAACACTAAATTAAGGGCTGCACCTTTGTTTATTTTTCGCATTTCAATAAACGTGGAAACGTGGAGGGGGAGATAAATGATGATAGGCAACCATACCGCCCAGAAATGTCCTGAGAAATGGAAGACGTTACCCATCAAACAAGCAGCAATGCCAAGTGCAAAATACAACACCCTACCCCATTTCTCACCAATAGCCACGATGAGCGTATGCTTTCCTGCCCGTCGATCATTGTCAATGTCACGGTAATTATTGATAACCAATAAGGTATCTATGACCAATCCACAAGCAATGGAAACGAAGAAACACTCCCATGTTACCGTTTGCATTACCTCTGGCAATGAGAGAAAATAGGTCATCGTAACAGGAACGATACCGAAAAACAACAAAACCAATACATCTCCAAAGCCCATATAAGAAAGATGTGTGGTATAGAGAAAGCAGAAGAACACGCAAAACAAGCCAACGACAATCATCCACCAACCACCATAATATATCAATGGCAATCCAATGACACACGCCAACGCCGTGGTTGCCAGCAACATCCATCGCATGGCTCCTATCGTCACCCATCCTTGCGCACACGCACGTTTAGGACCCAATCGCGTTTCATCATCCGTACCTTTCAGAAAATCGAAATAATCATTCACGAAGTTAGCATCAATCTGCATCACGAATGCAAACAAGAAGCATAACACAGCGGGAATCACTCGAATATGAAAATTCGTATCCGCCATTGCCAACGCCACACCAATCATTACGGGAACGGCAGCACCAGAAAGCGTCTTTGGTCTTGCCGCCAGCACCCATGCCTTCATAGAATTCACTTTTATATCCGTATTTTCCATTATCACGACAATTATGCGATTAGTCGCTTGCAAAATTAAACATAAAACATTATATTTGCAAAAAATATGATTCAATTATGATGATAGATTCCAATGTCAGCCTCGATTTGATGCATTTCGTTGAAACCAACATCTTGCCACGCTATACGGAGTTTGGGCGCAGCCATGGTTTGTCGCATGTCAAGCGAGTCATTGAAAACAGTCTCAAACTGGCGAAGATAACTGGTGCCGACGTGAACATGGTCTATGCCATAGCTGCTTATCACGACATCGGGATGAGCGGTCCGAGGGCTATTCATCATATCACGGGAGGCAAGATTTTGGCTGCCGACCAACGTCTGAAGCGTTGGTTTAGCACTGACCAGCTCAAGGTAATGCGCGAAGCCATTGAAGACCATCGCGCCTCATCCAGTCATACGCCCAGAAGTTTGTATGGAAAGATTGTGGCAGAAGCCGATAGAGACCTCGAACCCGAAGTAGTATTCCGTCGCACGATACTTTTCGGACTCGAAAACTATCCCGAAAAGAACAAGGAAGAGCATTGGAAAAGGTTTGACGAGCACATGGAAAACAAATACTCATCGCATGGGTATATCACACTTTGGATTCCCAACTCGCCCAACGAACAATACCTGAAGACCATTCGGGCATATATTGCTGACAAAGAAAAACTAAGGGAAATCTTCGACCAACTCTACGAAGACGAGATACAAAAAAGATAGTTTTAAATATACTGACATTACTTCCAGAAACGGGAAGTAATGTCAGTAAAATCGTCTCCAACCGCATGTTTATACAATCGCTGGTTGGTAGTCTTATCTTTCAAGCACCCTAAATGCTTGATATACGGACCTAATTTAATATAGTCGAAATCCGCCTTTTTCACCGTCGAAGGCACACGAATCCTTCCGCTATACCACGCCACCTTGTATTCAGGATGCTCATGATGCATGTGGTTAGCCAACGCATTCACATAAGTTGGCTCAGCATCACCACCCATAAAGCAGACGCAAGTGATGTCGTTGCCATATTCCTTGACAAACTGGTCGAGTACCATTGGCGTAAGAGGACTGCCGATGTCTTCCCATAAGAAATGACTATGGCACCCTGGACAATGGCAAGGACAATTAGAGATATTGATGGCTAATGTCACCTCATCAGGTATCTCCTGGAACACGACGGATGTATTGACGTATTTCAACATGGTTTTATTCGGTCATTGCATATTTGCTCTTTCCAGCGTAGTAACGACGATGCTCCTCTTGCTGACGTGGTTCTGAGAAGTTGCTTACGCGCTTCAAGTATCCGATGATACGTGTCATGTAATCCACGTTGGTAGAGTTGCAATGCGGACATCTCTTCAAATATCGCTTGTCAATATGTCCACAATCGTTGCAAATCGTATTGGGGATGTTAAACGTGAAGTAGTTGCACCCTTCTTTTGCTGCCACCTTCAAGAGCTGGCGATATTGAGCCTTGGAAAGATGCTCTTCCAAGTTCATGTGCAATGCAGAACCACCCGTAAGGTGCTGGATGTATGGTGCACCATGCAACTTGAACTTGTCGATGATATTCAATGAATCATCTTCCACCACATAGAAATAACTATTGTAGCAATCACGTGGTACGAAATAACCGTCCTCGCGATCCCATTTAGCATGTTTTACGCCCACGTTTTCAGCAGGAATCATCTCACAATTAAAGAGAACGTCCTTAGAACGATATTGACGGTTGTATTTCTCAATGAGTCCGAGAATCGTCTGAACCAGTTTCAGGTATTCGGGATTATCGTTAATCTTGATGCCCATGAATTCGGCGGCCTCCACCAATCCGTTGATACCTATTGTTAGGTATTGGCGACCGATATTAATATACCCAGCATCAAACAAAGGCAACATTCCTTGAGCTTGCAATTCCTTCAAGTTCTCGTTGTATGCAATCTGAACCTTATGGCAAAGGTCTATCACGTGCGACAAGAAATCCTTATAATCCATCTTGTGGTTCACGGCATATTGCACGCAACGATTCAAGTTGATGGTCAACACACTCTTTGAACCCGTAGAAACGCCACCTGCACCCAAAGTATAGCTAAAGCCATTGTCTTGAATCTCATTGCGCAAACGACAACAAGAACTCAGAGAGTCGGCATTATCGCTCATGTAAGTGAAGAAAGAGTGACCTTCGGCATACATCTCTGCCGTGAAATCTGCCCATTCCTTATCCATGCAATCACCATCTTTGGTGAGCAACGCCATTGTTTCAACGGGGAACGTGAGAACTGTCTTCGTGCGCTCCTTGTTAAACCATTTCATGAAACGTTTTTGCAACCACGACAAGCCTTCCCAATCTGGCTGACTTCCATCTGGGAAATAGAAGTTACCAAACAAGCTTTGGAAATAAAACTTATCATAATATGCCACGTTCCAGAATACTGCTTGGTAGTTACGAGCACCTGTTGGCTGGTTGATAGAATATACTATCTGCTCGAAACAATCGGTAATCACCTTGTCGATGGTACGTCTCTTGAGCGACAAGTCAACCACCTTATCCGACTCTTTATAATAATCCTTGCCGTATTCCAATCCAATGAAATAATTCAAGTACATCAAGAACTCAGGCGTTGCACACGCGCCAGAAAGCATACTCGATACCATGAACACCATATTAACGAATCCACCGCAATAAGACTTCAAGTTGGTGGGTGCAGTAGAATTGCCACCGATGGAAGCCGTTCCGCCGATGAGCCAGGGATACATGGTGATGGAGGCGCAATAATTCGCCAAGCTCGTCTCATCATTCTTATAAATAAAATGATGTGTCAGCAAATCAAGGTATTCATCTGCCAATTCCTTACCGTACATCTTCTTGATACGGTCGGTAAGCAAACGACGATTCAGACGGATAAAACTTGACTTGGGGAGTTCGCCAATGAGCGTCGCAATGTTTTTGTGTTCAACATTTGCATTCGCGTCATACTTTGAACCAGTTGCTGCGTTTGCTGCTTGACAATAGTCTGCCAAAAATTTCAACCGTTCAAGAGTCTCTCTATCCTCTGTGTGTTGTTGTCTATAGAGCATGAAAGACTTGGCGACTTGGTAATAACCCTCTCGCATCAATGCCTCTTCCACTTGGTTTTGTATATCTTCCACCTTGATATCGTCATGAATATCCAAATGACTGATAATCTTTGAGATAGACCCTAAGTCTATGGGCTGATTAATCGACTCAAATGCCTTGATAATGGCATTCATAATCTTGTCTAATGAGAAGCGGTCTTTAGAACCGTCACGCTTTGTAATCGTAAAGTTTTTTATTTCCATGAGAGGTTTTAGTTACCTTAAATATGTATCAGAGTTATCTATTTTGGGAAACTTTTCCCTTGTGTTTTTTCAAAAAGTTGTCCGTTTTGGAAAACATTTTTGTGAAATAGCAAATGATAATTTGCGTTTTTAGCAATTGATTTCGAATGCAAAGATAAGTATAATTTTCAAATCAACCATCATATTAGGCTTAAAATTTCACAAAAAAATTGTCTTTCTTGACATCTTCGATTTTTGCCATTTGTGAAACGAAAATGCTAAACATATCGTTTAGCTTGTCTAAACGTATGGTTTTCAATAAGTAAACCTATGCTTTACCGATTGCAAAGCATAGGTTTATCAAAATAACATATAGAAGGTTTTTTTAAAGCTTTACGGAAGAGATGTCAACCAGATTATTCACGATGGCATAAATGGTCAATCCCGCAGGCGAATGAATTTGCAATTTTCTTGCAATATTCCTTCTATGCGTGATGACCGTGTTGATGGAAATGAACAAATGGTCGGCAATTTCCTTGTTGGTCATTCCTTGCACCAAACTCACGATAACATCTTTCTCACGATCGCTTAACGTTTCAGTACTCGATGGGTTCTGGTTAATCATGTTGGATATCTTGTAAGTAACGTCACTCTGTTTGAGTTTCCTTTCCAGCAAACGGATAGCTGGAATGAAGATTTCGTCTTCCACCATCGAATGTTGCTTTAGCCATTCCTCGTTATTATAGATGTCGTAAAGCGTTGCAGAGAGTTGGTTGTTTCTCAATCCATCAGAAGGTAAATACTTGATAATAATGCTTTTCAGCTCTTTCACCTTATGGTCTACCTGATTATGATGCTTGGAAAATGTCTCTATATCGTAATTCTCGTTTGCCTTTCCGTCGAGCAATCCCTCCACGTATGGGAACAACATCTTCTCCTCGTACTTCATGTGCGAACGGATGGAATGCGCATATTCATCGTACAACTTAAGAATCAAGCGAGCAAGATTGTCATTCTCGTCGAGTGCCTCCACCAATTCCTTACGGATGAAAGGCAATTGGAAATCCAAGTAATAAGCATGTGATGCTCTCAAGTATTGCATCAATGTGGGTACGGATAGGCGTTCGGCATCGTTGAAACTACGATAGCCATTGATGGTAAAGTTGACAACCGCCAAGAATGTAAACGTGTCTACCCCTTGTTCTTGACAAACCTCGTTCACCGTCTTGTCACCAAATCCCAAGCTTATGCCGAAGCATCCCAAGCTCTGTAAGATATTGTAATTGTCCCGAATCATGTCTATCATCATGTCTTCAGGCTCATACATCTTTTGATTTTTCATCGCGCGCGTATACCTATATTATATTAGTGATGCAAAATAACAAAAAAAAACCGAATTGTACAATAACAATTTTTAGGTATTTTTCGATATTTAAATCCATGATTTTTAGGTATTGCATTATTTTGTGGAAGGATTTAACTTTGCACTCGAAAAATTTAGCATAATAAAAGTATTAGCAACAACCAAAAACATGAAAGATATGAAGATGATTTTAGCGTTCATCATGACCATCTTTGCCTTGCAAGTCAATGCGCAAGAAAGTACGATGGATAGTGTGATGAACAAGAATCGCAGCAATCGCCTCAGCGTAGGCGGTTATGGTGAAGTGGCGATGAGCCGCAATTTCTATAGCGACCACGTGAGTCGTTATAGTCAACCCGAAGAGCACAAGAATGATCCCAGTCATGGTCGTTTTGACATTCCTCATGCCGTTATTTACTTAGGATATGATTTCGGTAAAGGCTGGACGTTCGGTACGGAAATCGAGTTTGAACACGGTGGTGCTGGAATCGCATACGAGAAAGAAGACGAAGAAGGCGGTGAATGGGAACAAGAGACCGAAAAAGGCGGCGAAGTGGAATTGGAGCAATTTTGGTTGCAGAAGTCGTTTGGCCATTGGGCAAATATCCGCGCAGGACATATTGTGGTTCCCGTTGGATTGAACAATGCTCACCATGAACCACTTAATTTCTTCACGGTTTATCGACCAGAAGGCGAAAACACCATTATGCCTTCCACATGGCACCAAACGGGTGTTTCTTTTTGGGGGCGTCATAAAGACTTCCGTTATGAAGCGCAATTCTTAGCTGGATTGAATGCCGACCATTTTACCAATGTTGGTTGGATTCACAAAGGACATAAGTCTCCCTTGGAGTTTGACGTTGCCAACAAATACGGTGTTTCCTTGCGCGTAGACAATTACACTATCCCAGGACTTCGCATCGGTTTGAGCGGTTATTACGGACATAGTATCGGCAATAGTTATCCATTGAATGCCAAGGGAGTAGACGCTGAATACAAAGGACAAATATTGATTGGAGCCTTTGACTTCACCTATAATAATTACAATTGGATAGTTCGCGGACAGGCAGACTATGGTTATTTGGGCGATGCTGACCAACTAAAGTACGTATACAATCGATTGAATTCGAAATCGCCTTACAAGCACTCCGCTTTCGTTTCCAAGAATGCCTACGCAATAGGAATCGAGGCTGGATATAATGTATTCTCGCAAATAGAAAGTCTTCACAAAAAAGGACAGAAAATGTATGTTTTCGGCAGATACGAACAATACAATCCATACGCAAGTAAGACCAAAGGCGTAGATTATGGTTATACGGAAGTGAAACGAATGGCAGTTGGCGTGAACTACTATCCTATCAAGCAAATTGTGGTGAAAGCCGAATACTCAAATCGTTTCCTGAAAAAACTCTATAATAACGAACCTTCCATTAACATCGGTATAGCATACGAAGGATGGTTTGACCTTGGTCATAAGACAATCGTTGCACAAGAGCAAAGCGACGTGCAGCAATTGAACGACCGTATCAATCAATTGCAGGAACAAATCAACGAGTTGAAGAAGAAAAACATATAATTTAAATAACAAACAAAAATAGAACTATGATGAAAAAATTATTCCTTCTGTCAGTTGCCTTCCTCATGGGAGCAATGACATTTACGTCTTGTAGTAGCAATGATGATGACAACAAGAGCGGCGACACAAGCAAGTACAGCAACAAGATGTATGGTCAAGATGCCATCAGCAAGTGCGAATTACTGATTACTCAACTGAAAGCAGCTAACACAGCCATTGGAACGGCACAATTGACGTCAGACCAAGATAAATTCCTGAGAAATATCCTCACAGGAGTGGTCAACAATGTCATTATTCCAACTTACACCGACTTGGCTAACGACGTGGAAGACTTGGAAAAGACATTGAATGGATTGACGACAAGTACCATTACACAAGCTCAGATTGACAAGGCATGTACCGATTTCAAAAAAGCTCGCCAACATTGGGAGCGTTCAGAGGCATTCTTGATGGGAGCTGCTTCTGACTTTAGCATCGACCCAACTATTGACTCTTGGCCTTTAGACCGTAAGGAATTGCTCGACTACTTCAAAGGCGGTATGAAAGCACAAATCGAAGACGAATCATCTATCCTCGGTTTCCACGCTTTGGAATTCATTCTCTTCCGCAACGGACAAAACCGTAAGGTTGCCGAATTACAAGGAAACGACACCTATAAGAACTTCGAGGGTGTGAGTGGTGCAGACGAATTGAAGTATGCCCAGCAAGTATGTAAACTATTGAAAGAGCGTTGTTTCCAACTGCAAGTAGCTTGGGAAGGAAAGACTTCTGCCAATGCCAACCGCGTTTCCGTGGTTGAAAAAGCAGGTCTTGATTATGTAACGGAAAAAGGTCTTTCATACGGTGACAATCTCATCAACGCTGGCGTAAGCGGAAAGAACAGTACGTTCCCGAACATACAAGCAGCCATCTCTCAAGTATTGTCAAACAACGAAGGTTCTTGTTTAGCTATTGCCAACGAAGTTGGAAGTGCGAAGATTCTGAATCCATTCCAAAACGGCGACATCGCCTACGTAGAGTCTCCTTACAGCTACAATTCGATTACCGACTTCCAAGACAACATTCGCTCTATCCGTAACGTATGGTATGGAAGTACAGACGGAAATGCTGCCAGCATCAGCTTCAACAACTTCTTCTCAAGTGTAAATCCTACGTTGAATACGGCCGTGGTGAATGCTTTCACCAATGCCATCAACGCCATTGGAAACATGCCTGCACCATTCGTGAAGTATTGTAGCGTGATTTGGAACAAGGACTTTGATGATCCTACCAACTGGGATTCAACATCTGGAGAATAAACAAATCTTCTAACATATTATATTTATGCGTCTCGCCGTTCATTCGGCAAGACGCTTGATTGGTTAAATTTAACACATAACAATAACATTATGAAGCTTAATAAAATTTCTACCCTTGCCTTCATGGCACTCATGTCAATGCCACTATTGACGGCTTGCTCTGATAGCAACAATGAAAATGACGTGCCTGACCTTGGACCTCTTAATCCCAGCGAAAACACTTTTGGAAAGGCGGTTGGTAATTTCTCCGCAGAGGAATGGTATCCTGGCGGATTGTTGGGAACGACCGAAGACGTGAGTTATTCATCTCCCGCACCTGCCGTAGAGAATATTGCGGGGATGGAAGAGGACTTCAACGTTGGTGAAGATTTCTTCGAACACATTTACACACTTGAACAAGAACCCAGAAAGGGACTTGGTCCTGCTTGGGTACGTAGTAGTTGTATTGCCTGTCACCCTGCTTACGGACATGGAAAGAGACAAACTGAATATCGTGCAAACACCGTTGGCAATGGTTATCTGCTCGTCATTTACCATCCCGACAACAACAGTTACATCTCCGAAGTAACGGGAATGCCCCAGACAAA
>OCTX012237317.1_pt1 | contig 15958 bp, 9 predicted proteins | sample 1539691 | NCBI WGS metagenome assembly OCTX01 (sample SAMN02144231, study PRJEB22623) | gut metagenome | biome: sheep rumen | host: Ovis aries | place: New Zealand | reverse complement strand
GCTCGAAAAGTTCAAGGAATCGGTGCTGTCGGTTCTGCCCGTCAGCCTGATAGTCTTTGCGCTTTCAGTTACGCCCTGGGTTGACATCACGCCGCACGAACTGGTGGTTTTCGTCATTGCCACCATTCTACTAATCATCGGTATAAGCCTCTTCAACCTGGGAGCCGACCTCGCTATGACGCCAATGGGACAGTACATCGGAGAAGGTCTCACCAAGTCGCGCAGGATAGGCGTGCTGCTCGGAGTGAGCCTTGTGATGGGCGTGCTCATCACCGTGGCCGAGCCCGACCTGTCGGTCCTTGCCGAACAGGTGAGCGCTCTGATGAACGGCAAGCTCCTTATCTACACCGTCGGTGCCGGAGTGGGCCTGCTGCTGCTTCTCGGAGTATACAAAATCATTCTGCATCTGGAACTTCCGTCCATACTGATGTTCCTGTACATGATGCTGTTCTGCATCGTGGCGCTGCTCATTCAGGGCGGAAGGGGTTCGATGCTGGCACTGTCCTTCGACTCGGGCGGCGTCACCACAGGTCCCATAACGGTTCCGTTCATAATGGCCCTGGGCGTAGGCATAGCCATGACAATAGGCGGCAGGAACGCCAGCGAGAACAGCTTCGGCCTCATCGCCCTCTGCTCCGTCGGTCCCATCCTGGCCGTGCTGCTCCTGTCCCTGCTGTCCACCGGCACTATGGAATACAGCGTGCCCGACTATTCAATGGGCGCACTCCTCGACGAGGGCGTCGGAATGCTGTTCCTGGAGAAAATGTTCGATGTCGGGCAGTCTCTGCTGCTCATACTGGGCGTATTCTTCATCCTCCAGTTCATCATCCTCAAACTCCCCTGGAGCAAACTGATACAGGTGCTGATAGGTGCGGCGTACACATTGGTCGGACTGGTGATATTCCTCGCCGCCGTCGAGATGGCCTACATGCCCATAGGATACAAGATCGGCGTGCATCTCGGAGAGGCCCATCCGCTGCTTATCACCGTTCTGGCGTTCATCATCGGCAACGTGGTGGTACTTGCGGAACCCGCAGTCCACGTCCTCAACAATCAGGTGGAGGAAATCACCGGCGGCGAAGTCTCGCGAAAGCAGATGATGCTGGCCCTGTCGCTCGGCGTGGGGGTATCAATCGGGCTTTCGGTGCTCAGGGTGTACTTCGGATTCTCGGTGCTTTATTACCTGGTGCCCGGATACCTCATCTCCCTGGCGCTTTCGTTCTTCGTACCCAAGCTTTATACGGCTATCGCCTTCGACTCCGGCGGCGTCGCCAGCGGCCCTCTGACCTCCAGTTTCATCCTTCCGATGGTAATCGGCACCTGCATGTCGATGCAGGGAGAATCGGCGGTGATGGACTTTGCATTCGGCGTGGTGGCCATGGTGGCCATGACCCCTCTCATTACAATCCAGTCGCTCGGTTTCAAGTCCGTGCTGAGCGTACGCCGCCGCAAGAAGGTGGCGATGCGCCGCATACTCGAAGCTTCCGACGACCAAATAATCTACTTCCAATGAGCGAGACAAGAAACATAGCGCCGGTGAAACTGGAGCTGTTCATCGCCGTAGTAAAGAACAAGAAGGCCGCATACTACACAAGCATCGTGCAGTCACATCAGGTCAATATGCAGTTCCACACGCCTGCATCGGGAGTCAACCATCTCATCCTCAATTCTCTCGGACTCTCTGGAAAGCCCCGTACTCTCATAGTCGGGACCGTACGCGAAGACGAGGCCAAGAGCCTGGTCGACGACTTCTCAGAGAAAATAGCCAAGGGCGGCGAATACAACGCCCTGGCGTTCACAGTGCCGCTCTCCAGCATAATAGGTACGCTGGTATTCGGATTCCTAAGCAACGAAAAAACAACCGTAGACAAGGAAGCATAGCCCTATGAAACACGAACTTATCGTCTGCATCGTGAATGCAGGTTTTTCACAGAACGTAGCAGAGGCGGCCCGCAAGGCAGGAGCCCGCGGAGGCACTGTAATCAAGGGGCGCGGCACCGCCAACCCCGAGGCCGAAGAGTTCTTCAACATCAGCATCCAGCCCAACAAGGAGCTGGTCCTGATTCTTGTGACGGAAGACATCAAAGACGAAGTGATGCGCACCATCTACAAGGAAAGCGGACTGCCCACCGACGGTCAGGGCATCGCTTTCTCCGTCCCCGTAACCCGCACCACTTTGGAAAAAATCGACTGATAAAATATTTACGATATGTACAGAACGCATACTTGCGGGCAGCTCCGCATTGCAGACAAAGGCAAGACAGTAACCCTCGCGGGATGGGTGCAGAAATCCCGCAAACTCGGCGGCATGACTTTCATCGACCTGCGCGACCGCTACGGCATCACCCAGCTTGTAGTGGAGGCCGACGCCGACCCGGCTCTTGTAGAGACCGCCGCAGGAATCGGCCGTGAGTTCGTGCTCCAGGTGCAGGGCGAAGTGCTCGAGCGCGAGAGCAAGAACAGCAAAATGCCCACCGGCGATATTGAAATCAAGGTTTCTTCCATAAACATCCTCAACCGCAGCGCCGTTCCCCCCTTCACCATCGAGGAGAATTCCGACGGCGGCGAGGACCTTCGGGCCAAGTACCGCTATCTGGACCTGAGGCGTCCTCCCCTTCAGAGGGCACTCGCCCTGCGGCACCGTCTGGCGCAGGAAATCCGCACCTACCTTGATGGCCAGGGCTTCATGGAAATCGAGACCCCGTACCTCATCAAGTCCACTCCCGAGGGAGCGCGCGACTTCGTGGTCCCCTCCCGCATGAACCCTGGCACCTTCTACGCCCTTCCGCAGAGCCCCCAGACCTTCAAGCAGCTGCTGATGGTCGCAGGATACGACCGTTACTTCCAGATAGTCAGGTGCTTCCGCGACGAGGATCTGCGTGCCGACCGCCAGCCCGAGTTCACCCAGATCGACTGCGAGATGAGCTTCGTGGAGCAGGAGGACGTACTGAATACCTTCGAAGGCATGATGCGGCAGATGTTCAAGAATGCACTCGGAGTAGATATCCCCAATCCCCTTCCCCGCATGAGCTGGTATGACGCCATGGACAAGTACGGTTCCGACAAGCCGGACATCCGTTTCGGCATGGAAATCCATGAGGTCACGTCCCTCGTGCAGGGCTGCGGCTTCGGCGTGTTCGACAATTCGGCATACGTCGGCGCCATCGCCGTACCCGGCTGCGCTGAATACACCCGCAAGCAGCTCGACGAGCTCACCGAGTGGGTCAAGCGTCCCCAGGTGGGAGCGGCAGGCCTCGTGTACGTCAAGCTTAACTCCGACGGAAGCGTCAAGTCCAGCGTGGACAAGTTCTATACCCCCGAGAAGCTGCAGGAAATCGCAGCGGCATGCGGTGCGGCCTCCGGAGACCTTCTCCTGCTGATGTGCGGCGACAAGCGCAAGACCCAGACCCGTCTTGGCGTGCTGCGTATCGAAATGGGAAACCGTCTCGGCCTTCGCGACCCTCACGTCTTCGCGCCCCTGTGGATAGTGGACTTCCCGCTGCTCGAGTGGAGCGAAGAGGACGGACGCTTCTATGCGATGCACCACCCCTTCACCGCACCCAAGCCGGAGCATGAGAAGTGGTTCTATTCCGATAAAAAAGAGGATCTGGAGCGCGTGTGCGCCAATGCCTACGACTTCGTGCTCAACGGCACCGAGCTCGGCGGCGGCTCGATTCGAATCCACAATGCGGACATGCAGAAGCGCATGTTCGAAGTGCTCGGCATCGGTCCCGAGGAGGCTGAATACAAGTTCGGCTTCATCATCAACGCTTTCAAGTTCGGCGCCCCGCCCCACGGAGGCCTCGCCTTCGGATTCGACCGCGTCTGCGCCCTCTTCGGCGGCCAGGAAACCATCCGCGACTACATCGCATTCCCCAAGAACAACCAGGGACGCGACGTGATGATTGACTCCCCGAGCAAGATAGACCAGGTGCAGATGGACGAACTGTTCCTCGCATCCACAGTAAAAGAATAAAAAATGAAACGTCTGATTCTTCTCGCCCTGCTGTGCATGGGGCTCTTCGCCTGCAAAAAACAGGGCGTAGCACCCGAAGCCGATTCAAGCGGCTTCGTAACCCTCTCTGACGCAGTTCCTGACGCCATACTGGAGGTACGCTATTTCAGCACCTACAACTTCGTGGGCGAGAGAATCGACGGATATGAGGAGCCGACGGCGCTGCTTACGAAAAAAGCCGCCGAGGCGCTCAGGGCCGTGAGCGACGACGTCGTCGCACATGGCTATCGCCTGAAGATTTACGACGCATACCGCCCGCAGAAGGGTGTGGACCACTTCGTCCGCTGGGCCGCCGACCTGCAGGATGTCAGGATGAAGCCGTACTTCTACCCCGACCTCGACAAGAGCGTGCTCTTTGAGCAGGAGTACATAATGGCCAAAAGCGGGCATACGCGCGGCTCCACCGTGGACCTGACGCTCTTCGACATGAGGACCGAGAAGGAGGTCGACATGGGCGGCACCTTCGACTGGTTCGGCCCCGAGAGCCACCCGGACTTCTGCGGCAACCCCGAGACGGGAGAATACACCGGCGACAACAGCAAGAGCCCTGCAGGACGCAGCATCACCGAGCGGCAGTTTGCGAACCGCATGATACTACGCAGGGCAATGCTCGCCCACGGGTTCAAGCCCCTCGACACGGAGTGGTGGCACTTCACGCTGCGTGACGAGCCGTACCCGGATGTTTATTTTACCTTTCCCGTAAAGATTCTCCGCTAGAGAGACTCTATCACGCTGCGGTTGATTGCCGCGAAGCGTCCTTCATCGACCTTGACCACCTGACGGTCGTAGGTCATGATGCCGTTGACCTCTATCTCGACGTCTGATATCTGGGTGTAGATGGCGGCGGCGCAGCCCGTTCCGATGAAGGTCTTGAGCATCTGCGCAAAGTCGTCATACACTTTGAGAAGCTCCTCGCCGCTGGAGACGACCTTTCCATAGCCCCAGTTCTTTTCCTGCTGCCACAGGTGACCGGGCACCGGATATCCTATTCCGCCATACTCGCCAAGCACGCATACCATCTTGCGTTCGAAGACATTCATGGCCGGACAGGCATAATGGTGTACGTCGAGTATGTCGCCGCAGAGTTCGAAATTGCCGCCGGAAGATTCGTTTATGAGGCGCGTAGGGTCGGCTGCACGGGTGAATTCCACCACGCGGCGGGTATCGAACTGGCCCCAGCCTTCATTGAAGGGAATCCAGACGGTGATGCACTGGAAGGGCTTGAGCTGTTCGATGATTTCGCCCCACTCCTTGTAATAATTGTCCTTGGCTTCCTGGGGGATGTCGCAGTCGGTGCCTCCGAAAATGGTGTCACCGGGCCATTTGTTCTTGGTGCGGACGCGGACATCTTCACTCCTGCCGCCGCGATTGCCGTGGTCGCCTATGCAGGGCATGTCCTGCCAGACGAGTACGCCAATCTTGTCGCACCACCAGTACCAGCGGGCGGGCTCCACCTTGATGTGCTTGCGTATGGTGTTCCAGCCCCAGTCCTTGACTTTCTGGACGTCGTAGCGCAGGGCGTCGTCGGACGGCGCGGTATACAGGCCGTCGGGCCACCAGCCCTGGTCGAGAGGACCGAACATGAACAGGCGCTCGCCATTGAGTGTCAGGCGCTTATATGTATTGTGACGATTGTCCACCTTGGGGTCGTAAGCCATGCCTATGGTCCTGAGGCAGGTGTAGCCTTCCACCCTTTCAATCTCGTTCCCGTCCTTGAGCAGGGCTATCTGCAGGCCGTAGAGGAAAGGGGTGTCGGGGCTCCACAGCTTGGGCTCTGCGACCTTGATGCAGTCGCCGGTTCCCACCGCCTGCATACCGTCAAGCAGCGTCACGGCCGCCTCGTCCCAGTCGCCGTCAGCCTTGACCGTCACACGCAGGGTGCTGTCCTTGGCATTCCATACAGGTTCGTAAGAAAGCACGTGCGCCTTGGGGCTGACGGGCTCCAGCCACACCGTCTGCCAGATACCTGTGACGGGGGTGTACCAGATGCCGCCGGCTTCGTTGACCTGCTTGCCGCGGGGCTGGAAACTGTCGTCGGTGGCGTCTTCCACACGCACGCGGACGGTCTGCTTGCCGCTTCGTTTAAGGGCGCCGGTGATATCGAAGCTGAAAGCGGTATAGCCACCGGTATGCTCACCGATGTATTTTCCGTTGACCCACACTTCGGCCTTCCAGTCAACGGCGCCGAAGTTGAGCATGACCTTCTTTCCACGCCATGCGGCAGGTACCTTGAAACTGCGCTCGTACCACAGGACGTTATCTTTGCCAACCCTGCGCTGCACGCCGCCCAGGGCCGATTCGGCACAATACGGCACATTGATGACGCCCTCGGGCTTGCCGAATTCCGCACCGGCCGGCAGAATGGCGTAAGACCACGGCCCGTTGAGGTTCATCCAGTCGGCGCGCACCAGCTGCGGACGGGGGTACTCGGGAAGGGGAACGCTTGCTTGTTTTGAAGCCGCAGAAGCGCTAATGCAAATGGCAGCGGCTAGAAGAGTGGTGAGGATGTGTTTCATATAATGTTTACTTCGTGTAGAACCTGTATTCCGTAGTGCTGTAATACTTCTCTCCGGGACGCAGGACGGAGGAAGGGAAGCGGGGCTGGTTGGGGGAGTCAGCAAAGTGAATGGTCTCCAGCAGCATGCCGCCGTATTTCTGGATGGGCCCGTATTTGCCGATGTGCCTGGACGGGTCGAAGGTGCGGCCGGTGAAAGTGAGCAGGGCAGGCTCGGTGGTCCAAGTCTGCACGCCGCGGCCGGTGCGGGGGTCGTAAAGGTCTGCGGCCCGCCTGAGCGTACCGTCGTAGCCGCGGATCTGCCAGCAGGCCGACATTCCCTTCATGATACGCAGCTGCTCATTGGGCATGTCGAGCCTGTAATCGACAGTATGGGGCTCACGGAAGTCGAACGGAGTCCCGTCGACCGGAAGCAGGAGGTCGGGGCACATCTGCAGATTGTTCTGGACCGTAGTATCGGCCTCAACCTTAAGCAGTTGCTCCATTACATAGCTGCCAGTGGAGCCATGCATGTTGAAGTATGTATGGTTCGAAAGGTTGATGACCGTAGGCTTGTCGGTAGTGGCCTCGTATTCCATCTTTACCGTATTCTCATCTGTCAGCCAATAAGTTACCGTGGCATCCAGGTTGCCAGGGAAGCCCTGCTCGCCGTCTGGACTGATGCGGTGGAACCGGACTCCGCAACGCCCCTGCTCTGTTACGGCCGTCCCCTCCCACATCTGCCGGTCGAAGCCAAGCGGACCTCCGTGGCAGCAAACGGGTTCTCCCGCCAGTTTCTCGTTGGCGGTGACCTCGTACCGCACACCGTCTATTTCGAATGCGGAATGATTGATGCGGTTGCCGTAGCGCCCTATCACCGGGCCGAAGAAGCGTTCCGGCCCGGTCTCGAAGGCCTCGATGCTGCCGGGACCAACCACGACGTCATCCATGCGCCCGTCCCTGTCGGGCATGAATATCGATACCACCCTGCACCCGTAATCGAGCACGTCCATGCTGGCTCCCCGGGCATTCTTCAAGTGGAAAACGGTTACGGCTGTGCCGTCGGACAGTGTGCCGAACGGCTCCTGGCTCACGCCGGCAGGCTTGGCGCAGGCGTACAGCATCAAGGCTGTCGCAAAAAACATGAAACTTCTTCTCATCTGATTCGTAAAGATAACCATTCTGACGGATAATCGCTATTCTCGCCGTCGAGTTCCTCCCAAAGGCGCGTGCCTTTCTCGGCGCTGCGGGCCTTGTCCCAGTGGGCGGGATGCGCTTTAAGCACCTCTCCCCCGACGTGTTTACCTCCTATGATGCTCCAGGGAATGCGGACCTGCGCAGCAAAGCCCGTGTCGGTATCGGAATCGTCGTTGACGGTTCCCGCAAGGTCGAACTCGGACGCATCTCCCTCGGAAATATTAAGCCAGGAATTGTTTTCGAGCCTGGAAAGGACCCATTTGCCCGCTGCGTTCACGACAAGCTTATATGTCCATCCGGCACGCTTGAAAAGCAATACAGAAGCATCCGAATTTTCCGGGGTGAACGCCGTGAGCTTGCCGTCCAGCACCCAGGTGTTGAACACAAAGTGCTTTCCGTTGGCACCGAAGTCATAGTAGACGCTCGAATCGTATTTACCCCCGAGGAACCACAGGCCGGGCGCCGAAGGATCGAACTCGCCGACTGGCTTGTAATTACCGTCTCCGCCAGGTAATTCGAGGCTACGGACCAGACGTCCCTGGATGATGTTGATGCGTCCGCGTGTAGCACCGTCAAGAGTGTACTTTTCCGTACTGGTGACGATAATCTTTCCGTCCCCTATGTAGTCCACCGAGCCCCAGTATCCGGGGAACGGGGATGTGGCGTGACCGAAATTGCCGGCTTTCTTGTCTCCAACCAGTATCCAGGTGCCCTGGACGCCCTTGTACAGGCCATTCGCGTTGACCAGGACCTCTCCTTCCGGAGTGCGGGCGATGTACGGGCCGTAAGCGATGAAGTCCTTGTTGACCTGCCGCTTGTCGGGATATGCAGGACCGCCCTCTTCGAGCAGTTTCTTCTGATCGACCTTCCAGTTGTCGCGGCTCAGGACCACAACAGGCGTCTGGTCAACCACATATTTGCCACTCCAGACCTCGACGGTCATAGCTATCGTGCCGTCGTCAAGCAGGACAGCCGTAGCCATTCCGTCGTAGCCGAACCTGTCGTCAATTGTGTATGAAATGCCCTCTACATCCTTCCAGGTGCATTCTTCCTTGCCCTGCCAGGTGCGGCCTCCATCGAATGAACGAATGAGGGACGTCTTGGGACAGGACATCTTGTTTACTACATTCTGGCTATCAGTTAGATACAAATGGATTTCTCCGGAAGGGAGTTCAAGCATGGCAGGCTCCCAGCAGCGCCCGCGGTAGATGTTGCGTGGTTCGCCCCAGGTCTTTCCCCAGTCGTCGGAGAACATTATGCCGATTCCGCAGTTCTCGTTGGTGTGGGGAAGATCGCCGTAGCCCTTGAGGTAGCGCCATTGATAGGCCAGCATCAGCCGCCCGTCCGACAGGCAGATGAAATCGGGATTGACATAAACTATCTCATCGTCACCGACGGTTGATTGTGCAGGATGTCTTGCAAGAAGCTTTTGCGCAGGTGCCCATGTCTTCCCGTCATCTTCGCTGCGCGTAGCGAAAATCTCCCAACCGAGATGGTCGTTCATGAATGTCAGCAGCAGGGCTCCGTCGGGAAGACGCTTGATGCGGGGGTAATACAGGTTGGGCTCCACCGTGCCGTCGGTAAGCTGTATTTCGGTAATCTGGCTGTAAGTACTTTTGTCCCAGCTTATCCGGACTCCATCATCAGTGACCTTCGAGGTACTGCATGACACCGCTATTGCAGCTGCGGCGCAGAAGAGAAACAGTGTGGTCTTTTTCATATTGCAAAAATACGAATCCGACTCCCCTGTCGGGGAAAGAAAAGCGTCATTTTTTGCCAAAAAACGAGCATGCCCGCGAGAGGAAGAACAGGATTGGACTTTTTATTATAAATTTGTATTGATGCTCTACAGGTTGACCATAACGCTTCTTTCACTTTTGCTTGCACTTCCCCTGCAGGCATACCAGTTCACGCATTTCAACACGACCAACAGCGGCATTTCCTACGACGGAATCAGCTGTTTCCTGCAGGATTCCCGCGGCTTCATGTGGATCGGAACCTATAAAGGCCTCAACCGCTACGACGGTTCGAATTTCTACGTTTACGATTCCAATGACCTCGGCCTGCCGGTCGATTTCGTGCACTGCCTCGTAGAAGATACGCAAGGGAACATCTGGATCGGAACAGATGCCGGGGTTTCCATCTATGACTACACCCTCGACCGCTTCCTGCCGCTCCTCGCAACGAGTGATAAAGGGTCAGTTATCCGTAACAAGGTCACCTTCCTATCATGCACGGACGACGGCACGGTACACCTGCTCGTCAACAATCAGGGTTACTTCTCATACAACGTGAACAGCAAGGAGTTCACGAATGTAAGCTACAAAGAATCAGGTGCTTCCGGTGCCAGGCGCATGCTCATCATGGAGGATGGGAGCATGCTCGTATCAAGATTCCACGTAAACCTGTACAAGGCCGATGCAGGAATGAAGAACCTACGCAGCGCCGGCCTTCCGGGCAACGACTACAGGGGGGACGAAATCGAAAGGATATTCCCCCTGGATTCAAGTTCCGTTTATATCGCCAGCGCCAAACTGGGGCTGTCGGTCGCAAACTTCGAAACCGGAGAGGTGACTGTCTTGTTTGCGCTTCCGGAGGACTCCGTGCTTGTTGACGCGTTCCGCGATTCAGAGAACCGTTTCTGGCTTTCTACCCCAAAAGGGGTCTGGGTCTACTGCCAGGATACCGGTGAAGGATCGTATATTTCCGCAGACCACTCAGATTCTTTCTCGCTGTCAAGCAGTTACGTTACTTGCACCTACGTCGACCGCAGCGGCGGACTGTGGATCGGGACTCTGGAAAACGGCGTGAATTACAGCGGCAAGTTCCAGGGGAACATAGAAAAGCAGTACATGGCTGCAGGAAAGACCCTGGCCGGATGCGGAGTGAGCGGTTTTGCCGAAGACCCATCAGGACGCATCTGGGTCGCGACTCAGAACTCCGGCCTTTTTGTATATGACCCGCAGACTCACGTCACAGTCCCTTTTGACACCGGCCTCAAATCTGTTACCGTATGCTCGTTGTGCATAGACGGAGACTGGCTTTGGGGAGGAACGTTCAACGGCCTCTGCCGCATAGATACGCGCACCGGGCTCGTCAAGGATTACGGCGTGCTGCAAAGGTCTTCCGGGCGCAACGACCCCCGTGTATATGTGCTGTACCGCACTGCGGAAGGAGACCTGTTCGCAGGCACCACACTTGGCATCTTCAAATACGACAGGAAGGCTGATACGTTCAGGGAAGTGAATGAGTTCGACGGTATCTTCGTAACATCCATCGAAGAAGACGGCTCAGGGCGACTGTGGCTTTCCACTTTCGCCAACGGCTTGTACTCCTGGGATTTTCAACTCGGCAGCCCTCCGGTCAATTATCGTTATGGAGATGGTTCCGGTCTACCCTCGGACAAGCTTTCGTCGGTTTTCCTCGACGACTCCGGACAAGTCTGGGCCATCGGCTTCAGCTCCGGAATCGCCCGCTTCTCGCAGGCTGACCAGACCTTCAAGGTTTACGACAGGTCCTCCCACAAAGCCTTCCCTTCCAACGTCTTCTTCAAGTCCGTATCCGATGCAGAAGGGAAGATGTGGCTGGCATCCGACAGCGGCTTGATCCTTTTCGACCCAAAGACTGAAGAAACAAGGGTTTTCACCGGCGTTGACGGACTTCTGGATACAAAACTGAAGAAAAGCTGCCTGAACAGCAGTTCCGGAGAAATGTACTTCGGCTCCGACAACGGATTCATCCGGTTCAAGCCCGAAAGCCTCTCGTCATCTAAGGGCCATACCCGAGTCGCTCTGACAAAACTGAGAATCGGCCCCAGGAACATCCCCGTAGAGTCCAATATCGATTTGATGGACAGGCTGGAATTCAAGCCCGACGAAAGGTCATTCGGTTTCGCATTGGCGTTCTTGGGACAGGACTATCCGTCTTCCTCCCGTGTACAGAGCCGACTCACCGGTTTCGACGACGATTGGAGGGACGTCCCCCAATCCCGCGCCATATACTACTACAACGTACCGCCGGGAAATTACACCTTGGAATTCCGTTCATCCGCATTCCAGGATAATTGGGCTCCGGCGAGAAAAGCCCTGGCCATCACCGTTCGCAAGCCGTTCTTCCAGACCGTCCCCGGCGTACTGCTGTTCCTGATCGCCCTCGCGCTCCTCATTGCAATGGGCTCATTGGGACTTCGGATGCTGGACCGCCGCAAGAGGAAAAAGGAGGAGATGGAATACAGGAAAGCCAAGGAAGACGAACTGTATCAGGAAAAACTCAACTTCTTCTCCCACGTCATTCATGAAATCAAGACCCCGCTCACCCTGATCAAGGCTCCTCTTACGAGCGTCATGAGCAAGAAAGATTTGGGCGAAGATGTCCGAAAAGACCTGGAGGTAATGAGCAACAGCACCGGATACATGTCGAAACTCGTCAATGAACTGCTTGATTTTGTGAGGATTGAGAAAAACGGATACGCACTCAATCCCGAGCCGGTGGACCTGGTGGAAAGGCTTAATGCCATGGTCTTCGACTATAGCGAGACCGCCCGTAACGCCAACATCAAGCTGAATTTCACCAGCGAGATGCAAAACGCCTGGGTCAGTGCAGACCTGGCGGCACTGAACAAGATACTCAACAATCTGCTGCTCAATGCCGTAAAATACGCTGAGAGCTTCGTGGATGTTACCATGCACGTGGACGGGGACAATGTCGTCGTAGAATTCTCCAACGACGGGCAAGCTATTCCGGAGGAGTACAGGGATGACATATTCAAGCCCTTCGTCCAGTATCACGACGACAACCGCGTGTATGCCAATGGCGTCGGCATCGGCCTGCCGCTTTCCAGGAACCTTGTCTCCATGCACTCCGGAACCCTTGTCCTTGACCCGCGCATGGACATTACCCTTTTCCGCCTCACCCTCCCGCTCATCAAGGAAACAGAATCTGTTATTAAAGCGCAAGCCTTGCCGGTGGAACAGACGCAATCCGACGCATCGTGCATACTTATTGCAGATGACAATAAAGACCTTACCGAATATCTGACATCCAAGCTGAGCGAGTTCGAGGTCCTGTCAGCTGACAATGGCGATGCTGCCTTGCGCATTCTGAAAGACAAGAATGTCGATCTGCTGGTTTCCGACATATCCATGCCCGGCAAATCCGGACTCGAGCTGTGCCGCGAGATCCGCTCCGACATCGAAATCTCGCATCTACCTATAATTATCGTGTCCGCCCGGGCCTCAGTGGAGTCCAAGATTCAGGCTATGGAGGCGGGTGCTGATCTGTATATCGAGAAACCTTTCGACATGGAATATCTGCGTTCCAGCATCCGTAATATCCTCGACCGCCGCGACCTCATGAAAAACGCCTTCAGCAGCGGCCGCATCGGCACGGACGTGGAACTGTTTGGCCTACCCAAGAAGGACGAGGAGTTCTTCGCACGTTTTGACGCACTTGTCAGGGAAAACCTCGACAACGCCGACCTGTCGAACGACTTCCTCGCCGAGCGGCTCAACATGAGCAATTCCACCCTCACCCGCAAGATCCGCAAGCTTCTCAACACCTCGCCCAACAACTACATTAGGGTCACTCGCCTGTCGGTGGCGGCGCAGATGCTCAAGAATTCCCACGGAAACAACATCAGCGAGATTTCCTACGCGGTCGGTTTCTCCAATGTCTCCTACTTCGCCAAGTGCTTCAAGGAGCAGTATGGCGTAACTCCCACAGAGTACTCCGAGAAATAAAAGATATTGTTGTTCCTATTCCGCCGAAGCGGCGAGATTGTCTTTATTTGATTCTCAAAAGAATAAGTTAATCTTGCTTGCAAGCAGTGGTTTCGGGGTGCTTCGATTTTGGCATTAATTGACCGTTTTCTTTTCAACGGTCGGACGGAGTTGTTGTAATTTTGTCTCAAGAGAAATTATGACTATCATGTCCACTGCACTGAAACGAATAACAATTCTCGCAGGACTTGCGCTTGTTTCCTGCTCTCCAAAGGAATTATACCCAGCTGATGACGCCAGCACCATGAGGCTCCATGCCGCGTTCGAGGCTGAAGATACGAAGACCGTCCTCGTCGACAACGGTGACGCCACATACCAGATGAACTGGACCGATGGCGATGCAATTGTCGTCAACGGGAAGACATCCAACAGCATCAAAGTCGATGCGTTGGATGCACGCAAGGCCGTATTCGACCTTCCGATAGTTGAAGCCCCTTATGCGGCTGTCTCCCCCGCTTCCGTCTATGCCGGCAGTTACGTAGCTGCAGACGGTGAAGCTGCTGCCAGCATGAAGATCTCGCTCCCGGCAGAACAGCAATATGTGGCCGGCGGATACGACCCGGCGGCAGCCATAACCCTCGGCAGGGGCGACGCCTCTCTGATCTTCTGCCATGCCATGGCATATCTCAAGGTCACGGTGAACGGCACCTCTGACACGGATCCAATCAAGAGCGTCCGGGTCCAGGCCAACAACGGCCAGGCGATGAGCGGTTCCTTCACCGCAAGCTTTGCGGACATCCCGGCGCTGGGCAGCGGCACGGATTCCTACAGCACCGTAACCCTGAATTGCGGCTCCGGTGTTGTACAGGGCACTCCCCTGTTCATTGCCATCCCCGCTGCGACCTATTCGAGCGGCATCAACCTGCTCATAACAGATGCTTCCGACCACTTCATGACCGTGCGCTCCACGACCTCGTTCTCGGCCCTGGCCGGCAAGGTGTATCCGACCACTGTCGAATTCAATCCTTCCGCCGAATCTCCGGTCGAAGGCGGCATATATACCGTGGCTGACTGGGCAGCTTTCGCCGAATCTGTAGCGAATGGCTATGATTATGAAGGCGAGACGGTTACGATAATGAACGACCTCGAGGTCGATGACTATTTCGCCTATGCCAACGGCACTTTCAACGGCACACTGGAGGGTAATGACCACACCTTCACCGCAAACGGAAACATGTGGCCTCTCTTCAACATAATCGGCGCAAAGGGCGTCGTGCGCAACATTACCGTGGACGGAGCCTTCAGCGGTATGGCCAACTCCGGCGCAGCCGGCAATGCAGTCATAGCCAAGAAGAACCTCGGACTGATCGAGAACTGTATAAACAGGGCATCGACCGACATCACCGTCACTACGAGCTGCATCTTCGGAACGATTTGCGCCGAGAACGGCGGCGAACTCAAGGATTGCAAGAATTACGGAAATGTAACTATCCACCACAACTCCACCAGCACCGTAGGCCTGTTCGGCGGCGGCCTGGCTGCGATAGGCCACTCGATTCTCGGTGGCTCCTCATCCACCAAAATTGATACTGATGCTTCCTGCTCGCCCGGTAAATTTACAGGATGCGAGAATCATGGAAACATTTACATCGAAGTGCTTGGTTCTTACGTTGTCAAGAGCGCTGTCGGCGGTATCTGCGGTCAGGTATATCTCGATGGCGTTGAATTCTCCGGCTGCAAGAATTATGGCGATGTCACCCGCATTTCCAACGGCGAGGCGACTTCCAACAAGTCCACCACGATAGGCGGCATCCTCGGCCGCAGCTGCGCCTGGTACACTACGGGCACGGGCGACAGCGGAGCCCTTGGATTCGACAGGGGCTACAACACCATATTCAAAGACTGTCACAACGAGGGTACGATAAAGACCTTCTGCCGTCATAGCGGTGGCGTGACCAACAACGCAAGCGGAGCCCGCGTGGATGCAGCCGGAGGAATCGTCGGAGCCGTTGCCGGAATCTCCGGCTCCGTCGCATCCATGAGCGGATGTACCAATACGGGCACCATCCTCGGCGGATGGAACAGCTCTGTCAATTCTTCGGCAATCGGCGGACTGGCCGGTGTCGCCAAGTTCGCGGACATATCTTCCTGCTCTTCCATATGCTCCCTTCAGTCCGTTGACAAAACGGCCGTGGGCGCAGCCGGAGGCCTTGTAGCCTTCGTCCTTTCCGATGTCAATTTAGAAGGTAGCGTAGCCGTGCCCACTATTGACGTGGTCTGCAAGGCCTCCTCGACCTGCCTCCCCGGCCTGCTGATAGGCAACGTTGTCACCTCGGCGACCGTAAGTTCCTGCCAGGTTGCAGGTTCTGTGAAGGTTGACGGTTCAGACCTGGGCGTGACCAGCAGCAACTTCAGCGAATACGTAGTGGCAAAATCCCCTACGGCTTCCAAGGTAAAGCCCGATGTATCAACAGTAACATGGTATGAATAAATTACATAAACAATAACCATCATGATTAAAACTCAACATCCCTT
>OCTX014562045.1_pt1 | contig 15962 bp, 11 predicted proteins | sample 1539691 | NCBI WGS metagenome assembly OCTX01 (sample SAMN02144231, study PRJEB22623) | gut metagenome | biome: sheep rumen | host: Ovis aries | place: New Zealand | reverse complement strand
GTTGATAAATTCACTTAATTTGCTTGATATTTTAAGATTTTTTGGTGTTTAGTCGTTTATCTAAAAAATAATTCCTAACTTTGTGGCAAATATTACACTATTATGCCTAATAGATGCCTTTACATAGCAACGTTTAAGAAGTTCCTTGAGCAGGAACGCTTAGCCGTTTTGGGCGCTTTGCATAACAACTATCATGGTGAGGCATTAACTACCACCGACGAGGCTTGGATGGGCGAAATAGACATCTTACAGCAAGTGTTGCAACCTTGGAAAGAGGAAAATGCTCAGATTATTTTTGAGTACGATATTCCTCGATTGGGCAAGCGTATTGATGTGGTTTTGTTGTTGCGTGGCCTAATCTTTTGTGTAGAATTCAAAGTTGGACAAAAGGATGTGCTACAAGCAGATGTAGAACAGGTGATGGATTATGCGCTCGACTTAAAGAATTTTCATCGTTTCAGCCATGATAAGATAATTGTACCCATTTTGGTGCCAACCAAGCACCCAACAGCAACGACTGAGTTTAAACCGTCGGTTTATGAAGACCAGATATACAATCCGTTGATTGCTGGTGAAGAGCGACTTCAAGAGGTGATAATTAGCGTAATAAATCATGCAAAAGCCGTCAATGAAGGAGTGATCGATAATTGGACCATCAGTCCCTATACGCCAACACCTACAATTATCGAAGCTGCTCGCGCCCTTTATGAAAATCATTCGGTTGAGGATATCACGCGCCATGAAGCAGATAAGGTATCTACTGACAGGACTATCAATTATATTCTTCAGGTTATTGAACGGAGTAAAGCAGAGCGCAAAAAGAGTATCTGTTTCGTAACTGGTGTGCCTGGTGCAGGCAAAACATTGGTAGGCCTTGATGTGGCTATCAAGCAAACCTACAAAGACGGTGAATTGGACAAAGAAAATGGAGCCGTTTATTTGTCTGGAAACGGACCATTGGTTGCTGTCCTTACCGAGGCTCTTGCTCGTGATAATCAGAAGAAATGTACAGCTAAAGGTGAACGAAAGAATCTCTCTGATTCAAGGCGTGAGGTGAGCGAGTTCATTCAGATTATTCACCGCTATCGCGACAATATGCTGGCCAAAATAAAGAATCCTGTGGAAAATGGTGTCGTGGAGATAGATCCGGAAAAAGCCATTCATTTAGAGCATACAGGATATGGTGAAGTGGAACATGTGGCAATCTTTGATGAGGCACAACGAAGTTGGACACATAAGCGTATTGCCGATTACTTGAAGCGTGGCGGTACTTATGGTAACAAACTAAAAGTCCCTAATTTCCCATTGTCGGAGGCTGAGTTCCTCATTTGGTCTCTTGACCAGCGTGAAGATTGGGCCGTTATAGTTTGCCTTGTAGGAGGCGGACAGGAAATCAATACAGGTGAGGCTGGCATTACAGAGTGGATAAAGGCTTTGAATTCCATGTTCAGGCATTGGGATGTCTATATATCCGATAAACTAACTGATGCAGAATACGCAGAAGGACGTGTAAACGAGTTATTGAAAGATAACGATAAAGTGACATTTGCTGAGGATTTGCATCTTGCTGTCAGCTTGCGTTCTTTCCGTGCTGAGACGCTTTCTGCTTTCGTACAATCAATGCTTGCTTTTCGTTCAGATGCTGCAGATCTTTATAAAGACGTGGCAAGTAGAAATTATCCGATAGTACTTACTCGTGATATGGATACAGCAAGAGCTTGGCTCAGAAAACAGGCTCGTGGAACACAGCAGACAGGCATTCTTGTAACAAAGGTGGCAGCACGTTTTAAACCATTGGCAGTACATATACTGGCACAAGATGAAGACAATGCTGTACATTGGTTTCTTGAAGACAAGACGGACATCCGTTCATCGAACTATCTGGAAGATGCAGCTACGGAAATACAGGTGCAGGGATTGGAACTTGACTATGCTTGTGTGCTTTGGGATGCTGATATGCGTTATGAAGATGATGCTTGGAGCTTCTATAAATTCAATGGAAAGAACAAGTGGAATCCTGAAAATAACAAGGAGAACCAGAAATACATGCTCAATGCCTATCGTGTGCTCTTGACTCGTGCCCGTCAAGGTATTGTTATCTGCATCCCTAAAGGCAACAGTCGTCTCACCCCAGAAAGTTTCCCAGAAGACCCCACTCGTCTGCCAGAGTTCTATGATGGCACGTATGAGTATTTGAAATCGTTAGGAATTAAAGAGATATAAAATTAATATGGAGATACTTTCACATTTCAGGACGATAGAAGAACTGGTCAAGATGCTTGACAGGGAAAAAGTGCTGTTTCGCGACATGTTTGAACGACGCAAATCATTGGCATATCGCACAGACTTTGCCCTTGAAATCGTAGACTACAAACGTGAACGTGTGCAGTATCTGATTGAGCATGGCGTGATTCATGAGAATGGCGACTTCCTAGAGATGGAGGATGTGTATGTGCAGTTTTTCGAGGAAGTGCTCGACATGAATGAGGAAATAAGTGTGGCCAGTGTGAGGGAGTACATCAATGCATTGAAAGAGAACATTGGGTATTACCTTGAAGAAACTAATGAACATCGCAAGACACAATACCAAGCAAATGTGCGTAAGATGTTACGTCGTATTGGATTGAGAACGCTAAAGAATGTAATAGACCTGAAGCGTAATGTGGATGTGGCCTACAAGCAAGAACCCAACTATAAGATAAAAAAGACACGACTAGAGAATCTGGATGAGAAGCGAAAGGGCATCAAACAGTTGATTGCTGAGTGCGAGAAAATGATGGATGGCGAGGTGGTGTTCTTCAAAATGGCTACTGATCCGGAAATGCAGCGCACAACGATGGATGTACGTAACGATTTTACGGAAGCTGACCACAATTTGCTTGAGATAGAACATCAGATTATTGAGTATATTAACCAAATTGAATTGCAAAGTCAATTATTGAAAAAGATACGTCGGTTGAAATACTTGAAAGACCAACTTACTTGGCGGGAAGATACAAATATAGTACGTACATTGAATGACGTCAATCCATTGTGGATAGAGAAACGTCCTTACAATCGCATCTTTCTATCAGTTGATATGCTTCGAAGTAATGAAGAGGCATACGACTTGATAAGAAAGATTGCAGGAAGGTATGATGTGCGTCGACTTGCAAGAACTGAAGCAGATCCATTGGACCAAGAGTTCTTGAATGATGACACCGAGGAAATGAACAGCGTTAATACCACAGAGTTATGGAACGCTTTCAAAGCGCAGGGACAGCATTTGTTTTCTTTTATCAAAAACTATAACTATCATCTGCCAAGAACCCTCAATGATCATATTATCCTCTATTGCCAGATGGCAACACAGCACAGCGATGAACTGCGCATTACTGACAACTACGAGACATTTGAAAACATAGAATATGCACTGATATATGCGAACTAATACACAACAAATCTTTGAACGGATGAGTAAGGGCGGTTTCCTTTCTGTTGATAGCACAGATCAGGAAGTGAAGCACCTTTATGACGATATAGAAGAGAATTATGCAGATTATGAGGCATATTTCTCTGAATTAGGCTTACGATTGGAGTCAGGTGACGGCTACTATTATTTTGCCCGCGCCCAAGAGGCTAAACAGACCATAGAGCAAAAGTTGCAGAGTTTTGCCCAATGGGTGGACATATTGGACTTCCTAAAAACTTACGACATCACGTTCTCTACCGGATTTCAGTTCCGAAGCACTCATATTTTGGAGCGTATTAACCTTGACGTAGAATTGCGTGACAAGGCTCGCAAGTTATTCCGTAAGCAGAATACCAATCAAGATATTGTGGAAAAGCTTATCAGTGAACTGACAACTATGGGATTCGCAGAACTGATTAATGAAGAGGATGGTACTTACAAAGTAACTGCTGCTTTTCGTTATGCAGAGGATATGGTGAACCTGATAACTATTTATAATGAAGAGGAGATACCTGAGCTATGAGACATCTGAATAAAATCATATTCCTGAACTCGGCAAACATTCCATACGCAGAGGTGATGCTGGATGGTAACGTTCATTTTGCAGGTACTCAGGGTGTAGGCAAGAGTACAGTATTGAGAGCTTTGCTATTCTTCTACAATGCAGATAAGATGCGCCTAGGCATCCAACAGGGGCAGAAGTCGTTTGAGGAGTTCTATTTCCGTTATAGTAACTCCTTTATAGTCTATGAGGTAAAGACCGAAAACAGTGCCTACTCTATCCTTACTTATCGTAGTCAGGGAAAAGCTGTGTTCCGTTTCATTGATGCGCCCTATCAGAAATCATGGTTTGTTGATGACAGCGGACGAGTAGAAAGTGATTGGATACGTATTCGTGAACGAATAGGAATCAATGACATCAGTGCCAAGATAGATACCTACGAACAGTATCGCAACATCATTTTCGGTAATACACACGACCACAGCCATCGCTATGACAAGTATGCGATTGTCGAGAGTTCGAAATACCAGAATATACCACGAAGTATTCAAAATGTATTCCTGAACAGTAAGTTGGATGCCGACTTTGTGAAGAACACTATCATACAGTCGATGACAGAGATGGAGGACTGTATCCGCTTATCAGACTATCGTCATTTGGTCGCAGACTTTGAACGGGAGTTTGACGAGATAGACTGTTGGTACAAGAAAGACAGCAGTGGCGAGATACCGGTACGTAACAAAGCGGCTAAAGTTGTGGAGAGCTATCGTCTGCTAATAGCCCTTGACTATGAGATGATGCAGACCTGGCATCAACTGAACCATGTCGTCACTTATACTCGTGAGCAATTACCACTGGCGGAAGAAGCAATTCGAGAAATACAAGGAAAACTGGGAAAACTTAAAGAGAAGATTGATGCAACACAACAGGAGTATGAGAAAGAACACGACCGCTTGACTAAAGAAATCAGCAAGCGCGAACAGCGATTGGACGATATTCGTAAAAAACGCAAGCACTACGAAGAAATCGGTATTAAGGACATCATTGAATTGGATGCACAGGAACAGAAATATCTTAGCGAGAAGGCACAGAAAGAAAAATTGCTTCGTGCATTGGAAGAACAATATAAGGATGTGACAGATAAATACCGTGCGCTATATGCTGCACTTGATGACGAGTGGAGTAAGTTCGGACTAGCACAAAAGGAAGAATTACAACGATGTCGCGATGGTTTACAGACAGAGCGGGACAAGAGTGTAAAAGTGCGTGACTTACGAAAGAAATCTGTGGAGGATGCATACGGAGAATGGCTCACCGCATCGGATGAACGTCTTACTGTTTTGCAAGGAAATTACAACTTGGCAGATAAACGTTTGTCAGAGTTACAATATTGGCATCCGATGGCAAAGGAGACAGGTGACTACGAGATGGAAATCCAGAATCTGAAGGTTCAAGAGCATGAATTAAAAAGCCAGTTGATTATCACATCGAACAATTTGATGTCCCTTCGGCAGGAATGGGAGATGAAGAGTAACCAGATGAAACGTGACTATGAGCACAAACAGGAAGAGGCTCAAAGTCAGCTTAAACAGTTACAAACAGAACTCTCCGAAACGGAAGGAATACTTGCTCGTTGGAAAGGCTCGTTCTATGAGTGGCTAAGTCAAAACAAACCCGGATGGGAAGATAATATTGGCAAGGTTGTGGACGAGCAGCAGGTACTCTATGCACAAGGTCTGTCGCCAAAACTAACAGAGAACTGTCATCTCTTTGGGGTAAGCATCAATCTAGAGGCTATACCTCTGCATCATCGTACTCCTGATGAATATCGCAGCCTACAAAAACAACAGCAAGAGGCAATTGCAGCCAAAAAGAAAGAAATGTCAGACCTTCAAGTGCAATCAGAGAATGAGCAGGAAGCGTTGCATAATCGTTATAAAGGAAAAATTGCAGAATTAGGACAACAAGAAACTATCCAAAAAGTCCAGTTGGAGCAGATGCCAACAAAGATAAAGGATGCAGAAACGCGTTTACGTCAGACTGAACAGAAAGAAAAAGAAATGGTGGCTACAGAACGTGAAAAGCGGACAAAGGTATATCACGAGACTTTGCTGGCATTGGATGGAGAGAAAAATACCCGTTCGCAACAGCGCATTAAGCGAGAGAAAGATATAAAGACCGCTGATAGTGATTATAATGCTGCAATACGCGAGCTTCAAAAGCAATTCGATTCTTTCCGACAGAAGCAAGCAGATGAAAGAGAAACCAAGAAAAAAGACATTGATGAGCATATGCAGATGTTGAAGCGGCAGGAACGTGATGAATTAAAAGGCAAAGGTGCTGACACTCATGCAATAGACCTCTGCAGGAAAGACCGCGACTGGGTACAGGCCGTTCTCGACAAGATTGACCAGCAACGACACTTTGTCATCGAGTACCGGAAGGATGAGGAAGAACTCTTCTCGCATGAGTCTGAATTCCGCGATGAGAAACGCCAATTAGAAACAAAAGACAGCACTGCCCGTCAGCAGTATGAAGATAAGCGCAAACGATATGAAGCAGAGCGAAAAGAACAATCTGAACTTCTAACTTCTAAACAGACTATGGTCAAGGCCATGAAGGATGGCTTGACCCAGTATGAACAACTATGCCAAGTGGAGAACATACTGCCAGAGGCTTTCCTGCACGATGATGTGACTTTGTCCTCAACATCAGCATTACCAGAATTGGTTGTCCAAATGCGAGGTGCCGTTAACAAGAAACGGCAAAAGATGGAAGAACTGAAACGTGCCACCAATTCGTTCAACTCTCACTTCGGTACTAACAACACTTTCCATTTTATCACTCCACAATACGATGAGGACTATCTAGCCTTTGCCCTCAACCTGCAGGATTTTGTAGAAAATGATAAAATTGAGATGTATCGTTCTCGTGTCAGCGACCACTATAACACCATCCTACGTAGTGTTTCTCGCGAAGTTGGCTTGCTTATGAATCATTCCGCTGAGATTCGCAGTATTATTAGCGAGGTAAATCGTGATTTCCAAGAACGTAACTTTGCAGGTGTTATCCGTAGTATTGAACTCCGGGCTGAAGAATCGTCAGACCGGATGATGCTCTTGCTACGCCAAATCCGTGACTTTACGGAAGAGAATGCACTGACCATTGGTGAATTGAACCTCTTCTCAGGAGGAGACCGTGACAGGATTAATGAGAATGTGGTAGAGTATCTGAAGAGGTTTATGAAGCAGTTGCAGAAAGAACCTGCCCGTACAGAACTTACGCTTAGCGACACTTTCCGTCTACAGTTCCGCATTCAGGAGAATGATAATAATACGGGTTGGGTAGAACGCATTAATAATGTAGGATCTGATGGTACTGACATCCTTGTGAAGGCTATGGTGAATATCATGCTCATCAATGTATTCAAAACAAGGGCTTCCAGAAAGAATGGTGAATTCATCATCCACTGTATGATGGACGAGATTGGTAAACTGCACCCAAGTAATGTGAGCGGCATCTTGCAATTTGCTAATATACGTAACATCTATCTGATAAATAGTTCTCCAATGGGTTATAATGCTGACCTATACAAATACAACTATCTGCTGACAAAGGACGGCAAGTCGCAGACGCACATCAAGCGTTTGATGACAATCAATTCATGATGAAGATCTCAAAGACACTGATAAATACGTTGCAGCAGCTCATAGATGGCGAATCGATCGCATATAGTACACTTCGAAAAGACTTTGCAGAGACACTATTTGCAGAAGGATTGCTTACGGTGCAGACGCATGGTAGTCGAAGATCATTCAGGGCAATTGATACCATTGCATTGAAGAATTTCATACAAATACACTATGAAGAGTTTCGAACCCTTGGTGATAATGATTTGAAGTCATACACGACTCGTTCTGAACAGGCAGCAGAAACAGGAAATTCCAAACTTGTGATGGTTCGCTCATGTCCCGGGTTTCCTGTAAATAGTTATGAGCCTATCACATGTTCACTTTTTGGGAATGAATTCGTAATCAATCCGCCAGAGAGCAGTTTCGTATTCATTGATAATTGGCAGCAATTTGCCATTCCTGAAGGAGTCATTGTGGTGGGTATCGAGAATATGGAGAACTTCCGTATGATTCGTCATCAAAGAAAATTGTTCGAATCTGTGCTGGGTGACGTACCGCTGCTGTTTGTCTCCCGCTATCCGCAGTCGCAAGACCTGCGCAATTGGCTTATAGGTATTCCAAATAAGTACGTGCATTTTGGTGATTTCGATTTGGCAGGAATTCATATCTTTCTGACGGAATTTTATAAATATCTAGGAAACCGTTCAGAGTTTCTGGTTCCATCTGATATAGAACAAAGGTTAGCCAAAGGATCACCAGTTCGTTATAATAAACAGTTTGGAAAGTATTGTGCACTTCGTACTGACATTCAGTATCTGCAATTGCTAATAGACCTCATAAATAAGTATCATCGTGGCTATGATCAGGAGGGATACATTGATTAAATTTGCTTTAATGCATATTTGTATGAAAGCAGAATAAGAAAAAAATATTATTCATTATGCCTATACCTCACTCTTTCATAATCGTAAAGGGACAACCAAAGGCTCTTCTTATTGAGAAGATTGAATTGGTTGAACGTGGGGTGTATGCGATTAAATATAAGAATAGTCCTAATACGTATCATTATCGATATGAAGATGTCGTATGGTTACAGGACGCAATATGGCATGACCATTTTCACCTCAAAGTGTATGTAGGGGGAAGAGAACAACATAACATTTCCGATGTTCGTTCGTTCAGTCAAGGAAATCTAACGCATTGGCGAATAACTTATGAAAATGGATACGTACAGGATTACTTGGACGAAACCATCAAAATAGTAAAATCATGCCTTGAAGATAAGGTTGCTCACAATGCATTTGAATATCTTAAGCAAGTAGCACAGATTAATGAATTAGGAAAAGATGAGGAAAACGGAGGAATACTTCCTTCGCTTTATCAAAATATTGATTTCATTGACGAGACTTTAACTGTTGCTCCATATTTAGATGCGGAAAAATACAAACCGCATTCGATGCATTCCTCTACTTTGCTTTTCCCATTTGGATGTAACGCCAGTCAGGCAAAGGCTGTAAAAAACGCATTTGAGAAACAAATCAGCGTAATTCAAGGTCCACCAGGAACAGGCAAAACTCAAACAATTTTAAATATAATAGCCAATATTCTGCTTCGCAATCAAACAGTAATGGTTGTGTCAAACAATAATTCTGCAACGACAAATGTGTTAGAGAAATTGCAGAAATATGGTATTGGCTTTATTGTCGCTCCATTAGGTAGAAGAGAGAACAAAGAACATTTTATTGAGAACCAACCGACGATACCCCAAGAACTCTATTCATGGGAACTTTCACCAACTGATAGAACTAAGGCGAAGCACGAAGCCTCATTGGCTCTTTCAAAGGTTCAAAACGTTTTTTCGCTTCAGGAAGAATTAGCTGAGTGTAAACAAGAGATTAAAGACGTTGAGTTAGAATGGGAACATTTTAAATCAGATAACAATGTTTGTGAAGATGACTATACACCTAAAGCTGGTGTAAAATCAAAACGTCTGATAAGACTTTGGTTGGAATACCAAACATTAGTTGAAGATGGTGTCTTAAGTCTGTCTCAAAACAAACTTGTTCGTTGGGTAAAGTTGAAGTGGTTAAACTTCGTAAGAAAATATATATTGGGCATCAAGTCACCAATTACAGTATCAAATCTTCAGCCTGTGATAACAGAATTGCAGGCGCTCTATTTTATTGTACGATTGCAAGAATTGGCAAGCCGTATAAGTGAGATAGAATCTGAACTTCAATTGATAGATGCAGACAAACAAACAGGAGAATTGACCTCTTTATCCTTGGCTTTACTTAAAGATAAGTTGTTTGATAATTATCGCGATATCAAACGATTAGTTTTGAATGAAACAAAAGATATTCGAATACATTCAGAGGAGTTTTGCAAACAGTATCCTGTGGTTTTGAGTACTACATTCTCTGCTCGAACAGCTATTCCTGATCAAGTATATGATTATATCATCATGGATGAGGCCTCACAGGTATCAATAGAAACAGGAGCATTGGCATTGACTTGCGCAAAGAATGCTGTAATAGTAGGCGATACCATGCAACTTCCCAATGTCGTTACAGAAGAGGATAGAATAAAACTAAATGGAATCTTCAATGAGTTTAAAGTTGCTCAGGGGTTTAATTGTGCCGATTATAGTTTCTTGCAATCTGTATGTGCTATTATTCCCAATGTAGAACAAACGCTATTGCGTGAGCATTATCGTTGCCATCCGACTATTATCAACTACTGTAACCAGCGTTTTTATGGCGGAAACTTACTTATCATGACGGAGGACCATCATGAAAGCAATGTGATGACAGCAATAAAAACTGTTCCTGGGCATCACGAATACAATCATTATAACCAACGAGAGATTGATGTTGTTAAGAAAGAAATCTTGCCGCAACTGGAGAACTTAGATGATGTTGGAATTATTGCCCCATACAATAATCAGGTAAATCAGTTCAACCAACAAGTTCATTCAGTAGAGGCTGCCACAATCCATAAGTATCAAGGAAGAGAAAAAGATACAATTATCATGAGCGTTACAGATGATCAAATAACTGACTTTAGTGATGATTCCAATCTAATTAATGTCGCAATCTCTAGAGCGAAAAAGCGTTTTTGTCTTGTTGTGTCAGGTAACGAACAGGAACATAAAGGTAATATCAGCGATTTAATTGATTATATTGCATACAACAATCTTACGGTCACAGATAGTAAAATCAGTTCTATCTTTGACTATTTGTTTTCTCATTATACTCATGAAAGAATGCAATTCCTTGCAGGACACAGAAAGATATCGGAATATGATTCAGAGAACATAACGTTCTCTCTTATAGAGAAAATCTTATCCGATTATCCTGAGTTAAACCATTTGGGAGTATTCTGTCATACTCCGTTACGCAATGTGATTCGTGATTGGTCTCTGCTAAACGAACAAGAACGGAACTATATTTCTCATTATAGCACTCATCTTGATTTTCTTATTATCAATCATGTAACAAAGAAACCTGTATTAGCTATAGAAACAGATGGTTATACATATCACAACGATGAGACTGAGTAGCATCAGCGTGACCTTCTGAAGAATCACATATTGGAAGTTTATAGGCTTCCGCTTATTAGATTACGAACCAATGAAAGTGGTGAAAAAGAAAAGATATTATCTGCTCTTGAATCCATAATTAATAGTTAGATTATAATAACATGAAGCAAATTGAAGTCGTAGCAGCAATCATTCGCGATGAGGAAGGATGTGTCTTTGCCACTCAGCGTGGATATGGTGAGTGGAAGGACTGGTGGGAGTTTCCTGGCGGGAAAATGGAGGCTGGGGAGACTCCCGAGGAAGCGCTGAAGCGTGAAATACAGGAAGAACTGGAAACGGAGATCAGTGTGGATGAGTTCTTGTGTACGGTGGAGTATGATTATCCGAAATTTAGATTGACGATGCATTGCTATTGGTGTCATATTGAAAGTGGCTGCCTGACGCTGAACGAACACGAGGCGGCACGATGGCTCACGAGGGACGAGCTGGGTAGCGTGAAGTGGTTGCCAGCGGACGTAAAAGTTGTGAAAGCACTGTCCCGTTACTTACTGAAAATTTCATTTGATGATGACTGACGAGAACTCAAACACACCTAAGAACGAGACGTTTACGTGGTTGGAACCAGGAGCATGGCGCAAGCCGTGCATTGTGCATGTGACCATGGTGGCCAACTCACGGCAGGCGTTGTTCGGCAAGCTGTCGCATAACGGTTCTGAGGCAGTGGTGGAAAAGACACCAATAGGCTGGGTGCTCGTCAATCAGCAGCACAGGTTGTTGGAATTGTGTCCTGAAATAAAGATTCTTGCTGACAAGGTGATGCCAGACCATCACCACATGGTGCTTCAGGTTCAACGGACAATGCCTCGCAGTATCAGGGAGGTAGTGCGAGGATACATGCAAGGCTGTAAAGGGGAAGCACGTAAGCTGGGGTTTACGGAGAACCTCTATGACGCACCGCCATTCTTTCGTGTGCTGACACACAAAGGTCAGCTACACGCTATGATAGAATATGTGAAGGCTAATGCTGAACGTGCTTGGCAGCGCAGGCAGAATCCCAACCTTTTCCGCATGCATCGCAGGACGGAAGCTTGTGGGCTGCAGTTCACGTCAATGGGTAACCATTTCTTGTTGGACTGGCCAGACAGACAACAGGTGGAGATAAGTCGTAGTGCCAGTGATGAGCTGGTGGAGGCTCGACTGAAGTCGGTACTGGCTGCTGCTCATAACGGGGCGGTGACTTACACAGCGGCGATTAGTAAAGGTGAGCAGAAGATTGCCAGAACGTTGCGTGAACAGGGATATCCGTTGGTGGTGTTGCTGAACGATGGTTTTCCGGCAGCGGGCTCTTCGCAAGAGCGCTTTTACAAACCAGGCGGGGCTTATTTCGAGGCTTGTTCTAAAGGGCGGTTGTTGCTAATGGAACCTGATGAGAGCACTTTTGGCGATGGGACCATCATGACGGCTACCCATGAGACGTTAAGGCGGAAGGCTGAAGCGAAGCACTTTAGGTACACACCCGTTCCCGTGGAATCGCAACGGTATCGCTTCGTGGCTTTGAACGAGATTGGACGGCTGTTGGCTGAGAGGTAACGAGAGGGATGATTCTGCGGATGGAATCCGCAGGGAAGAGACGGGACTTAAAATAAGAGACGGGACTTAAAATATAAGAATATGGTTATGAAACGAAAGATATATGTAGCCAGCAGCTGGCGGAATGAGTATTACCCTGAGGTGGTGGAGAAACTGAGGGAAGCAGGACACGATGTCTATGACTTCCGTAATCCGCCATCGGGGGACCCTGGATTTAAATGGAGCAGCGTGAGCGACGATTATCTGGAGTGGTCGCCTGCGCAATATCGCGATATGCTTCAGCATCCGAAGGCTGAGCGGCAGTTCCACAATGATATTGAGGCAATGGAGGCTTGCGACACGTGTGTGCTGGTGCTGCCTTGTGGCAGAAGTGCACACACAGAGGCTGGATGGTTTGCAGGTAGCGGCAAATTGACGATTGCTTATATCCCAGAAAAGCAGGAGCCAGAGTTGATGTACAAGTTGTTCAACAAGGTGTGTTGTTCGATAGACGAACTGGTGAGATGTCTGAAGCAAGAGGTTTGATGTAAGATGTATTGTTATGGATAAGCTCACGACGCAACAAAGACACGCGAATATGGCGGCTATACGGTCGAAGGATACGAAGCCGGAGATGATTGTGCGGCGTGGATTGTGGAAACGTGGATTCAGATACAGGCTGAACCATAAGCGACTGCCTGGACATCCGGACTTGGTGCTGAGGAAATACAGAACGTGCATTTTCGTGAATGGGTGCTTCTGGCATGCTCATTTGGTGAATTTTTCACCAAATGAGAGTTTAGAGTTTAGTGTTGAGAGTTTAGAGTCAGTTGAAAGTAAAAAGTGGGTAGTAGAGAGTTCTCCTTGTTGTAAGATACCTAAAACGAACAGGGAGTTCTGGGTGGCGAAGATACGAAGGAACAAGGAACGGGACAAGGAGGAGCAGCAGAAATTGGCGGCGATGGGTTGGCATTGCATTACGGTGTGGGAGTGTGAGTTGAAACCCAGTAAGCGTGAAGAAACGTTGGAGTCAATAGCGTTTACGCTGAACCACATATTCCTGCAAGACAGGAAATGTAAGATGGAGGATGGAAGAAGTAAGATGGAGGATGGAAGAAGTAAGATGTATCCTCTATTGGAAGAGGAAAGCAACAACTATCTGAAAGCTGCGGAGGAAGTGAAGAGGCACATATAAGATGAAAAGGTAGAGTTTCAACGTGCAGCCTCCCCGAGGCGACACGTGCAGACTCCCGGGAACAAAACGTGCAGACTCCGGAGGCAGCAAAAACGAGACAAAAAGAAGCATACTACAAAAAAAGAAGGACATTCGCTTGAAATGCCCTTCTTTTTTATGTTCAATAATATGTTTCAAACCAAGATATTAGAGATTCAAGCTCTTCTTGATAGCCTCAATCTTCTGTTCAGCAGCCTTCGTGCAGCGCTCATAGTCGGCAGCACCTGCGAAGCTGGCATCCTTGACCTCTGTGTAGAACTTAATCTTTGGCTCGGTACCAGAAGGACGGACAGAAACCTTGGTGCCATCCTCGCAGAACCACTGGAGCACATTCGAAGTATCCGGCATGTTCAGTTTCTCAACAGTACCATCAGCCTTCTTGGCCTCAAGCGTCTTATAGTCCTTCCACAGGCAGATCTTTGCACCACCCAATTCCTTTGGAGGATTGGCGCGGAAGTCAGTCATCATCTGCTTGATCTCGTCAGCACCAGACTTACCAGGACGAACCACGTTGATGGTTACCTCCTTCGAGAATCCGTACTCCTTGTAGATGTTCATGAGCAGATCATAGAGGGTCATGCCGTTGTCACGAGCCCATGCTGCAATCTCACAGATAAGGCAGATAGATGCGGGGGAGTCCTTATCACGAACCTTATCGAATGGCAGGAAGCCGAACGATTCCTCACCGCCACCAATATACTTCTTCTTGCCTTCGTTGACGCGAATCTCGTTGGCAATCCACTTGAAGCCTGTATAGCAGTCCATGTACTCTACATTGTTCTTCTTGGCAATCTCAGCGATGACCTCTGTGGTCACGATGGTCTTTACGAGGAACTCGTTGCCCTTCAGCTGACCGAGTTTCTTCTTGTTGGCGATGATGTACCAAGAGAACATCATACAGGTCTGGTTACCATTCAGAATCTCCCACTCTCCCTTTGCGTTGCGGCAAACGATGGCCAGACGGTCAGCGTCAGGGTCTGAAGCGATTACGAGGTCGGCATTCAGACGCGTACCGAGTTTCATACCAAGGGTCATAGCCTCAGCATTCTCCGGGTTTGGAGATACTACAGTCGGGAAGTTTCCGTCAATCACCATCTGCTCAGGAACAACATGGATATTCTGGAAACCCCAAGAGCGCAATGCCTCAGGAACAATCACGCGGCCAGTTCCGTGCATTGGTGAATATACAATGTTGAGGTCCTTCTGGCGCAGGATAACATCCTGGTCAACCATTGCTTCCTTGACAGCCTGCAGGTAATCCCAGTCCATCTCACCACCGATAATGTCGATGAGCTCCTTGTTGCCCTCAAACTTAACGTCGTTGATAGAAACCTTGTTCACCTCGTCGATGATACCCTTGTCGTGTGGAGCGAGTACCTGGGCACCATCGTCCCAGTATGCTTTGTAACCATTGTACTCACGTGGGTTGTGAGAAGCTGTAACGTTAACACCTGCCTGGCATCCGAGCTGACGGATGGCGAATGAAATCTCGGGTGTAGGACGAAGGCTCTCGAAGAGATAAACTTTGATGCCGTTAGCTGAGAAGATGTCGGCAACGGTCTCAGCGAACATACGGCCGTTGTTACGGCAGTCGTGTCCAACGACAACAGAGCACTTCTTACCAGGGAATGCCTTGTTGATGTAGTTGGCAAAGCCCTGAGTAGCCATACCTACGATGTACTTGTTCATGCGGTTGGTACCAGCACCCATGATACCACGCAATCCACCCGTACCAAATTCAAGGTTCTGATAGAATGCGTCGATGAGGGCTGACTTGTCATCAGCATCGAGCATGGCCTGTACTTCTTTACGTGTCTCCTCGTCAAAGGCCGGAGCAAGCCATTCCTTTGCACGTGCCTCGCACTGAGCAATGAGTTGAGCGTTATTTTCCATAATTGTTTAATTGATATGTTTTAGATTTTAATCATTACAATACGCAAAGATACTGATTTATTTTCAAAACCAGTATCTTTAGCCAAATTTTTAACATTTTTAATTACTTATGCATCAATCGGTCTATTTCCTCGAACTGT
>OCTX012250486.1_pt1 | contig 15965 bp, 8 predicted proteins | sample 1539691 | NCBI WGS metagenome assembly OCTX01 (sample SAMN02144231, study PRJEB22623) | gut metagenome | biome: sheep rumen | host: Ovis aries | place: New Zealand | reverse complement strand
TAGCCATTACCCCAACCGAAGTTGTCGGCACGCAGGACGGCATACTCACCATCGGCACCCAAGCCCAGGTCGCCCTTAGAGAGCACGACGAGGAAGTTCTCCCAGTTGTTTGTGCCACCAGCGTTGTAGTTTGTGAAGGTAGATACAAATGTCTCGCCAGCAGCAACCTTTATCAGACCTGATCTGTCACCGAAGAATGGAGAAGAGTTGTCTGAAGCACCTACGCAGGTGTACATCTTGTCAACAACCATGAATTCGGCAGTTGCCATAATAGACTTTGAAGCGCCCTCGCCCTTATAGGTCTTATTGTAAGCGGCTACCAAGGTCTTCTTACCTGTTGAATACATGTCAGGAATTGTGGTGAATGACAGTTCGTTAGCAGTAACATCCTTCGTAACACCCTGCTCGTATTGCACGGTAGCGGTGACGTTAGCAAAAGCCTCCTCAGCAGAAGTGCCCTGGAGAATCTTCATGGGTACACCTCTCAAAGTCATTGATACAGGCTGCTTGTCCTCAGCAGAGGTGTAGCCGCCAATCGGTTCGATGTTGGCCTGCAGGAAGTTGATGCAAGAACCCTCGGGAACGAAGAACACACGGATGGGACTGTTTGTACCATCAGGGTTCAGCGCTGCCAATGCGGTAGGCTGGGTATAGGTCTTTATCACAGTACCATTGCTTATCTTGACGAAGAAGACATTGGGGTCGGTACGGTCAATAGTAACTACAACGCGTCCAGCCAACTTCTCTATACCTTTGTCGGTATCAGAACCAAAGGTCAGATTGCTCTGAATCAAGCTACGATCAATATAATCGCCCCACTCAGAGTTGCCGCTGGGCTGGTTGTCGTAACGGATGGCTCCATACTCTTTATATCCACTACCACCACGATCAACGTCGTTGGAGATAATCATGGCGAAGTTCTTATAAGTGTTCGTGGCATTGGGATTAATGCTCAGATTGAACACCACATTGAGCTTCTCGCCGTCAGGAATCTGATAGTACTTAGAGAACGCTGCCCACCAGCCTGTAGAAAAGTCTGCAGCACCAACGGTGTAAACATCCTCCTGCATACCTACCAATTCTTCCTCGTCGCCACCCTGATGGGCATTCCTGATAGAGTCTACTCTGTCAGAAATCCAGTCGGGAGCACCAATGGAGTATAATTCGCTGCCCTCACAGCCTGTGAGCGTAAGCATTCCTAAGGCTGCTGCGCAGAAAGCAGTTGCTATTTTCTTTAGATTTTTCATAATCTTTTCTGTTTTCGGTTGTTGTAAATAGTCTATTCCTTAGTTATTAGTAGGAACCTGGTGAATGGTCCAACCCTTACTGCTGAAATAGCTGGCATTGCTCGTGCTCTTGTTGGCAGAGTTACCTGTGAGGTTGGGGTTGTCATTCAGCGTGTTCTGGAAGATAGGAAGGAACTCGTGGCCCTGTACATAAGAGTTGAAAGAGCTCTTGCTGCAAGAAGAAGGATCAACGGGATCTTTCGGTGTGTAGGTGTACTTGCCTGCATCGAAGTCAGCTTTCTTCCATACGTTGAAGGCGCCATGAGCTTTCAACTGGTTCAGACGGTCGCCAGCATAGAAGAAGCCCCAGCGGATGAGGTCGAAGCCACGACCAAACTCGCAGCCGAACTCCTTAGGACGCTCCACATTGGCAATCTGCTCGAACAGCAGGTCCTTGGTGTTGAACTTGCTCTGATCCAGGTTGGCCAGCTGGGCACGGTTGCGCACCTTGTCAATCCACTTGAAGGCGTCGGCCGTAGGACCATTGATCTCGTTCTCGCACTCAGCAGCGCGCAGCAGCACGTCAGAGTAGCGCATCAGGCGGAGGTTGATACCATCGTGCAGACCTGTAACCACCTTGTCGTACAGACCTGTGCGAAGGTTGGTGTTCTTGGCGATGGGCAGACCACCATTGTCATTGTTGGTAACGACGAAATCGGTAGCTGTCATCGTTGTGGTATAGCATACGTTGCCGAGAGTCATGGAGTTGTTCTCCCACTCAGGCTCGTATGTACCGATAGTCCAATAGAGACGGGGGTCGAGGCCGCCACCTGTGGTGCGCTCAGCCTTGAACAGGTTGTAGAGCCAAGGAGAGGCAGAGAGGTCTGCCCAACCACCAAAGGCACCAGGACCGTAGTTACTCTCGATAGCAGAACCCTGAGTAGCGTTAGGACTGGTGTTTACTGGTGTCCATTCGTCGTCAACACCCTGTGTGCCATAGTCCAGGAACTGTACCTCGAATAGACTTTCGTCATTGTTCTCATATTGTGAACCTTCACGGAAGTTGTCACCATAGTTAGCCATGAGCTTGTAGGTGCCGTATTTCTCATTACCACCATCAGCAACACTCATGATGTCCTTCAGAACGGTCAGAGCCTCTGCATACTTGTGGCGAACCATCAGTGTACGAGCATAGTAACCGGCAGCAGCACCTGCTGTAGCACGGCCCTTAGCCCACTCACCACCTTCAGTCTTTGAAGGCAGCAAAGATATAGCCTCCATGAAGTCAGCCTCTACCTGGTCGAATACGCGGTCGTACTGGGCATTGCCGTCAGCATCGCCGTCAGCATGGTTGCTGGCATAGAGTCCGTCGAGTGTACCATACTGTGAATAGTCGGTAATCAGAGCAGGGTTCTGATAGTAACCGGCGAGGTTATAGTAGGCCAAGCCACGGATGAAGAGGGCCTGTCCCTTGATGTGCTGCATCTTCGTACTGAGCGAGTTGCTGTCACCACTGGTGCGCGACAGGATAAAGTTGCAGACGTTGATGGTGTAGTACCAGTCACGCCAAGACCACTGGTTGATCTCGTCAGTAACGGGGTCATTCAAATCGTCAAAAGGCAAGTACCATACCTGTGAGGCGTTCCACACCTCATCGCCACGAGTGACATCAAGAGTGTATCCGACACGGGCATAGGTGCCCTCCATGCGGATGTGGTTGTAGGCAGCAATGACACATTCCTCGAGCTCATCGACAGTGTTGCCGAAGGTCTCTGATGTCTGCTGGTTGGGGTTGCTGATATCCAACTTGTCATTGCAAGAGGTCAACATACCAAGGCCCAGAATCAGGGCGAGTGATAATTTATATAGTTTCATAATTCAACTTCGTTTTTTTCAGTTTATAATTCTTCAACCTAATTAGAACGAGAAGAGTACACCTGCCATGAAGCTACGAGCGCTGGGGAATGAGCAGAAGTTGTAGCCAGGAGTGAAGGGGTTAGCGGTAGAGTAGTCTACGTTGTAGCCCTTATAGCTGGTAAAGGTGTAAAGGTTCTGGGCTGATACATAGACACGGGCACCGGTGATGACACCTTTGAAGACCTTGTCGGGAATGTTGTAACCCAGTTCGATATTGGCAATCTTCCAGTAGGCTGCGTTCTGAATCTTACGATCGCTGAACAGGTCGTTCCAGCCTAAAGTAGCATTATTAGTATAATAGGTACGCGGAACATCAGAGAGGTATTGCTTACCGTCTGCAGACCACTGGTTGGCACTGAGAACCTTGACGTCCTTGTTGCCAGGACCATAGCTGGAGTTCAGACTGTTATAGATTTCATCTGTTACGTGGTAGTTCAGCGCACCATAGGTAGAGATAGCCAGGTCGAAGCCCTTATACTCCAGACGAGCACTGATACCGAAGTTTACCTTTGGCATACCGCTGCCCAAAACGATCTGGTCTTCTGCGTCAACCTTACCATCGTTATTGGTGTCGTAGTACCAGCAGTCACCAATGTTGGCACCTTGCTGATAAGACCACTCACCCTCTGCATAGAGATTGGGAACGTAGGAGGGATTAGCCTTCTGCTTCTCTATCTCGATATTGTTGTGGGTAACACGACCGGCCTCGTTCAGTGCGTTCAGCTGGCTCTGGTTGCGGATAATACCACCATACTGCCAACCATAGAACTTACCGACTTCCTCGCCAACCTCTGTGATGCAGAAGCCCTGGATGAGACGCTCGGTACCGAAACCGAGTGAGGTTACCTTGTTCTTCAGAGTGCTCAAGTTACCGCTAACCTGCCACTTCAAGGGGTGGTCGTTGTTACGATAGGTTGCAGAGAACTCGAAACCGCTGTTCTCCATCGATGCAGCGTTCATGGTCACTGAGGTGTTGGCTACACCAGCATTGGCAGGAACGGGAACGTTGTAGTGCAGTTCCTCAGACTTGTTCTGATAATACTCGGCAGTGAACTCCAAGCGGTTGTTGAACATAGCGATATCGATACCAAAGTTGGTGGTCTTCTTCTTCTCCCAAGCAATGTTTGGGTTGACGAAGTTAGAGATAGCAGAACCTGTAACAGCATTGTTGCCAAATGAGTAGGTCATGTTGTTACGGGCCAGTGTTGCCAGGTTGGCATAAGGAGCAACAGCCATCACGTTACCCAGCTCACCATAGCTGGCACGCAACTTGAACATGTTGACGATGTCGCGGCTGATGGGGAAGAAATTTTCCTTATCGAAACGCCAACCTACTGATACAGAGGGGAAGGTATCCCAGCGGATATCCTTGGTAAGCAGTGAGCTACCATCGCGACGTACGACAACAGACAACAGGTACTTGCCATCGTAGTCGTAGTTCAAACGACCCAGGAATGACGTAATAGCGGTCTTGTCCTCATAAGAGCTGGAGAAGGTCTCTGCACCATTCTGCAACTGCAGATAGTAAGGCTCAGAGAAGTTTACACCCCAACCTGTGATGTTGTTGGTGTGGTTCTCCTGATAAGTGATACCACCCAAGAGGTTGATGTGGTGCTTACCGATGGTTCCGTCGTAGGTCAGTGTGTTTTCTACCAGGAACTCGGTATATTCACGTGTACCCTTGGTCAGTTTCTCGTTAGACTTGTCCAGATAAACACGGTTTGACTGAATCCATGCAGAAATCCATGTCTTGTCTGTTGCGTGTGTCTTGCTATAAGAAAGGTTCAGACGATAGGTCAGATTGTGGTTTTTATTCTCCAGACCAATCATCTTCAGCAGGTCAACATCAGCAGAACCAGTACCAGTGATACGGTCTACTGTGGTGTTACGGGTCAGCAGGTTGTTGACCAGCAAGGGGTTAGAAGCAGAGATGTCACCATGGATGGTATCGTAGTAGACACCATATCCGTAGGCATCGTAGTGGTAGCTGCTGGCAGAACCTACCTTGTCGTCGAGTACCCATGTGTTGGCGTCGTAAGCCTTAATGGTAGGCTGCATCAGCAGAGTACCACGCAGCACGTTGGTGACGTCACCATACAGACCCTGTACATATTCTGAAGCGTTCGACAGACCCATACCGTCCTGGTCAGAGTGCGAGTAGACAAGGCTGGTGCGGAACTTGACGAACTTCGTATCCATAGTATTATTCACGCGCGCGGTGAAACGCTGGAAGTTAGGACCTGCACCTTCCAAGGTACCCTTCTGCTGGAAGTAGTCAAGACCTACGTTGTAGGTGCTTGTTGAACTACCACCGCTCAGGTTGATGTTGTGGTTCTGGCGAGTACCGGTCTTGAAGACCTCGCTGAACCAGTCGGTATCGGTGTTGTCCTGGAACTGATAGCGGCCTGTGGTAGGATTCAGGCTGTAGCCACCTGCCAGAGCAGTGTTTGAGTTGGCACATGCCTGACCTAAGTACTGGCTGTACTGACTGGCATTCATCACGTCATAAACATCGCTGGACACCTTATCAATACCGAAGTAACCCTTATAGTCCACCTTCAGAGGCTGGTCTTTCTTACCGCTCTTGGTGGTAATAATGATCACACCGTTAGCAGCACGAGAACCGTAGATGGCGCCTGCAGAAGCATCCTTCAGCACCTGGATGGTCTCAATATCGTTTGGTGAGAAGTCGCGGATGGTGGTACCTACGGGTACACCATCGACAACATAGAGAGGTGAGGTGTTACCGAATGATCCGACACCACGAATGCGCACCGTCGGGTCTGCACCAGGCTGACCGTCGGAAGTAATCTGTACACCAGCGACCTTACCTTCCAGCATTGAAGAAATGTTGGAGTTAGAGACACGCTTCAGTTCTTCGGCATTCACGATAGATACAGAACCTGTCAGGTCTGCCTTCTTCTGAGTACCGTAACCGACCACGACCACCTGCTCCAGCATGTTGGTGTCGTCTGCCAATTGAATAGTTTCAAGGTTTGCGCGCCCGCGTACGGCAATTTCGCGATCCTTGTAGCCTACGTAGCTAAAGACAAGAACGCCGTCAGAAGCGACATCGATGGTAAAGTTACCGTCAAAATCAGTAACAACACCAAGTTTCGCGTTCTTTACCTTGACGGTAGCACCAATGAGTGGCTGTCCGTCTTGATCCACAACCTGACCACTCACTTTGATGGTCTTCGATTGTGTCACTGATGCCATAGCCTGAGAAGGGAAGGTTACAAGACCTCCAGCAATACCTGCCATGAACATCATCGAGAATAACATTTTCTTTCTCATGTGTAACGTTTTTAGGTTATGTTAAATTGTTGGGTAATTGAATTTCACCTGCAAAAATACAACTCTTGATATAAATCAAGGTGGACAAAATAACAATAAAGGTGGACAAAATCGTCCACCTTGTATTTTGTCTACCTAGAAACCTTATACGTACTCGGAGAAGTGCCGTATAGAGAGGTGAAACAGCGGGTGAAATATTTGGGGTCGTTGAAGCCAACCTTATAAGCTATTTCCATAATATTTCGGTTGGCATAGTTCTCAAGAATCAGTTCGCGGGCAATGCTCAGACGGTAGTTCCGGATAAACTGACTGGTACTTTGACCTGTCTCCTCCTTGATACGTTTAGCCAGCAGACTCTTGCTCATACCGATGGCATCAGCAAACTCGGAGATATCAAACTGGCTGTCCATGTAGTGATGCTCCAGGATGTCGGTAGCGCGTTCCATGAAACTCTTGGCAGGCTGTGTCTGCTGCTTGTCGGTTTCCACGCTGCGCTGTCGACTCTCCTTCATGCGTTCGTGGTGGTGCAGAATGTTCTGGATACGCACCTGCAGTGCTTCCGGAGCGTCAGAGTCCTCCAACACCTTCTTGATAGGTATCAGCAGTTTCTCGGCTTCCTGTCGGCGGAGCGTTTCTACACGTTTCTTATAGAGATGGAGAGTAACAACCACCGTCACGATGGAACACAACAGCAAGAACCACCAGCTCTTCCAGAAATAAGGGGTAATGACAATCTCGATGCTGATGGTCTGCCCATCTTCTCCTACATCCTTGATATTCTTCACCTCGAAGACGTAGGTGCCAGGCTTCAGACTGGTAAACCTCACTGTATGTTCACCGGGCTTCAGTGCTATCCACTCGTCCTCAAAGCCTTTCAGCCTGTAGATGTATTGTTGCTTCTTGCTGGCATACCCCAGCGTAGAGAAACTCAGCGAGAACGACTTGTTGGACTCGTGCAGTGTGATTCTCTTGGCTGATGAGATATCGAGGTCAAGAAAAGAACTGTTGGATGACGTCACCTCCTGGTTGTCGACCATCAGTCCTGTAAACAACAGGTGTTCAGGATGTGAGTCGTCAATATTCTCGCCGTGAATTTCTGTGAGTCCCTTCGTACTTCCCAGGTACACAGTGCCGTCAGGACTCTTCACGGCAGAATTCCAATAGAAGCGCTGACATAGCAATCCGTCCTGCTCTCCATAATTAATAAAGGTATGCTGGTTAGGATCGTAGACTGACAGTCCGTTATTGGTCGTAATCCATAGTCGTCTCTGGTTGTCTTCCACAACGCCCTTTACGGAGTTGTTGACTAATCCGTCGTCGGCGGTCAGCACCTTGAACGACTCCTTGCCCTTGGGACCTACCACGCGGCGGTATAGTCCATAGCCGTCGCTACCCAGCCATAAGGTTCCATCTTTAGCTTGGCAGATACTTGTAATACGGTCAATGATAGGCGATTGTGGTTTGTCGAGTTTATGGCGCAGATGGCGATAACTGAAGTTACCCCTTCCTTTCTTTCCTGAGCGCAGGTTGATGTCGCATACTCCCGTGATACTGCCTATCCACAAATGACCTGAGCGGTCGATACAGCTGCCGATACATCCTCTGATGCTTCGGTTGCCAGGGAACGGGTCTTCTATTTTGCCAGACTGCAAGTCATACAGGAAGATGCCGTCGTTGGAACCAATCCATAGCGCATCGTTATAGGAGTCGTATGCCAAGATACCAATATAGCGGGTCTCGTCCTGTATGTCGGCAGGAAGCACCAGCGGCTCTGGCTGACTGTTGCCTTTCATAGCGATAGAACAGACACCCCCACCCCAGGTGCCAATCCATAGACGCCCATGATTGTCTGGAGCCAGCACGGATACGGAGTTGTGTGACAAGGGAGAGTTGGCAGTAGTCCAATGTTGGAAGAGGTCGCCTTGATCGCTCTTGACGCGCCTGCTGAGTCCCCCTTCCACATTACCCACCCACAGACTGCCATCGGCAGCGGCATAAATAGCATTCACGGGGTTTGGCGACAAAGACTGCGGACGATTGGCCTGATGGACGTAGTTCTGCAGCAGCAGCGGTTTGGGCGAGAGACGTACAACACCTGCCGTCTCAGTACCTATCCACAGCTGTCCTTCATAGTTGAGCAGGCAGCGGACGAAATCGCTTGGCAGTGGATAGTCTGTTGTCAAGGAGTTCCACCGGAGGAACATAGAACGGCTGGCGTCGTACACGCAGATTCCTTTCAACGTACCCACCAGCAAGAATCCGTCATCGGTCAGCGCCAGCGAAGTGGCGTGATTGTGCGATAAGGAATGATTATCGGCGGTGTGGACGAAAGAACGCAGCGTATGGTCATAGATGTTGTACTCATAGAGTCCCTGACTGGTGGCAATCCACACATTGCTGCCCTGGCGCAGTATATCTGTAACGAATAGTCCCTTGAGCGACTGCAGGGCCGTGTGTATAGGCGACATCTTCAGATTCTTGCCTGCTACGGACAGTCGCGAGAGTCCCAAGATGGTGGAAACCCACACATGACCATTGTTGTCCACATCGCTGATGGTGATATCGGGCGTGTTGCCTTGGTAGTGACAGCGGCTGACACCAGACACGTTACCTTCTTGGTCGAACTCATAGCGATAGATGGTGTCGCGCGCCACCTGCCACATGGCACCTTTTGAGTCGCAATACACCTTCACCGTCGCCTGCAGGAGCAAGTTGCCGATGTCCTTCTTTCCAAACGAGGGAGTCACACGACGCATGGTATTCAGGTCAATGACAACGGTACCTTCGTCGTAGGCTATCCATAATCGGCGGTGCTTGTCTTCGGCAAAGCCCAGACAGGAGCGACTGTCGCTCTGGTGCGGAGACTTAAAAGTGTAGCCGTCATAGCGTACAGCGCCACCTCCATAGCATGACACCCATACAAACCCCTGACTGTCAACGAATATCTGGTTGACATGGTCGTGAGGCAGTCCGCTGTTCAAGTTCAGACACGACATAGTATAGCGTTCAAGCAAAGTGCTTGAAAACTGAGCTCTGACAGCTGTAGACAGTGTCTGGAGGATAAGTGCTATCAATAAGACTCGCATATTCGACGCCAAAGATACGAAGAAAATGCTTAATTGTCAAGTCTTGACAGTGTTAAATTTATTTAATTGTAACGATTTCCACTTGCAAATCCCTGCAAATCCTATCAAAACTTTTGTATCTTTGCACACAAGAAGCAATATATGAAGAAAGAAAGATACATACTGCTAACCCTACTCTTTCTGCTGTTGCCGTTGACCGTCAGTGCGCAAAAAAACAAGTTGTCGCTATGGCTGAGACAGCAGGTGGAGCTTAGCGCCGACCAGTCTGTGCCCCTGCGCCGTAGCGGCGAGGAACCGGATTCTGACAAGTTGGCGACCGTCTTCGTGCGTACCAGTGAGACGCTGACGCCAGAGATGCTTCAGGAGTATGGTGGCACCATCTATGCCCAGTTGGGCGACATCAGCATCATTACCATCCCCATGTCGCAGATTGACAAGCTCATTGAGAGTCCCTCCGTGCTACGTGTGGAGGCCAATCGACGGGCGAACGTGACGCTCGACACGGTGGTGCAGGTCAACAACATCCTGCCTGTCTACACCGCTACCGACCAGCATGCTGCCTTCACGGGCAATGGTGTCGTCGTGGGGGTGATGGATGTGGGCTTCGACCTCACCCACCCTACCTATTATAATAATGTGTCGCGCAGCACATATCGCATCAAGGCCTTCTGGGACCAGTTGGCCAAGCGCGAGGGCGGTGCGATGGATAAACTTCCTGTAGGCTGCGAGTATCTCACCACTGACGACATCCTAGCGCTCGGGTGTGCCACTGACGGCAAGAAGCAAGGGCACGGCACCCATACCTCGGGGGTTGCGGCAGGCAGCGGCTACAGCACACCTTACCGTGGTGTGGCTTATGAGAGTGACCTGTGTCTGGTGGCCAATGCTGTAGGTAGCGACATGGAGTTTATCGACCCGCAGGACGTCAACCTCTACACCTCCGCAACGGACGCCTTGGGGTTCAAATATCTCTTCGACTTTGCCGAGCAGCAAGGCAAACCATGTGTGGCGTCGTTCAGCGAGGGCTACACGCCCTATATGGATGATGACGACCTGTTGTATAACGACTTTCTAGAACGTCTCATCGGACCTGGGCGCATCCTGGTGGTGTCGGCAGGCAACGAGAGTCGCAAGCTGACCTACATCGACAAGCCCGCTGGTACGGCTGAAGCTGGCGCCTTCCTCAGCACGAGCAGCAAGTCGCCGCTCTACCGCATCAAGAGCGATGGCCCTGTGACCCTGTCGTTGGCTGCCTACAAGGACAGCAGCACCCCCACGCATCAGTTGTCGATAGCAGCAGACGACGAACGCTGGAACGGCACCCTCATAGACACGCTCTTCATCGGCAGCGACACGTTGGCAGTGGTCATTAACACCTATCCATCGGCTTTCGACCAGCAGGGTGTCATCGCGATGGTACAGATGCACGCCAACAAGGCCGTCTCGCAGTTGCCTCCCATCGCCATCGTCATTGGCGGTCAGCAGCAGGCAGCAGTGATAGGCTCGTCGTCTGACGCACTGGCCAACCTGGATACGGACACGCAGTGGAACGATGCTACTGTCAGTCACAACATCCTGGGACCTGGCTGTCTGAAGGCACCTATCACGGTAGGGTCGACGACTCACCGCATCTGGTTTAAGAATGCTGAGGGCCTTTGGAACAAGAATGTTTACGCCAATGAGGAGGCAGGACGGTGGAGTCCCTTCTCGTCTGTCGGTCCTACGCTTGACGGACGCATCAAACCCGACGTGGTGGCACCGGGAAGAAACGTTATCGCATCCTACAACAGCTACTATCTGGAGGAACACCCCACAGCCGTCAAGAACGATGTGGCGTATGTCGAAGTCGACGGGCGCACCTATCCTTGGCGCATCGACTCCGGCACATCGATGTCGTGTCCGGTAGTTGCGGGTGTCATTGCCTTGTGGCTACAGGCCAAACCCGACCTGACGCGCGACGACATCATGGGGGTTCTGCAGCGCACCTGTCGCCATCCGGAGGAAGACATGGACTATCCCAATAACTATTACGGTTATGGTGAGATTGATGCCTACCGTGGACTGCTGGACATTCTGGGCGTTACAGCCATCAAGGAGGTCAGTCAGCATGAGCCTCACGACGCTCGCATCTGGGCTGACGATGGCCTGTTGCACATTGCTTTTGACCAGGTGTCTACTCAGCCTGTTAGCGTCACCATCTACACTACGGGGGGAGCACGTGTCTTCCAGACCGCCATCAGCACCCGGCAGTCGGACGTCACCCTACCCTTGTCCACGCTCACCAGCGGCATCTATGTGGTACAGTTGGGAGCGATGGGGTCTACGCTGATTAGAAAATAACTACGAAGATATTTGGACAAGTCAGGAATAATCCGTATTTTTGTACGCAGAAATGGAAACAAACAAAGAGCAACTACGACAGAGGATGAAGGGCTCACCACGCCTGAAGCGATTCTTGGACTACCTCATTATGAACCAGCGCGACGCACGTCCACGATGGTACGTGCGACTGTTGGCACCGCTCTACCAGCATCGTGGCTGGGGTTCAAAAATCTACTGGAGCGTACGCCTGGATACACCGCCCTATCGCCGCTTCTGGCTAGGCAAGCGTAGCGTCGTTGAGTCGTACTGTTGCATCAACAATGCCGTGGGCGACGTCACTATTGGCGACCATACGCGCATAGGCATCCACTGCACCGTCATTGGTCCTGTATGCATCGGCAACCACGTCAATCTGGCACAGGGCATCACGGTGACGGCCCTCAACCACAACTTCAGCGACACCACCCAACGTATTGATGAACAGGGCGTCAGTACGCAACCGGTAGCCATTGGCGACGACGTGTGGATTGGTGCCAATGCCGTCATTCTGCCTGGCGTTACCATCGGTCACCACTGCGTCATTGCAGCAGGAGCCGTCGTCACTAAGGACGTGCCTGACAATACGCTTGTTGGTGGAGTACCAGCCAAAGTCATCAAATCGCTAACAGCCCTCGCAACCCACACTCTCAAAGAGAGAACAGCTAACAGCCAGCAGCCATGAAAATAGGAATCGAGGCCCAGCGCATTTTCCGCAAGAACAAGCACGGCATGGACTATGTCGTCTTGCAGGAAATCAAGGAACTGCAACAGATGCAGACTGACGACGAGTTCTTCGTCTTCGTCAAACCTGGTGAGGACCGTTGTGTGGAGGATTTCACCAACGTCCACATTGTAGAACTGCACTGTCCCTCCTACCCGCTCTGGGAACAGTGGGCACTGCCCCGTGCTGCCAAGAAGTATGGCGTAGAACTGCTCCACTGCACCAGCAATACGGCACCCATCTGGTGCGACATTCCGCTGGTGCTCACCCTTCACGACATCATCTTCCTGGAGCCGCGCGACAAAACCAACAAGTCGCTCTATCAGAATATGGGTTGGTTCTATCGCCGTCTCGTCGTACCGCGCATCCTCCCCAAGTGTCGGCGCATCATAACAGTCTCCAACTTCGAGAAAGACAACATCGTCCGCAAACTCGGCATCCCCGAAGAGCGCGTGGCGATGATCTACAATGGCTATAACGACTGGTTTCGCCCACTGAACTCTTCTCCTCTTGATTCTGCGCAGCCATCCCTTCCCCGTTGGGGAGGGAATAAGGGAGAGGCTTTCTTCTTCTTCCTCGGCAATACGGACCCGAAAAAGAATACGGAACGTACGCTGGTGGCCTATGGCCGCTACCTGGAACAGTCTGCTGTCAAGCGTCGTCTGCTGATGGCCGACCTCGACAAAGACTACCTCAACGACATCGTGCGCCGCAACCACATCGAACATATCCTGCCCATGCTCGATATGCCAGGGTATATTCCCAACAGCCAACTGCCCACCATTTACAACAACGCCTTTGCCTTCCTCTACACCTCGCTGCGCGAGAGTTTCGGCATACCACTGTTGGAGGCTATGGCCTGCGGTACTCCCGTGATTACCAGCAACACGTCATCAATGCCCGAGATTGGTGGACCTGACGCCATCCTCGTCAATCCCGAGAGCAGCGACGAGATAGCACAGATGATGCTGCGCCTGGAGAAAGACGCTGCATTCTACGAAAAACAAAAGCAAGTGGGATTGGAGCGCGCCCGACTCTTCTCGTGGCGCAAGACGGCAGAACAACTCTATCAGTTATATCACTCCATCAAATAAATCCAACGACAGGTCCTGCTCTGCCGCCTGCGGTTCTTCGCTGACGACGACCTCGTCGCGAAACTGCAGCATCAGCTGCTGGGCATCTTTCGACCCCCTGGTGTTCAGTCGGTAACAGCCACGCTGTCCGGTACTCTCTACCAGCGACTGTTGCGACTTCGAATTCTTCAGCAGATACTGTTGCACGTAGTTGCGCACCTCCTCAAAGTCGGGCTGATAGAAAAACGTACAGTTCAGGTTATAAACGTGCCTGCTGATGTTCTGCACGCTTATACCCCGCTCACCAGCCTCAGTGAGAATCTTCAGTATCTGTTGGTCGTAACTCACTATGATAATATCAACGTTTATGGTTTCATCTAAAAAAAGGGCCGGTATGCCGCATAGCTTACCAGCCCTCTTTTATAATTCTAATGTCGTAGATTAAGCGAGTGTAATCTTCTCGTCAGCAGCAACCAGCTTACCCTCCTTGAAGAGCCAGCCCAGACCCAGCAGAGTCTCCTCTTCGCTGATCTTTGCAGCCTTAGCAATTTCCTTAACAGTAAGAGCCTTGCCAGCAGCAGCCAGTGCCTGATAAACATCACCAGCCTTGAAACCAGCGTTCTCAGCATTAACAGCAAAAGCTGCCTTCTTTGCAACAGCTGCCTTCTTAGGAGCAGCAGCCTTCTTTACGGTTGCCTTCTTAGCCTCCTCAGCCTTAGGAGCAGCAGCCTTCTTTGTAGTTTTCTTTTCTGCCATAGTTGTTTAATAATTATTACGCTAAAAAAATATTTCTATTCTTTGCGGTGCAAAATTAACAACTTTTTCTGTTATTATATCCGCTAACTGACTGTTTTTAAGATTATTTTTCTTAATTCTTGACTTACATCAATTGCCTCAAAACGATTCCTGCGCTATCAGTTTCTTTGCTCTTCACTGCGCAGTTCCACTTTCAGCTGCAGTTCTTCCAACTGCTTGGGGTCCAATTCGCCAGGGGCATCGAGCATCACATCACGTCCGCTGTTGTTCTTCGGGAAGGCGATGCAGTCGCGGATAGAGTCGAGACCAGCCATGATGCTTACGAAACGGTCCAGGCCGAAGGCAAGACCTGCGTGAGGGGGTGCTCCGTACTTGAAGGCATTGATGAGGAAGCCAAACTGTGCCATCGCACGTTCGGGGGTGAAGCCCAGTATCTGGAACATCTTCTCCTGCAACTTGCCGTCGTGGATACGCAGCGAACCGCCACCCACCTCGATGCCGTTGCATACGAAGTCGTAGGCCACCGCACGCACCTTCTCGGGAGCAGTGTCCAACAAGGGGATATCGTCGGGGTTAGGCAGCGTGAACGGATGGTGTGTAGCCATCAGGCGCTGTTCCTCGTCGCTCCACTCGAACAGGGGGAAGTCGACAATCCACAAGCACTTGAAGGTGTCCTTGTCTCTCAGTCCCAGACGGTCGCCCATCTCCAGACGCAGCGTGCAGAGCTGTGTGCGTGTCTTGTTGGTCTTGTCGCCAGACAGAATCAGTACGAGGTCACCGTCCTTGGCACCCGTCTTCTCCTTCAGCTGCTGCCAAACCTCAGGCTGGTAGAACTTGTCAACAGACGACTTCACGGTGCCGTCGGCATTGAACTTCACATATACCAGACCCTTGGCACCCACCTGCGGACGCTTTACGAAGTCTGTCAGCTGGTCCAGCTGCTTGCGGGTATAGTCAGCACAACCAGGCACCACAATACCGCCGATATATTCTGCCTCGTTGAAGACAGGGAACTCGCCCGTGCCCTTCAACACGTCCATCAGTTCCACAAACTCCATGCCGAAGCGCAGGTCGGGTTTGTCCGAACCAAAGCGGCGCATGGCCTCATTCCATGTCATACGCTCCAAAGGGGGCAGCTCTACGCCACGCACCTCCTTGAACAGGTGGCGTGCCAGGTCCTCAAAGATCTGCAGCACATCCTCCTGGTCGGCAAACGACATCTCACAGTCTATCTGTGTAAACTCGGGCTGACGGTCGGCACGCAGGTCCTCGTCACGGAAGCACTTGGCAATCTGGAAGTAGCGGTCGAAACCACTCACCATCAGCAACTGCTTCAGCGTCTGGGGCGACTGGGGCAGTGCATAGAACTGTCCTGGGTTCATACGACTGGGCACTACGAAGTCGCGTGCACCCTCGGGGGTAGAACCTATCAGGATAGGTGTCTCCACCTCGATGAAGTTCAGGCTGTCCAGGAAGTTACGAATCAGGATAGTCATCTTATGGCGCAGTTCCAGATTCTTGCGCACAC